>Ga0210410_10001769_pt1 | contig 19892 bp, 15 predicted proteins | sample IncBWC4MmetaG_FD_161058 | JGI IMG/M metagenome (GOLD analysis project Ga0210410, IMG submission 161058) | Forest soil microbial communities from Barre Woods Harvard Forest LTER site, Petersham, Massachusetts, United States - Inc-BW-C-4-M | ecosystem: Environmental > Terrestrial > Soil >... | reverse complement strand
GGCGTCGCAACAATCCTCCACGCCGGACGATCCAGTCGCCGCGCTGACGGGAATACTCGCGGTGGCGTGCCGCCAGGACACCGCGAAATTCCCGGATTATTTGACGGCGAATAACGCGACATTCTATCGCCAGCTGACGGCGGAACAACAAGTGGCAATCCTCCGGCGATTGGTTCTGCTGGACAATCCGGGGCGCGCATTACTTTCCACTCGCGCCGATGGCACTTCCGAGATTCGCTGCGAGACTCCATCCACCACTCGAGAGATTCATTTAAGCAAGCCGCGCACGGACCAGAATATTTCCTTTGTGCCGATTGACGTGAAGCCGGACCGGCAAGTGGATTTCGGTCTGGTGGCGACCAAGGATGGATGGAAACTGCTTTCCATCGGGGTACTGATGCTGGATTTCGCGCAGCTTCAATCGCAGTGGGATGCGCAGGATTTGGCGGCGCGCGAAGAAGTGGCGACTGGAGCGCTCTATAAAATTTGCGCGGCGATTGATACCTACCGGAAGGCGTTTGAAAAACTGCCTGACACCCTGGCGCAACTGGGGCCTGCGCCAAAGGAAGGGATTTCGCCGGACGCTGCGGGGTTGCTGAAGGAGAATCTGATCAGCGGAGCGGTGGAGGGATATTCAATTCGCTACCAGGTACTTCCATCGGGAGCGGGCGGTACGGAAGCGCAATTCGAGTTGACGGCAACGCCTACGGAATACGGCAAGAGCGGGAAGCGGTCGTTCTTTATGAACGCGACCGGGAAGTTGCGTGGCGCGGACAAGACGGGCGCGGCGGCGACAGCGGCGGATCCTTTGATTGATGAACCGGGGCTGCTGGATAGAGATTGAACTGATGTAGTCGCGCAGGGGGCAGGTCGCAGACCCGCCCCTGCGACGTGCTAACTGATGCGTGCAAATAGATTGCGCGGCTCTTGCTGCGCGGCGCGGAAAGACTGAAGATAGTAATCCCTCTCGTAATAGCGGCGCCGCTTGAAGGCGGTCGCCGTCCCTACCAGAAATTTGGAGCGATTTCGCTATGGCGGCCGACTCTCACAAATATGCGGGCGCCCTTGTGCGCAGCGTGGAAAAACACAACGAACGACGAAAAATTCCACGGTATTCGGTGAATGCGGATTCTGAAGTGGAAGAGCCGCGCGTGCGGGCGAAAATCAACGGGCGCATGACCGACATTGGATTGGGAGGTTGCTATGTGGACGCGATGATGACTTTTCCGGTGGATACGCCGGTGCACGTCCGAATGAAACGTGATGATATGCATTTCGAGGCAGACGCGAAGGTGGTGTTTTCCAAGCAAGGCCTGGGAATGGGACTGGCGTTTACAGAATTGACGTCCGTGCACAAGAAATACCTGGCGGAATGGGTCGAGGAACTTTCCGGGACTGAACGGATAGTCGAAAAACCGACGAGAAGCTCAGCGCTGGACGATGAAGAAGCTGGTGATCGAAGCGACCAGATGGCGCTGCAACAGTTGATCAAAGTGCTTCTGCAACGAGACGTGATAACGCAGTCGGATTTTGAGCGAATATTGCGCGCAATCGGCAAGCAAGCGCGAAATAAATGAAAAAACGCCGAAGAACCAGCGGGGCTACAGCCCGGCTTTGAGAAACCTCGCCGGTATGTTAATCTGCGTTCCGGCTCGCTAGAGCGAAGGTTTGAAGTCCCGGCTGACGGTTTGCCCGCATTACTCGCGTTACCCTTTGAGCGGCTCCCCGGGGAACAACCTTCTTCACTTTTAGCGCAGGCCGCCGTGCCAGATCGAAGACGATGAGCAAACAGGCGACAACTCGAGCTATGGAAATCAAGCTGGCGCATTCACCGGATTCCGACGACGCGTTCATGTTCTACGCGTTGGCGACGAACAAGGTGCGCAGTGATGGCCTGAAATTCACGCACGTGCTGGCGGATATTGAGACGCTGAACCGCGCGGCGGACACGGAAACGTACGATGTGACGGCGGTGAGCTTCGCGTCATATCCATACTTGAAGGAAAAGTACGCGCTGCTGGATTGCGGAGCCAGTTTTGGCGAAGGCTACGGGCCGCTGATTGTTTCGCAGAAGCCGCTGAAGCGCGAAGACCTGGCGGGAATGCGAGTCGCCGTGCCGGGGCTGCGGACCACGGCGTATTTGACGCTGAAATTATTTGAGCCGCGCATCGAGCCGGTGGTGATTGCATTCGATAAAATTGTGGATGCGGTTCGCGATGGCGCTGTGCCCGCGGGACTGCTGATTCACGAAGGCCAGTTGCTTTTTCCCCAGGCGGGGTTACATCGCGTGGCGGATTTGGGTCAATGGTGGCAGGAGCAACATGGAATGCCGCTGCCGCTGGGCGGAAATGCGGTGCGGCGCGCGTTGGGAATTGACGTGAGCCGGCGAATTGCACAGGCGATTCGAGACAGCGTCAGCTACGCGCTGGAGCACCGGGAAGAGGCGTTGAACTACGCGATGCAATTTGCGCGCGATATGGAAACGGACGTGGCGGATCAGTTTGTGGGAATGTATGTGAACCGCTGGACGCTGGGATATGGCGACAAAGGCCGGCACGCGGTGCGCGAGCTATTGCGTCTTGGCGCGGAGGCTGGACTTGTGCCTGCGGCGGGCGAAATTGATTTTATCGGCGCGGATACAGAATAGTTTTTGACGGAGTTTATTCGGCTATTGGCTTTTTCGATGCGGAGGGCACTCTAAACAACACCACTTTTCATCCACGTAGTGAACAATCTTCAGTAGCAGGTTTGTGCGGCTTAGCCAATTGCGCGGCGCATGAACCGCAAACGCAGAACCCGAACGGCGCAGACGGAATCAATCCGCAGACAGAAGTTAGAGATGCAGTGAATAAGCGCGGGAGCGAACTGCATCCAATGGACAAACTTTCTGCGAAGGCCGAACATTCGGCGGCTAAGAATTCGACAATGAAGACGAACAATCCAACTGAACGATCCCGGCTGCTGGACGAGCTGCTGCGCGAGCGCATCCTGGTGCTGGATGGCGCGATGGGCACGATGCTGCAGCGCGCGGAACTATCGGCGGCGGATTTTGGCGGGCCTGCGCTGGAAGGCTGCAACGAAAATCTGGTGATTACGCGGCCGGATGTGATTTCCGACATTCACCGGATGTATCTGGAAGCGGGCGCGGACATCATCGAAACAAATTCCTTTGGAAGCACGGCGATTGTGCTGGCGGAATATGGGCTGGCCGACAAAGCATATGAGATTAGCCGGAAGTCGGCGGAATTGGCGCGTGCAGTTGCTGATGAGATTTCATCTCCGGCGAAACCGCGATTCGTTGCGGGCAGCATGGGGCCGACGACGAAAGCGCTGACGGTAACAGGCGGAGCAACATTCGACGGGTTGCGTGAAAATTTCTACGAACAGGCGCGCGGATTGTTGGATGGCGGCTCCGACATTCTGTTGCTGGAGACTTGTCAGGACACTCGCAACATCAAGGCGGGGGCGCTGGCGATCGAACAGCTTGCGCGGGAACGCGGCCACAGAATTCCAATCATGGTTTCGGCGACGATTGAGCCCATGGGCACGATGTTGGCGGGTCAGGGCGTGGAAGCGCTGTGGGCGTCGCTGGATCATTTGCAATTGCTTTCGATTGGATTGAATTGCGCGACTGGGCCTGAATTTATGACGGACCACATCCGCACGCTTTCCGGACTGACGCAGCGGCTAATTTCCTGCTATCCGAACGCCGGGCTGCCGAATGAGGACGGGAAATATTTGGAGACGCCGACCTCGCTGGCCACGCAACTGGAACGATTCATCGGGAATGGCTGGCTGAATATTGTGGGCGGGTGCTGCGGGACTACGCCGGAACACATTCAAGCGATTGCGCAGATGGCTGACGGCAAAGCGCCGAGGCGTCCTGCTGCTCCGCATCACCGGGTATTTTATTCCGGAGTGGAAGCGGTCGAGGCAGAGGAGTCCGCGCGGCCTTTGCTGGTGGGCGAGCGCACGAACGTGATTGGCTCGCGGCTATTTAAGGATTTGGTGGCCAAGGAACAGTGGGAAGAGGCCAGTGAAATTGCGCGTCGGCAGACGCGCAGCGGCGCGCAAGTGGTGGACGTGTGCTTGCAATCCACCGACCGCGAAGAAATGAACGACATTCCGCCGTTCTACGACAAGATCATCCGCAAAATAAAAGCGCCGTTGATGATTGATACCACCGACCCGAAAGCAATTGAGCTGGCGCTGAAATATTGCCAGGGAAAAAGCATCATTAACTCCATCAATTTGGAAGATGGCGAGGAAAAATTCGAGCGCGTGTGTCCACTGGCGCGGAGCTATGGCGCGGCGGTGATTGTTGGGTGCATTGACGAAGATAAATTGCAGGCGCAGGCGTTTACGCGCGAGAGAAAACTTGCGGTGGCGGAGCGTTCACTGCAATTGCTGACGGAAAAATACGGAATTCCCGCTGAAGATATTATTTTCGACCCGCTGGTGTTTCCTTGCGCTACCGGAGATGAGAATTACATTGGTGGCGCGGTGGAAACGATTGAAGGCATCCGGCTCATCAAGCAGAAGCTGCCGTATGTGCGTTCGGTGCTGGGAATCAGCAACGTGAGTTTCGGATTGCCGGCAGCGGCGCGCGAAGTGGTGAACTCGGTTTTTCTTTATTACTGCACGAAGGCTGGGCTGGATTTGGCGATTGTGAATTCCGAGAAGATTGAGAGATTCGCGTCGATTCCGGAGCATGAACGGAAGCTGGCGGAGAACTTGCTGTTCAATCATCCACCGAAGCAAGTGCCTGACAGTTATTCGGAGGCGGAGTTGGTGATTGGTGCGCCGGAAGACTGGCGCGCGCAGACGCGCGATCAGAAGCGCGCCATCAATCAATTTCATATCGCGGCGATATCGGATCATTTCCGCACGGTGAAGAAGAAGGAAAAGTCCAAGGAACAGTTGCCGTTGGATCAGCGGCTGGCGAATTACATTATTGAAGGCACCCGCGATGGATTGGTGGTTGATCTGGATTTGAAGCGCTCGGAAGGTGCGAAGCCGTTGGACATTATTAACGGGCCGCTGATGACCGGCATGGCGGAAGTCGGAAGATTATTCAATAACAACGAATTGATTGTGGCCGAAGTGCTGCAGTCAGCGGAAGCAATGAAGGCGGCGGTGAGCCATCTGGAACAATTTATGGAAGTTGCCGACACGGCGAAGCGCGGAAAAGTTGTGCTGGCGACCGTGAAGGGCGACGTGCACGACATCGGAAAGAATCTTGTTGAGATTATTCTTAAGAACAACGGATTTGACGTGATCAATCTGGGCATCAAGGTGCCGCCGGAGGATTTGATCCTCGCGTTCAAGAAACATAAGCCGGACGCGATCGGATTGAGCGGGCTGCTGGTGAAGAGCGCGCAGCAGATGGTGATTACTGCGTCGGACTTACACGAAGCGGGAATTCGCGTGCCGCTGCTGGTAGGTGGCGCTGCGCTTTCGGAAAAATTCACGCGGACAAAGATCGCGCCGAGCTACACCATGGCGGTTTGTTACGCGAAGGACGCGATGTCTGGATTGCATTTGATGAATGAGTTGACCAATCCTGAGCGGCGCGACGCCGTCATGACGGAGCACACGTTTGTGGAAGTTCCTGCGACGGCGACGGGCACTGTGCCGGTTACTGTGACGGTCGTGAGTGAGGAACGCTCGTCGAAGGTGCACGCGGATTTGCCGATTTCGAGCGTGGCGTATCTGGATCGCAAAGTGCGCGAAGTTCCGGATCTTGCGGAAATTTGGAGCTACATCAATCCGATCATGTTGTTCAACCGGCACCTGGGATACCGCGGAAATTTTGAAAAGGCGTTGGCGGATCGCGACGCTCGAGCGATTGAACTTTTCAACGACATGGAAGAAGTGAAAGCCGAAGCCGCGAAGTTCATGAAGATTCGCGCGGTGTGGCAATTTTTTGAAACTGAACGCGCGGGAAATTCGATTGAGCTTTTCGCGCCGGGTGAAGCCAAGCCACAGCATATTTTTCGATTTGAGCGGCAACGCATTCCGGATGGACTCTGCTTGAGCGATTACGTTTTGCCCGCGAAGGCTGGGCAACGCGATCATGTGGCGCTGTTCGTAGTGACCGCGGGAGAAGGCGTTCGCGCGCGCAGCGAAGAAGCGAAAAACGCCGGGCATTATTTCCGTTCACACGGACTGCAATCGCTGGCAATTGAAACCGCGGAAGGATGCGCGGAATGGCTGCATCGCAGAATTCGCGAAGACTGGGGATTCCCCGACGCGCCGGAAATGACCATGCAGCAACGATTTAGTTCGCGCTATCGCGGGAAGCGCTACAGTTTTGGATATCCGGCATGCCCGAATTTGGATGATCAGGCCGGACTTTGGAAATTGTTGCGTCCGGAAGATATCGGCTGCCAACTTACTGAGGGAATGATGATGGATCCGGAGGCGAGCGTGAGCGCGCTCGTGTTTATTCATCCGGATTGCTCGTACTTCACGGTTGGCGATGTCGCGGAGACGGAAGCGGCGGGCTCGATTCCACCGGCGCGCTGCTGAACTTACTCTGCGCGAAAATTGAAATGATTCCTACGCTTGAAACTCGGCGTCTATTGCTGCGTCCGGTGGAGCTTGCTGACGCTGAGCAGACGCAGATTCTTTTTCCGAATTGGGAGAATGTTCGATATTTGGCGGACGTGGTTCCCTGGCCGTATCCGCCCGACGGCGCGAACTTTTACCTTCGCGAAATCGCGCTGCCGGCAGCTGAACGCGGAGATGCGTGGCACTGGACGCTACGACTGAAAACAGATCCAAGCCAGATGATCGGATCTATCAGCCTGCTAAAAGGCGAGACGAATCGCGGTTTCTGGATCGGTCAGCAGTGGCAACGTCAGGGATTAATGACGGAAGCGTGTGATGCTGCGACCGAATATTGGTTCAACGTTTTGAAATTTCCAGTGTTGCGGGTTCCGAAGGCGATTGAGAACACTGCCTCGCGCCGAATCTCCGAACGGCAGGGCATGCGCGTGATCGCCACGGAGGATCGCGGCTACGTTTCCGGGCGGCTCGTGACCGAAATTTGGGAAATTACCGCCGAAGAATGGAACGCGCGGAAGCGCGCGAAGTAAGATCGGCAGGAAATTGGGATAGTCGAAACGCCCTTTCGCCGTCTTGACGCTCTTTCGCGTTTCGCTTAAATTCAATTGATTCCTGTGAGACTCAAATGACTCGCAAATTTTCTTCGCTTTTCGCAATTGCTTCGTTGACGGCATTTCTCGCCGTGGCCGGCATCAAACTCGAACGTCGCGTGCATGCTGCGCCCCAGCCGCAAGATCAGAGCCAGAAGGCGCAAACCGGGCCGCTGGAATACAACGAGACCGACATCGCCGCAAAGAAGTGGCCGCTGGAAGCGGTGCGCGCGCCGAAGGCGATGGTGGTGAGCGATAATCCGCTCGCCGACGCGGCAGGAATTGAAATTTTGAAGAAGGGCGGCAACGCGGTGGACGCGGCGGCGGCAGTTGCATTCGCGCTGGCCGTAGTTGAACCGCGCGCGGGAAATATCGGCGGCGGCGGATTTATGCTGGTGCGGTTGGCTGACGGCCGCACGAAGTTCGTGGATTATCGCGAAGAAGCTCCGATCAAGGCGACGCGCGAACTTTATCGCAATGCCGACGGTACCTATGATTCCCAAGCTTCCCGCACGGGATATCGCGCGTCCGGCGTGCCGGGAACTGTGGCCGGAATGGCGCTTGCGGTGAAAACGTATGGCAAGTTGAAATTGGCGGAGGCGATGGCTCCGGCGATTCTGCTCGCCGATGGATTTGTGATTAGCGATAAGCTGGCCACTTCGTTGCACGATTCCGGAAAACGCCTCGCTCAATTTGAGCGCAGCAAACATATTTTTTTGAATGACGGAAATTTTTATAAGGCGGGCGACACGTTGAAGCAGCCGGAACTCGCGGCGACGCTGCGCCGGATCGCGAAGAATGGCTCCGATGAATTCTATCGCGGGCAAACTGCACGGGATTTGTCGGACGAAATGGCGAAGTCCGGCGGACTAATCACCATGGAAGATCTGGCGGAGTACAAAGCGAAACTTCGCGAGCCGCTCGCGGCCACTTATCAAACCAAAGGCGCGAAATGGGAAGTGATTACCAGCCCGCCGCCGAGTTCGGGCGGAATCGCGCTGATTGAAGCCTTGAATATTTTGGAGCCGGTGCAGTTGAAGGGCTGGCAGGACGCGGAATCGGTGCACTGGGTAGCGGAAACGATGCGGCGGGTGTTTGCCGACCGCGCGACGTTCTTGGGCGATTCAGATTTCATGCACGTGCCGGTGAAGGGTTTAACGGATACGAGATATGCTGCCGCGCGGCGCGGCACTATCGATGCGGCGCATGCATCGTCCAGCCAAACAATCGGCGCGGGAAATCCGACTCCGTTCGATGGCGGCAAGATCTCAGCAGGAGACGCGCTAACAGAGAAAGAAGCAGAAGCGCTGTCACTGCGTGAAGCGCAGCGCGAAGGCCATACCACGCATTTCAGTGTGGTGGACGCCGACGGGAACGCCGTCGCAAATACATATACGATTAACGACAGCTACGGATCGGGCGTCACGACTACAACCGGATTTTTATTAAATGACGAAATGGATGATTTCACGGCGCAGCCCGGTCAGGCCAATATGTTTGGCTTGATGCAGAGTGAGGGGAACACGATTGCGCCGGGAAAGCGTCCGCTCAGTTCGATGATGCCGACGATTGTTTTGCGCGATGGCAAGCTGAGTTTCGTTACCGGGTCACCGGGCGGCCCGCAAATTATCAGCGCAACGATGCTCACCGTAATTAACTGGATGAGATTTGGTCCGGCGGACACAGCGGGCGCAATGCTGGCGATCGACGCGCCGCGATTCCATCATCAGTGGATGCCGGATAGTATTTTGCTGGAGAATGATTTCCCGACGGCTACAATGCAGCAACTCGCCGCGATGGGCCACAAAATCGTACGCAAAGGATGGATCGGCGAAGTGAACGCGATTGGAATTGATCCGCGCACCGGAGACCGGCTGGGCGCGCCAGATCCTCGCCGGCAAGGCGCGGCACAAGGTTACTAAAGACGAAATCGAAACCACTAGCGAATGACAAACCATTCCAACCGGAGATTGCTGAGCACGTATCGCTGGATCTCGCACAAACTAACGCCTGCAATATTGACTGAAGCGGAAGGCGCCGGCATGGATGCCGTGGAAATATTTTGCGCCGCCGGACATTTTAATTATCGCGATCCGGAAACGGTCCGCGAAATTGCTTCGTGGTTTTCGGGTCATCAAATGAAGCTACATTCGCTGCACGCCCCAACTTCGCGCGATTTCAGCCCGGGACGTGAAAGCGGATCGCCAGTTTCGGTTTCCGATCTGGAACCGGTGCGGCGTTTGGACGCGGTGGATGAAATCAAGCGCGCGCTGGAAGTGGCCGAGAAAGTTCCGTTTGAAGTGATGGTGCTGCACTTCGGCGGCTCGCGGGATTCCGACGATCCCCGGCGGTGGGATGTGGCGTTCACCTCGCTGGAAACTTTGGCGATCTTCGCGCGTCAACGTGGAGTGACGCTGGCGCTGGAAAATACGCCGAGCGAGATGGCCACGCCCGGAAATTTGCGCCATTTTATTGAGGAAACGCGGTTACCGGGCTTGCGATTGTGCTTTGATTCCGGGCACGCGCAAATTGACGGCGGCGCGGTGGCGGCCATTGAAACAATGGGCGCGCTGGCGATTACCGCTCACCTGCATGACAACCACGGCGAGAAGGACGAGCATCTACTTCCTTATGCGGGAACGATCGAGTGGGAAAAGTTGCTGAAAGCAATGCCGCCGGAACTGCCCTTATTACTGGAACTGCGCGAACAGCCTTCCGGCTCGCCAACTTTCGACGAAATTCGCGCGGCGTTTGACGCGCTGGAACAAGCGCGAGAGAATTCCTGATGGCCTCATCGCCCAAACCAGGTGCAGAGAATAAGGGGAATTTTCCAATGCAGGTAGTGTCCATCGCTGATATCGGCCAGCACGCCGGAGAAGAAATTACTTTGCGCGGCTGGCTGTATAACCAGCGCGAATCGGGGAAATTGCTATTTCCTCAATTCCGCGATGGAACCGGGTTGATTCAGGGCGTGGTGTCGCAAAAAGAATCGCCGGATGCATTCGCGGCGCTGAAGGGACTTACGCAGGAATCGAGCGTGGTGATTACCGGAAAAGTTCGCGCCGACCAGCGCGCACCGGGCGGATTTGAAATGGATGTGACGAAAGTCGAAGTCATCCAGCGAATTGGCGAAGCCGATCCCTACCCAATTCAATTAAAAGAACATGGCGTCGATTTTCTGTTGGACCACCGCCACTTGTGGATTCGCTCGCCCAGGCAAGTTGCGATTTTGCGCATTCGCGCGGAAGTGATTCGCGCGGCGCGGGAATTTATGGACGGGCAGGGATACACGCTGACCGATCCGCCGATTTTCACACCTGCTGCGTGCGAAGGCACGACCAACTTATTTGAAGTGCCTTACGTGGACGAGAGCATGGCCTACCTGACGCAGTCCGGCCAACTTTATTTGGAAGCAATTGCGGCGGCGCTCGGAAAAGTTTATAGCTTTGGGCCAACATTCCGCGCGGAGAAATCCAAAACGCGGCGGCATCTAACGGAATTCTGGATGCTCGAGCCGGAAGCGGCCTATGCGCATCTGGAAGACATGATGCAGCTTGCCGAAGGATTGGTGAGCCACGTCGTGCAATCGGTGGTGAAGAACCGCGCGCGTGAGTTGGAGACCATTAAGCGCGACGTTGCCAAACTTGCGGCAGTGAAAGCTCCCTTCCCGCGCATCAGTTATGACGAAGCAATCGCCATGCTGCAAAAGAGCGGCAATCCCGCGAAGTGGGGCGATGACTTTGGCGGCGACGAGGAGACGATTCTTTCCAATCAGTTTGATCGCCCAGTAATGGTGCACCGTTACCCTGCCGCGATAAAAGCGTTTTATATGCAACCGGATGCGGAACGTCCCGACCTCGCGCTGGGATTCGACATGCTTGCTTCAGAAGGTTACGGAGAAATTATCGGCGGCGGCGAGCGCATCTCCAGTTACGATTTATTGATTCAGCGTTTGCGCGAACACAATCTACCTGAAGAATCTTTCAAGTGGTATTTGGATTTGCGCCGCTACGGTTCGGTGCCACATGCGGGCTTCGGATTGGGCCTGGAACGCACCGTGGCGTGGATTTGCGGAACAGAGCACATCCGGGAAGTGATTCCCTTCCCACGAATGATTTACCGCGTATATCCTTAGTCTCCCCCTATTCCGGCGTTCCGGAGGACGGGAGCTTCTTCCACATGCCGCAAAAAGTGCGCATCATCGGAGTGCCGATGGACCTGGGCCAAAGCCGCCGCGGTGTGGACATGGGCCCTTCCGCATTGCGCGTGGCAGGACTTGCGCCGCGATTGAAGCAGCTCGGCTGCCAGGTGGACGACATCGGAAATATTTCCGTGAAGCAGCCGGAAGAGCAGCCTTACGGTGAAAAGCGCGCGAAGTATTTGAACGAAATCGCGGAGACTTGCCGCGGGCTTGCGGAGATGATCGAAAAATCCTTGACCGAAGGATATTTGCCGCTGGTGCTGGGCGGAGATCATTCCATCGCGGTTGGCACTGCCGCCGGAGTCTCTGGATATTTCCGCAAACAATCGAAACGCGTCGGATTGCTGTGGCTGGATGCGCATGGCGATATGAACACGCCGGACAGTTCGCCCTCCGGCAATGTTCACGGAATGCCGCTCGCTTCCATCATCGGCTACGGCCCGCCGGAATTGGTGGATTTAGTCGGCTACCATCCCACCATTGAGCCGCGGAATGCTTGCCTGGTGGGAATTCGTGATTTGGATTCGAAAGAGCGCCGGTTAATCAAGGACTCCGGCGAACATGTTTTCACAATGCGCGATATTGACGAGCGCGGCCTTCGCGAAGTGATGAGCGAAGCGATTCGATTCGCGAGCGACGACACTGATGGAATTGCGGTCAGCCTGGATTTGGATTTTGTGGATCCGGAAGACGCTCCGGGAGTGGGTACGCCGGTGCGCGGTGGAGTCACTTATCGCGAAGCTCATCTGGCGATGGAAATGATTGCCGACAGCAAGTTGATGGTCTCGCTGGAAGTGGTGGAGATTAATCCGGTGATCGATTTGCACAATAAGACCGCACTGCTCGGCGTGGAAATGGTCTGCTCGGGATTGGGAAAAAGAATTCTGTAGGAACGTTTCGTGAATATTTGGGGCGCGCTTCTGTCATGAACAAACCCGGAAAACGACTTCGCGTTGGCGTTCTATTTGGCGGCCGCTCAGGCGAGCACGAAGTTTCGCTCACCTCCGCTGCGTCGGTGATTCAGGCGCTGGATCCGGAAAAATATGAAGCGGTGCCTATTGGAATATCGAAGGACGGCCGTTGGTTCGTCGGCGATACCAAATTAAAGTTGCTTCGCGATATCTTGAAAAAAGGCGAGCGCGTGATGCTCTCCACAGATCCCAGCGTGGCCGCGCTGATTCCTTTGGACGAAAAGGCCGGTGGCGGAATTCGCGTGGATGTGGTTTTCCCGGTGTTGCACGGAACGTATGGTGAAGACGGAACCGTGCAAGGCCTGCTGGAACTTGCTGGATTGCCTTTCGTTGGCGCAGGCGTGCTGGGTAGCGCGGTTGGCATGGACAAAGACGTACAAAAGCGATTATTCCGCGAGGCTGGACTGCCCGTAGCCGACTTTGAAGCGATTCCCCGCGCGACCTGGGAACGATCGCGCGCGGACGTGCTGAAAAATTTCGAGAAGAAATTCGCGTTCCCCTTGTTCGTGAAACCCGCTGCGCTTGGATCGTCGGTGGGAATGACGAAGGTTCACGACATTAAGGAGTTGCCTGCCGCGCTGGATCTGGCCGCGGAATTCGGGCAGAAAATTATCGTCGAGCGCGGATTGAACGCGCGCGAAATCGAGCTGGCAGTGCTGGGCAATGATTCTCCACAGGCGTCGATTCCGGGCGAAATTGTGCCGCATCGCGAATTTTACGATTACGCTGCAAAATATCTTGAGGACGGCACGAAACTGACGATCCCAGCTGAGCTTTCGGCGGCGCAGATCAAGAAATTTCAGGAACTCACCGTCCGCGCATTCCAAGTGCTGGATTGCGCGGGGATGGCGCGCATGGATTTCTTTCTAGAGCGCCGCACCAACAAGATCTATCTGAACGAAATTAATACCATTCCCGGCTTCACTTCCATCAGCATGTATCCAAAGCTTTGGGAAGCGACCGGAATACCCTATCGCGAACTGATCCATCGCCTGATCCAGTTGGCACTCGAAGCGCACCGCGAAAAAGCGCGCACCAAATATTCCATTGAATTGCCTCCCGGCGCGGGTGGCGCGCTGGCTCAGTAATCGCTCAACACTCCTGCGAATTGAATACACTGAATCGAGCTGAGCCTTGACAATCCCAATCCCGCACTTTAGACTAACCAGTTAGTTAAACTTTTGCCCAGCAACCATGCGAGACCTATCACAAACGGCTAAGGCTACGTCGTTTCCTGTAGCTTCCAGACGCTCGCCCAAAACCGGCCGCAAACCGGAGACGGTGCGCCGTATCTGCGACGCTGCGGAGCTGGCATTTGCGGAACAAGGGCTGGCTGGCGCGCGAACGGACGAAATCGCGCGCGATGCCGGCGTGAACAAGGCGCTGCTCTATTATTATTTTCGCAGCAAGGATGAGTTGTACGCGGCCGTGCTGGAAGGCATGTTCCTGAAGCAAAGCGCGGCCATTGAGTCCGCGCGGACTACGAATTCCCTGTCGCGTAAGCCTTCTGCCCGCGACACAACTTCACCTCACCAGCAGGAATTGCGCGCTTATGTGAACGGAGCGATTGATTTCGTGGTAGCGAATCCGCATTTTCCAAGATTAATTCAGCGCGAGATGATGAATCGCAGTGCACAGGTTCGCCATTTGATGCGGCGATTCTGGCTGCCCACTTACAAGCGCCTGGAAAATGCTATCCGGCGCGGAATCAAATCAGGCGAATTCCGTCGCGTGGATTCGGAGCACGCGGTGTTCAGCATAATTGCCATGACGGTTTTTTATTTTGCGGCGGCGCCGATGCTCAAAGACTTATTGGGGCGCGACACGCTGAATCCACGCGCCGTGAAGGCGCGGCGGAAAGCCATTCTGGATTTCATGGAACATGCGCTCTTTACCGCCGCCCACCGGTGACCAGCTGCAGGTTGCCGATTAGTTCGTGACGATAGCAATTGCGATTTGTAGTTTGCAGAAATAAATGAAAAACGAATTTATGTGTGAATCAGCGAGGAAGCAATGAAAGTCTCCAAATTCTTCATATTTCTGCTCGTGCTCTTTGTAATCGCGGGGGTGATTTATTATTTCACTACGCCGCGCGGGAATGAAATTCAACTGACCGGCATTGTCACCGGCACCGAAGTGATCGTCAGTCCGCAGATTCCCGGCCGCCTACAAACTTTGCTGATCGATGAAGGCTCCTCCGTCAAAGCCGGCCAACTCATCGCCGAGCTCGATCCACGAGATCAGCAGGCCGCGTTGAAGGCGGCACAAGACAATATTCAAACGCTTCAAGCGCGGCTGGCACAATCCACCGAAACGCGGAGTCTAAATGATTCGCAGACCAGCGCGTCGTTGCGGCAAGCGCAGGCAGCACTGACGGCAACGAACGCACAACTCGAGCAAGCGCGCGCAACGCTGTGGCAGAGCGGAGAAACTTACAAACGCCAGAAGGGTTTGGCGGATCAGGGGGTGGTGGCGCTTCAAGCGCGCGACGATGCTGATGCGGGGCAACGTGTGGCCGCAGCCAATGTGAAAGCAGCCGAAGATCAGGTGCGCGCTTCGCAAGCTCAAGTCAGCGTTGCCGAGGCGAATCGCAAGCAGGTCATTGTGCAGGAATCCGACATGGCCGCGACGCGAGCGGAGCTGGCGCAGGCCATCGAGCAGAAGAATTCTGCGGAACTGCAGCTGGTTTACACCAAAATTTACGCGCCGCTGGACGGGATTGTATCCATTCGCGCGGCCCGCCAGGGCGAAATGGTGGTGCAGGGCGGGCCGATTGTCACCGTGCTCGACGTGGATCACTTGTGGGTACAAGCCGACGTGGAAGAAAGTTACGCTGACCAAATTTCATTCGGACAGAAATTGAAAGTGCGCCTGCCCTCGGGAAACGTAATCGAAGGAACAGTTTTCTTTAAAGGCGTGGAGAATACTTTCGCTACACAACGTGATGTAAGCAGGACCAAGCGCGACATCAAAACATTTTCGATAAAAGTTTCGATTGCAAATCCGGATCGCACATTGTTCGCAGGCATGACGGCTTACGTTCTTCTGCCTCCAGCTGCAAACCAGAAGAGCGGTTTTCACTTTTAGGAGAGATCTGCATTCGCAAATGACTACGCGTGACCAAATGAATTCGGACGCGATCATCGTGGAAGGCATCACGAAACGCTTTGGCGATTTTGTGGCCGTGGACAACGTGAGTTTCAGCGTGCACCAGAGCGAAGTTTTCGGCCTACTGGGCCCGAACGGCGCGGGAAAAACCACTTTGATCCGCATGCTTACCACGCTCACTTCGCCCACATCCGGCACGGCGCGCGTCGGCGGATATGACGTAGTGCAGGATGCAACCGCAGTGCGCAACACGATTGGCGTGATCCCTCAAGCGCTCACCTCTGATCCGGAGCTGACCGCCCGCGAAAATATGATGTTCCACGCAAAAATTTATGGCGTGCCGTCGCACGACCGCGAAGCGCTCATCAAGCGCCTGCTCGCTTCGGTCGATCTGGAGAAATTCGCAGATTCGCTGGTCGGAAAATTTTCCGGAGGCATGCGTCGTCGCCTGGAGATCGCTCGCGGACTTGTGCATTCGCCAAGAATTCTGTTCCTGGACGAGCCGACTACTGGACTTGATCCGGTTTCGCGCACCAACGTTTGGGAAATGATTCGCCGCTTGCATGATGAAAACCACCTGACGATTTTGCTGACCACTCATTACATGGACGAGGCTGACAGGCTCTGCGACCGCATCGCGATCGTCGATCACGGCAAGTTAGTCGCGCTGGACTCTCCGACTCAACTGAAGGATTCCGTCCCCGGAACGGATGTCGTGGAGGCGGAATTTGCGAATGCGCCGCCGAATTGGCTAGAGGAACTCCGCAAACTTCCCGCGGTAATCGAAGCGAAGGAGCAAAACGGAGTGGTGCACATCACTTCTCATGACGGTCCCGCACTGGTCAGCGCAGTAATGAATTTCGCGCGCGATCGCAAAGTCACAGTTCGGCGTGTAACGGTGCAAGGCACCACGCTCGACGATGTTTTCCTGCACTACACCGGAAATCAGTTGCGCGATGAAGTCGGCGCAGGCGCGCGCCTGGACATCAGCCACCTATACAAATGAGCGGCGAAATATTTTTTGCGGGGATGCGAAGCAATTGTTTTGAACAACTGAGGCGTGAATGAAGATTTACCGGATATCGGCCATCGTCGAACGCGACTTGCGGAAATTCTTCCGCAGCCCCGCGCTGATGATGACTTCCATGGTGTTCCCGCTGATGCAGCTGATCGTGCTGGGCTACGCGTTCGGCGGGCAAATCAAGAATGTCAGCATCGCCCTGGTGGACAATGACCACGGCGCTGAATCGCGCCTTGTCCGCGAAGACATGAACGCTATTGTTGCGGGCCCCAAGACTTTCCACATCACGGAATATTCGCACCTTTCCGACGCGATGACGGATTTGCGCGCCGGCTTCGTAAAAGCCATCGTCTATCTTCCTCCGGATTTTTCGTCGCGCGTGTTGCGCAGCGATCGCCCGCGCATCGCGTTCATCGAGGACAACACCGATAATTTCGCGGTCAGTGGCGTGCTCGAACGCATTCAGCAAATGCAAACAAGTCTCAACGGGCCAATTTTGCCGCCACCGCAGGGCGGGCAACTGATTCCGCAGGGCATATTGAACGGCCCGAATTTGCCCGCGTATATCGATATCCAACCCATCGAGGTTTATCCGTACATCGAATACATCAAATATCTGCTCGCGGGCTCCGTTTCAATTTCGATTTTCGTGGTGGCCATGATCGGCGGCGGCATCGTTTTTATCGATGATAAGGCGCGCGGCCTTCACGAAGGGTACTTGGCAACTCCGCTCGCGAAATCCGATTTAATTCTCGGCCTCATCAGCGCCGGAGCCATAAAGGGATTGATGGCCGGTCTGACCATCACCATGATCGGCGGATTGTTGGCGGGAATTTCGCGTCTTTGGGATCCGGTGCGGCTGGTCTATTTAATTATCGTGCTGGGCTCCACGGCGCTTTGCATGATCAGCTTCATGTTTCTGATGATGGTGCGTGTGAACGATCCGCTGGTTCCACGCGCGATTTTCGGCGTGCTGAACACGCTTCTGTTTTTTCCTTCAGGCGCAATTTATCCGACGGAAGGTTTCCCCATCTGGCTGCGCGCAATTTCCGTGGTGGATCCCTTCACATACGCCGTGCACGCTCTGAAGAATCTGTTGCTGAAGAACACCGGCTTCAATGGGATTTACATGGATGTCGCAGTTCTGTTAGCGTTCTCTGTAGTATTCATCAGCGCCTGCATCGCGCTTTTCAAGCGGCAATTGTAAGGGAGAAATTTTGAGGGAAAATATGGGACTCCTCGACGTCGGCACCGAAGACCCGAACGCCCGCAAGCGGCGCTACATCGTAACTGTAGTGATCGGCGTCATAGTTCTGATCCTCGGAGGATGGTGGTTCATATTCGGATTTATCCACCTTCCGGAGCGCCGCGCTGCCGGCCATTTTTTCGATACGGTAACGGCCGGTAACTTTCAATCCGCATATCAGCTCACCAAAGCCGATCCCGCGCATTATGCGTATAAAGATTTCATGGAAGATTGGGGACCCACGGGCTATTACGGCCCGGTGAAAAGTTATCGCGTGGAATCCGCCAGCGCGCCGGATAAATCGGGCAGCGGAATCATCGTTACTGTTGAGGTGAGCCCCTTCCAGCCATTTCCAAATGACAACGAAGTTGAGAAGAGCAGCAAGACGAAGGAAGTAAAAATGTGGGTGGAATCGAAAGACAAATCAATCAGCATTTCGCCGTTCTAATTTCGCATCAAGCCAGTTCTTATGACGCCGTGGTAGAAGTTTTCGTCGCGGGCGTCGCTTCCTCAGGCAGCATCACCGGAAATCCATCGCGAATCGGATAGATTCGGCCGCACTGCGCGCACTCCAAACCCTTGTCACCCGCCAGTTCCCGCACAGGTTTCAGGCACACCGGGCAAACAAGGATTTGCAGCAATTCTTGGTTAAGTGGCATCGTCCGTCCTTTGCGATTCGACTCTATCAAATGCCGGGAAGCTGGAGCAAACTTCTGCCGAGCGCCATCAGACCTTGGCGTGCGTCACATCCACAAAAATCTCCTCCGACCATTCCCGGCCGGACTCAAATTCCACCGGCCACACGGCCATAATCTGCGAGCCCTGATACACGCGCTCGAATCCTTCTTCTGATTCCGAAACGGTATCAATCGGAACGGTCCAAAATTTCGCGGCGCCCGGAGCGTCAATGCGAATCGCCACATTCTGCCATTCATCGATGGCGCGAATCACCGGTGCTGCCGATTCCCCGCCCCATTTCAGCCGATACCGGGATGTCCCGTCATGGCCGCCCACTTCCAGATAGCGATCCGGCTCGTTCGGCGCCAGCAAATTAATCACGATTTCAACGCCCGCCTGGAACTGCAATAACCCACGCGCCACCTGACCTACGGCCTGCAGCCCCACGCGGCAACGAATTCGGAATCCGTCATCCGTCGGCGTAAAAAGAAAATCCTTGGTGGCCTTCAGGGAAGGAGCAACATAGCCGCGCGAAATTTCCAGCGGCGCTTCCAACTCAAATGCAACTTCTCCGCCACTTGATTTCTTCGCAGTATAAACTCCGCCGGCAAACGGCGTGCTTTCGTCCAGCAGAACGGAGTCGTAATCGGCGTAGGTCTTTCCATTTGGAAACAGCAGCAGCCGAAACGCGTTGCGCGCCCAGCGATCGTAGCGGAGTCGCTCCGCAAGGCCCGATTCTTTCGCGCGAACCTGGTCGTGGATGGAAGCAACGCCGCCGCTCCCTCCGTGCACGGCAGCCGCAAGCCGCGCATGATACGTCTCCGGCCTCCGCTGCAGCGAATTAATTAGCGCCACAGCCTCAGGACGGAAATCCAGCGCCGCCAAAGTTGCTCCGTCGTTCGGTTTCAACAACGCCGAAAATTGAGGCGCGCTCAGATAAATTTCGTCCGCGCCATCGGCGTCAAAATCACATTTGTCTCGGTGTACTCCTGGCGCATGGGCCGGGCCGAACGATTCCACAATGCATTCCGCGCGAATCAATTCGCGCCACAATTCGGTACGCAAATGAGGCGCATATACGCCGCCAAACACGCCGTGCCAGTAGGCGTCGTTGCATTGCGCGCGCAACAAATGCGTCTTTGCGCGTTCCAACTTTTCCGCAGCCGCGCGCCCCAGCGCACCCGCGCGCACGCTGCTAATCTTTCGCGAAACACGCAGCATTTTCTTGTGCAGCAAATTGGCTTCTGGATATTTGCTCAGAAACCCGCGCCAGATCCCGCCCCTCAGAAATCGCAGCACGTCTGGGCGTCCGGCGTATTCTGCCTCCACTTTCGCCAATTGGTTTCGCGCCGGTGTCGGCAGCACCCATTCCATCAACTCGGTGTAGGAAGCAGCCGGCAAAGCCGCGCGTCCGAGCGGCGCGTGCTGCGCAAGATATTCGCCCGGTGGAGTGGTGATAAGCCATTCGCTGTTCGCTTCCAGCTCTGTGAAAAACTTTTCAAGCCAG
>Ga0210410_10001768_pt1 | contig 19896 bp, 25 predicted proteins | sample IncBWC4MmetaG_FD_161058 | JGI IMG/M metagenome (GOLD analysis project Ga0210410, IMG submission 161058) | Forest soil microbial communities from Barre Woods Harvard Forest LTER site, Petersham, Massachusetts, United States - Inc-BW-C-4-M | ecosystem: Environmental > Terrestrial > Soil >... | reverse complement strand
GTTGATCTCATGGGCCATGGTTAAGGCAAACCTCGCTGTCACCGCCAGTTTTTCACTGTTCACCAGGGCCCGTTTCATACGCTCCCGTTCGGCGATTTCGAGTTTGAGTTGAGCATTCAGGCTCTCTGCCATTTCTCTGAGTTCATGCTGGCGTACCCCCGACAACAACAGTTGTTGATTCATTGCAACCGCCTGCTGGTGGATTCGTGTGGTCTCTTCTACTTGCATGATGACTTCCGCGAGATGATCCTCCGCATCACGAATCGGCCACATCGTGTATGACAGCCCTGCAGGATGTGCTTCGGTCTCTACTGGTTCAGCTTTGACTACAGCTTGTCCCGTTGCGTGAACGCGATCCAGCAACGCAAGGCACTCTTCCCAGAAAACGACTTCTACTAAAGGTTTGCCAATCAGCTCGTTTCTAGCTTTGCCGGACAATCGGCAGAAGGCAGAATTGACGTAACGCAGCGTGTGATTGGGTCCTGTCAGAGCCGCCATTGGCACGGGCGAACCTTCAAAGAGTGCGTGCTCGATTTTCGGCGCGCCGGGCTTCGGGTCAATGCCGTTGGTATTGTTTTCGAGACTGGTAGGATTTTCCTTAGGTTTGATTCTTGATTTCCGTAACATGGGAGGGCTCTTTCTCCTGGGCCGATTGGGCCAAACGCACAGGAATGCCGCTGATAAGGCCTTGATAATTTGTGAGGCGTTTGCCGAGGATAACCACGCCTTTGGACGCGATTTCATACTCGCGAATATCCTTGGCATGATTTCCACCCCGCATCTTGATCACCACCATGATCTTGCGAAGTTGGCCCTCGATGGATACGTACCTCAGCCGGATGATGTCATCGCAAAGGAAAGAGATTGAGTAGGTACTGAACGGGAATTCAGTAAAAGACTCATCCACCTCCACCGTGCTTAGAATCGTCACCCCGATACCCGTCAGAGCGAAGATCATCCGATAGAGCGATTCGCGAAAGTCGGCGCGGAAGCCGGGCGACAGAGCCATCTCAAAGCCCGCCAGGGAGTCTATCACCAGCCGCTTGGCGTCAATCTTCTGTACAGCATCGAGAATCGACTGCATGGTCTCGTCCACGGAGAGGTCCAAGGGGCGAAGATAGAGGATCGCGAGTTTCCCTTCTTTTTGCGGCGTCTCAAGATCCAGACCTAGACTGGTGGCCCGCTCCGCATAGGCTTGCGGACGTTCTTCAAAAACCGCCACAATTCCCGGCTCTCCTTGTCTTATGCCTTCCGCAATGAATTGGGTTGCCAGGACAGATTTCCCGGTTCCGGAAGACCCTGCAACGAGAACGCTATCGCCTTCGCGCACGCCCCCATCCAGCATCTTGTCCAACTCCGGAATACCGAAGGAGAGGCGCCGTTGGCCGACCGGATTCCTCACGCGTGCGGTCAACCCGAACGTGCGAGAAAAGGCTTGGATTCCTGCATCGGTTATTCGGAACGTGTGCAACCCCGGCACAGAGGCCTGGCCGCGCAGCTTGACGATCTGCAACTTCCTCACAATGGAATTTCGTTCCGTTGTCTGGCGCAGCCAGAACAGCCCATCGGCAACGGTGAAGATGGGATTGTCGCGCAGTTCCTCTTCCGCATATTCCCCGATCAAGAAAGTTGTAGCTTGCCAACTTGCCAGAAACAAGGCGAGGCGTTGAATGAAGGACTGCAAGTCCATGTCACTCTGCGGCTTCCGCACCATGGTGCGGAAGGAATCCACAACCACAACGGCGGGATTGGCCTTTTCAACTTCTTTGGTAACCTCTTCCAAGACCGCGCCCAGGTCCTTCTCCAGGACAACCTGGCTCAGATTGATAAAGCGGATGGAGTCGGGCAGCTTGGCCGGGTTGAAGAAAGCGTACTGCTGCTGGTATCGCAACATTTTGATAGCGGATTCACCGAGAACCGTGAAATAAAGAGCGGGGCGTTCAGGGGTCGCATTGGCGAACACGAACTGGTGTGCCAAGGTCGTTTTCCCGCTTCCAGGAGCGCCCGCTATGATGTTGAACGAGAATTCGGGGAGACCTCCGCCCACAATTTCGTCGAGGCCGGGAACTCCTGTCGGTAGTTTGTGGATCGTAACTTTGGCTTGTTTGCTCATGCTTTTCTCCGGTTCCCCGAGATGTTATCGTCGAGGGTTGCATCTGGCCATAGATCACTTATCAGGTTCAACGTTAAAGCTTCGCCAAGGAAGATGAGAAGCAGCTCAAGTAGCCGAGCGATGAGGATTGTTCCGCCTTGGCCCGCTTTATTCCTGACATTATCAATTTGAACGTCAGGCTTGCCCAAGCCGAGGAGAGACCCATCTGGTGCGACCTGCACAGCGGTAAGATCTGGAACCTCGGATTTTGCTAATGTCAGAGCACGAGAAGCAAGCGACTGAAAACCTGCGACACCCGCAAGTGCACAAAGACGCCGGCGCAACTTCTCATAGACGCGCAGAGATACAGAATCACTTAGCTCGCAGACTTCACCTGCATCGCCTTCCCAAGCAAGGAGACGACGTGCCAAATCCCGCGAGTCCGACGGAAGAATCATATTCAACCCTGCATCGTTCCCGATTGCAGATTCCGATAACCATTGCACGCTTCGTGGAGAAGGATTCAGGGCGGGTCCATCTTTTCGCAAGCGGCCCTGCGGCTGAGATGTTCAAACATCCAGAACCGCTTTCGGTGCAGCTCTGGTGGAACTCAATTCATGTATCGGTTTGTTTCCAAGTCAAGTGCGTCTTCTTGCGAGCCGCCAGCTTTGCTTCTGATGAGTGTGAAAACGTCCAAAACCGTGGCAATACTGCGAATGTTTCCCGCAACACTCACGAGCCCATCTTCCATGCCGGGATGTTTGTTCGCCAGGGTTTCGATACGATTGCTCACTTTCCTCAGCCGGTCAATTTCCAGCAGAAGGTCCTCGAAGGCCATAGCCATCCCCGGTCCGTCGGCTGCTGAGTCTGCCGCGTCTGCTATGGCCGTGGCAGGCTCCTTCCTGACCTCAACCTGAAGACGCAAATCCTCCATCAAATGCAGCGTTGTTGCCTCGCCAAGGAAAGTAAGAAACAGTCCGAGTAACTGCGCAATCAGAGATATTCCGGCCTCGCCATCCTCATCGACATCCGACTGGGATTCAACTTCGCCGAGACCGCGTAAGCCTCCATTCGCGGTTACCTGCACGGCGCCGAGTCGGGGAGATTCCGACTTGGCCAGAGCCAAGGCACGAGATGCGAGCGCCTGAAATCCGTCAACTCCCACGGGTGCGCCGAGTTGTCGGCGCAGCCTCTCATAGACCTGCACAGTTGCAGGCTCGGTATGAAGCGAGGTCGTAGCTGCATCGGCTGCGGAGGCAACGAGGCTGCGGGCCAAATCACGCGTCTTTTGTGGAGGAGGCATCTGTTCCGTTCTTTCTTTACACGCTACGTCTCGCCTGGGCGTAAAGCATTGATTGCAATGACGCTATCACGGCGATTTCTTCTCTGGTAAGATTCCCGACGCGATCCATCATACTCAATTGGGTGTCATGCGACCCAAGAATACTTGAAACATCTCTGGAAAGATGAGCAGACTTGAACAGATTGACCAGCTACGCGTGCGGCCCTGTAGGGAGCTTTGGATGAAGTGCGCAACCGAACAGGGTGCAATGTATATGTAGTAGAAAGAGAGATCCGACATCTCAGATTTCCGCTCGCAATCGATGATTCACTTCGCGCACTTGCTTTGATAAACTGACCGGCAATGCGGAGCGGCCCCTCCGGCGGTCACGCTGCGAAGGCCGCAGAGTAAGTAGGCCCTTCAATGGTTGAACTCGAAAAGCCCCGATTCGATGCCGTCGCCTTCCTGGCGAGCGCCGACCTGGGGCGAAGAATCATCCTACTGACGCCGAAGGATGCCTTCTTTTCGCAGGGAGATCTTGCGGACTCAGTTTTTTATCTCCAGGAAGGCCTCGCGAAAGTCACAGTTGTCTCCGCAGCCGGGAAGGAAGCTACCATCACGCTTCTTTCGTCGGGCGACTTTGTGGGCGAAGAGGCGCTCGCGGCAGTGACTGGGTTGCGTTTGTCCACTGCCACTGCGATTACCGCCTGCACCGCGCTCAAGATCAGCCGAGATGAGATGATCCGCGTGATCCATGAGGAGCATAGTTTTTCGGACCTCTTTCTGAAGTTCCTGCTGGAGCGAAGCATGCGCATTCAGGCCGATCTGGTCGATCAGCTTTTCAACTCCAGCGAAAAACGCCTCGCGAGGATTCTGCTGTTAATGGCCGAATTTGGCAAGCCTGGCGAACCGGAGCAATACGTTCCCAAGATATCGCAGGAGACCCTTGCGGAGATGGTCGGCACCACCCGCTCCCGCATTAGCTTCTTCATGAATCGGTTTCGCAAGCTCGGCTTTATCGAATACAACGGTCGCATCAAGGTTCATAAGTCATTATTGAATGTGGTTCTGCACGAACAATTCGCCGGCAACAAGCCCGGGAGACTCCGCTCTTCGAGCACAAAAAGAACTCGATCGAAGCCTGACAGGCGCATCAAGCATGGACAGAATTGAGCAAATTGGAGTTGATTGTATCGGGCTGCGAAGGCCGGGATTCACGCTCTCGAAGTACGGGCGGCAGGCTTCTCCACGGCTGGCGCAGCCCGGGCGCTGAAGCTGTTGCGGACGGACTCGGTCAGGCGCGGCTCATCCATCTCCCTTTTTACACGGGAGACAATCATTCTTTCAGTCTCGATCCGGCTTTTCTTTTTCATGAAACCGCCGTTCTTAGAACAATGAATTACCGTATCGAATTCGAAGCGGATCTTACTTCAGGCATCCAGCAAATAGGATCAAACATGACGTACGTGTTCAATTCGCAGCCGCCGCGTTAGCGCCGCCACCGGGAATATCCCCATCCCCCGCCGCCGAGAAGAAAAAGCACCAGCACAACTATCAGGATTGTTTCCATATTGTAACCTCACTCGCAACGCGAAGCGGACCCGCCCTTGTAACGACTTGTCCCACTTCCTTCACGTGATTCTAAGAGTGGTTCGAGACGGTTGTCTGATCACATTGGATCATCGTAAGCCGGCCGATCCGTCGTTGCCTCTTAGAAAACATCGGATGCGCAGTTGTTCCATTTCCGTGCTGCCGATGCGACGGGTGGTTAGGTAGTCCTCCTCGTGACTCGCATGGATCACCAGCTGGAAATGACTCGGCACACTTCATTGTGTTGAGTGTAACGCCCACAATTCGGCAGATTTCGTTCTGTCGTGCGAAACAGACATTACCAAGGACCGGGCGAGCGCGATATTTCGATGCCTTTCTCTGCATATCGTTGTTACCTAATGACGGGAAAATGAATGTTCAGTTTGTAGCAAATGAAGAGAACCAGAATCGCGCCCAACGTGGAAAAAATGAGTCCGGCGGGATGAAATCGTTCGTTCCTCGGGCGCAAGAACATATGGGTAAGAGCGCCGCCGAGGAGCGATCCGACGACGCCGAGAATAATCGTCCAGAAGATCGTCATGTGCACATGCATTACTGATTTTGCGACGAACCCCGAGATTAAGCCGATAAGAATGTACCAGATCAAGTGAAACATTCTCTCCTCCTGCGCTTACCTTCAGAATGTCGTCGAGTATAACCCGTGTGTCCTTGATCGGCCTTCGGATCAAACCAAATAAGATGGCACAATTCTGGACTGCCGCGAAGAAGGGTACGGAAGTGGTCAGAGATTCCTAAACTACCCCGGCCATATAGTTCACTTCAGAGGAAATGCGCTCCTCCTTTGCGCCGCAATCGGCCAGCGCGATGGGTGACAGCGCGATCACCGGGCAGTGCGCGAAGGCCAGCACCTTGTACACGGTGCCGGCGCGGGTAATGGCGGCAAAGTGGGACGCACCATGCGCACCCATCACAATGAGATTTGCCTGCTGGGCCCTGCCTTGATAGAGCAGTTCCTCTGTCGGATCACCGAGCGTCACTCTTGTCTGTATCCTGACCTTGCGGTGCAACCTGGCGGGAACCAGGCTGGGCAGCTCGGCCGCAATCTCTTGGATCGTCAGGTCACCCATGAATGTGGCGCGCTCCTGGAGAGGAATGACCTGCTGCAGAACCAGGTTGGCCTTGTACTCGGCGGCCAAATCGGCACCAAAGTGTGCCACCACCCTACTGGCCTCTTGCTTGCTGACGTCACAGAGGATCCTTCGGGTGACAGGGTTGCGATAAGTACCCTCAACCACGTTGGGGCCGACGATGCAGACCGGCACATTGGCATTGCGGAGCACGGCTTCGGCCACCGATCCCACCAGCAGCTTGCCGACGGGGCCAGGAGAGTGAGCCCCCATTACGACACGATCAATCTTCCTCTCGCGCAGGAAGGAGAGGATTTGGTCGGCGGCCAGGCCGGGCCGGATCACAATCTTACAGCGGATTCCTATATCCATGGCTCGTTCAGCGAGAGGTTCAAGACGGTACTTCTGGGCAGTGGCGTCATTACCGGCGCAGATCGCTGAGGCACCCGATGCGGCATTGTCCGAACTGTCATAAGCATGAAGAATAATGAGATCTGCGTTGAACTCGGCGGCCTCGGCCAGAGCAAAGGCGAAAGCCTTCTCGTTGGGGGGACACTCGGAAGCGAAGAGAATTGTGGATGGTTTACTCCAACCCGGCTTAATGACGTCGGCCATGTGAGCCTCTTTCGAGGAGCTCGCGCAAGCATACGTCGACGGTCCAACGGAAGCTGAGCAATATTGGACAGCTTTCACGACGTCACAATGGAATACGCCTCAAAGAGTCGCTCTATAGCTGTACATAATCGGCCCTTGGGAGTGCTGAGTGTAGGTTGGAGCAGTCTTAGCAAACTGATCGCCCACTCAATGCAGCCTGCCAGCCAAAATCAACTTGCACCACTGCCGCGCCAGAAACTTCTGGCCATACAAAGAATCGCCCTGAACCGACGAAAGGACGCCAAGCAACTTCGTTGACTAACTCCGGCGTCAACCCGGCAGGTTCCCCGCAATCTTCTCGTTTGTCTCCAATCGGTTCGCATCTTAGTTAAAACAGGAGTGTCCATTGTGAAGCATCTACGCAGCCGCCTTATAGCGGCCATGTCTGCGGGTTTTGTATCTATCATCTGTTTCGGCCAGAGCGCACCCACCTTCACCAGCGCAGTCTCACCCAGCGGCCCCACGCCCTTTCACGTTTACTCCATCGACGTCAACAATGACGGCCTCACCGACATCGTTCAGCCCGGCATCATTCCCGGCGCCACCACCGCCTTCTTCACCGTCAGCATCAACAACGGTGACGGAACTTTCAGGCCGCCGGTCAGCTACACGGTCAACGCCGGCACCTGGCCGGCGCTTGCCTCGGGAGACTTCAATAACGACGGCAAGGTCGACATCGCCTTCGCGCTCCCCGGCACCAATGAGGTCGCCGCTTACCTCGGCAATGGCGACGGAACCTTCCAGGCCCCGGTCACCACAACCATCAATCTGCCCTCCGGCTATCATTTCGCCACGTCTTCCGTTGTCGCGGGCGACTTCACCCATGATGGCAGCCTCGACCTGGTCGCTGCAGGTTATGTGGGCAACGATGGTGGCTACGCCGGGCCATGGGGCATATTTCTTCTATACGGCGATGGCCAGGGGCACTTTAACAACCCCACCATCATTTACCAGCCGACCTCGGGATGGATGGTCGATACCATCGTCACGGGCGATTTCGACTCGGACGACAACGCCGACGTCGCGATCATGGAACAGTTGCCCTGTGCCGGCATTGCCACAACCTGCGTGGGCAATACGTACGCGAGTAATGTGCTCGCGCTCTTTGGAAGCGGCACCGGCAGCTTCGGTCCTGTCGACGTCACCACCATCTATGGGGCGATGAGCCTGGGCGCCGCCGACCTGAACAACGACGCGGCCACCGACCTCTATGGCATTGAATACTTCCCCGGCAGCACCACCCAACTGGCGGTCTTTCTCGGACACTACGGGCGCCAATTCGGCTACCGGTTCACCCCCATCCCCTCAAACCTTTCCAACATCAGTGCGCCGATCGTCGCGGCTGACTTCGACGGCACGCAAAGCTGGGCTCTCGCGGGGATCTCGACCAACTATTCTGGATCTGTCCCCAGCAGCCAAATGGTCTACTTCCTCAATGCCGGAAGCCCGACCGCCACCATCGTCACCGGTCCCTCGCCCGCAGGCACCGGCGGCTATCAATCCGGCCTTGTCGTCGGCCATTTCAATGGCGACACGAAACCGGACATCGCCGTCAACGACAGCGCTGCGGGCAACAGCCCGACAACGACGACGGCCGTGGGCCTCAACGCCAACTCCCAGGGCTTCTATGGCGCCTGCAGCTATCCATCGAGCGGCCAGGGCATCCATCTCTGCAGCCCAACGGCCCAAACGACTCACGGCCCCATCACCTTTGAGGGTTCGGCCAACTCCTTCGGCCAGCTTCGCAAGATCGAACTTTGGCTTGACGGTGCCAAGATCGGGGAAGACCACTGGATCTGGGGTCCGAGCGGCTATTTCGACTTGAACTATCCGAACCCATCGCTCGGAACCCACCACGCAACCATTTACGCCGCCGACATCGACAATACTCTGCAACGCTACGATTTCACTTTCAATGCGAACTGATCGGTCGTCAATGAGCGAGTACGGACCGATCGAGAATCAGTGGGGATGCGAATGCTTCAAGACATCGAACGGGCAGGTGACGACGCATCATGTTCTTTGTCGCCGGTCTCGCGCATATGCATTCATGTCATTGAAGCTCGCGACGTCGTCGCACTCGAGTCCCACTTGGGAGGTGCCGGGCGCAGCGCGAGAGCGGCTTGTACCCGATCTGTTCTGTGCGTTGCTGCTTAGTCAACCACTTGACCGCTCACGGGGCATACAAGGAACGCGAAGTCCCCAAAGGTTGCGGAAGCAGAATGCTCGGAACTCTTACGCTGCACGAGCGGCACGCTATGCACTCCGCAGACGGGAGGGTTTGAGTCAATCTTCCTGAAACATCGCGCCGCCATGGAAATATCCTGCCACACTCGAATCGCGGCCTAAATGACGTTGTTGTAATCATTCAGTACCGAGTAGTCATAGGAACACTATTTTTAGTGGTCCCTAGCCGATGCTGGGACGGGAGGCGCTGCGGGAATGCGGCCTACCGGTGCGCGTGCCGCGGGCGTTGTATCGATGGCTCTCTAGATCTAGGCGCGAGGCATCCACTGGCTCGGCGGCGGACGCGAACTTTTCGGCGGACTGTGCGAGTGCATCAACAGCCAAATTGTGATGCTCTTCGGTATACCAGACGGGCGCGTACTCCTCTAACAGTTCGAACAGTCTTTCAAGTGCCGCGCTGGTACTCATCGATTTCGTCTCCTCGACCAATTCAATGACTGACCTGTGGGTGCGACGTCACATCCGGACTCGTTTTGCGGAAAGCCTCGGGATCCGACGAATTTGTCGTAACGAAAACTTTACCTATCGATTCGAAGCTAAATGATTGCCCTGCGACAAGTTGCCGATTATTTAGTGTGCGCAAGAGGGGCGGAAAGAAGGCGAGAACTGGAGACGTGGGGCGGGCGGCATAAATCTCTTAAGGGTGATCAATATTGACCATACGGAATGGCAACCTTGAAGGTATGGTCATCGGTACTTGGCCCTTGAGACCCTAAAATAGCACCCTTACAAACCTGTGACGTGCTGAACGGAGTACGACAATGATTAGCTTCCCACCGTTCGTCAGAAGGCGCAATAAGGACTCCTCAATCGATTCGATCTGTACGACGTGCTTCCAGACAATCGCGTCCTTGGCTAGCGAAGACGACCTTGCTGCCCATGAGCAGAAACACATCTGCGACCCCTTAGGGGAGTTCGTCAGTTGGCGTGCATATTCCTCGATTCGCGCCGATGGAGCCAGGCGTCAAGCCTGCTAATCTGCAAGTAGATTGATGGGCGCACTGACTGATTCCATCCCCCCTCCGGCGGGTTTGCTCCGTCAGGCAGACTATCGTAGCGCGAGCCAAAATGGACTAGGCTCTCCTGTCGGCGGCCCAGTCTAAGCTCCTTTCGTATTAGATCGCCGGTCACGAAATCCCGGTTTCGCCCAGGAGCCGACTGAGACCGGCCAAAATCATCCGGACTGTTCAATATTGACCAGCAACGTAAACGATGCGGTTGGAATACTCACACCTACCCCGGGATTTCAGCTGTCAGGAATGAAGACTTGATTCGAATCGTACCCACGAGACTTGAGTCGTTGTGGGCCTCTTTGAGACATGTGATGTAAGGAGCAAGAACATGAATCGGCGTTCATTCAGGCCAGAGTACCAAACCAAAGTGGCCGATCCTTCTCGGGTTGAGCGGATCGAACCAGGGCGCAAAGACTAACTTTTGCCGAAGACTTCCTGTTGGAGCATTTCTCTCTCTGGCGTGGATATCGTCAAGGTCGAGATTTCGGGGAGTACGAGGATCTCACCCAAGGAACGATCAGAAGGAAAGCGAATCTTTTGATTTCCCTTATTAAAGAAGAAGCAGTTGCTCTCATCAGGAGCGTGGCACCCGTTTTTTAGGCGGCCTTGAAAAAACCAGAGAGCCCTGCCGTAGGGACGCGTTCATGGACTAAAGGACCCACTGAGAGAGGGGAGTCATCCGGGAAAATTCGGGCAGCAGACTTAACGAATACGCGACCCGGTCAAAAATGGCGCGGAACAGCCTGATCTATCGCGAAGAGAGGCAAGATACGAAAATGCGAGACTACGATGATCGATAATACCGCGGGGTCTAGCAGTTCCCCATCGCTCGACGAGAGGCCAGAAGTAGATGTGGGTTGCCCAATCTGCGAGAATCTGAAACGATCTTATGAGGCTGAGCTCAGCGAGTATATAAAAGCTCGTTCCTCGCCGTGGTACGCCATCACCAGAAAAATCGCCGCCCATAAGAATGTCGAAATGGAGCGCGCAAAATACGAACTGGAAGAACACCAGTTTGCATGCGTCGCCGGCATCAGGTCGCCGAAACGAGCCCTGTCAGCGAATTTGAGACATCTGGTGGCGTAGTTTGAGTTTTGTTCTCCTCTGTCGCCGGCTCTACAGACGACAACAAGACTCTTGAGAATGCCGGTGTGATCGGCCGCGAGGATGTCATCGTCATTTGAGGGAGAAAGCATTAAATGCCGTCTTTGATATCGAAACTTTCCCGAGGCTCGATACGGTGAATCTTGATTGAAGATGCGCCGTTCTGTGAGCCGCGAGCCTGGAGAGACGACAAGATCTCCGTGGGTCAAGAGGCTTGGCCGGGCCTTGCCTGGCTGGACCGCTTTCTGTCCGCCTATCCTCCTAAAAGGGGGTCAGGAATGTCACTTTTGGGGACAGGAGGCGGTCTCTCGTATGCGGGGTCATCCCCACCGTCTGCCTATCACGCACTTTGACCCTCACAACAGACTGGCAATCAGTTCGCTTGGACGTTGGCCTGGTGAGTGCCTCCCCAGGTTGGCGGGTGAGAATCGGCGTCCGCCCGGATGACTTGTTCGCAGGGGTCGCAGACGTGGTTTTTCTCACGGATCGCAAGTTCGTCTTCTCTGTTTGCAGATGGGATGGTTCGGCACTTCGTACAGATTGAATCGATTGATGAATCGCGATTCCACCTTCGGGTGAAGAAAACTAAGGGCGGCCCGCAACATTCAACACGTAAGGGGAATTGCTTTCATTTCCGCCTGCGGCTGAGATTAGGCGGAAGGTGGCTTTCGGGAATGGTCAAGACTGTTCATGTTTGAAAAAAACGAGGTATAGGGGAATGGAACCCTAAGATGCAAGCGATGCGAGTCGAGCACGAGATGTATTAGAACGCCCCGAAATCTGCGGAAGCCGAGGCGGGCCATAGGAAAGGTCTGGTTAATTGCGAAACACTGGGTTTATACTCGGCGAGCACAGGAGCAAAGAATGTTTCATCTGATCTGGTATTTGCTTATTGGGCTACTCTCCGGCCTTATCGCCAAATCGGTGATGCACGTGCACATAACCCTCCTATGGACGATTGTGCTGGGCATCATTGGCTCCATCCTAGGCGGCGCTGTCACACACATGTTTTTGCGGCCAAAGAACGAACGATTTCATCCGGCCGGGCTCATTTTCTCTACGTTAGGCGCGATCCTGGTTCTCTTCATTTGCTATAAGTTGAGGATTCATTTTCCCATCATTAGATGAGAGGACCGTTGAATAATCTTTGAGTGAATGAGCAATGTGGACAGAACTGCAATTGATTAGTAATAGCTTAATTCGTGTAGGTAGGTAGTCCTCGTATATAGGTAGACAATGTCTTATGACCCCCATCGTGGGCAGATGCGCGGGGACGTCTCAAAATGTCTGCGCGCCCTACCTACCCCAATTCTGTTTAGCGAGTCTTTGCTTCCGGACCTATTTCAAGCCAATCATGGCGTCGTGCTCTCGGATAACCGGATAACCGCATAGCATTCGCAAGCGACGTCTTCAAGGTGCTTGCGGTTCACGACCTTCACTGCACCGCGGGTGTACTCGATAATCCCCTTCCTCTGCAAAACACCGGCCGCTAGGCTCACGGGCTCACGCTGGGTCGATCTGTCCCCAGCATCGTTGCAAGAAAATCATGAGTGATGGGCAGTGCCCCCGAATCCACTCTGTCCTGTGTCATTAGTAGCCACCGTGCGAGGCGCTGCTCAACATTGTGCAGGCGATTGCACGCAGCTGTTTGTGCAACCTGCATACTCTGAATTACCGCGTAGCGGCTTAACATCAATCGAAGGTGTGGGGTGGAATCGTGGAATCCAAAGTGCTTTGTAAAGCTCCGACCTCTACCCCAAACCCGTCTCCCGAGATTTGCACCACCGCTTGAAGCGTGCTCCTGTTCAGGCCAACAGCCGCAGGTGTCCCTGTAAAGCCATTGTTACCAATTATGCCAGCTTCGGCGGTTCTTCCGGATCTCCATCCAACAGCTGAAGGGACGGGTCCGAATACATTTGGAGGCCCATCAAAAGGTAGAAGTGTCGGCGGGTCAGTTGCTGGTGCTCGACTGCGGAGTGCTACATGACGTCGAAGCGCTGGAAGAGAGTTCGTTGTTGCTGACCATTTCCTGAAGAAAAGTGGAGACGGATATCTTAGACTCCATTTCATCCACTCAGCAGCGCTTGGATGAAAAGGCGGTGTCACGGATGGATGATGAGGGTGGTGCCTCCTCTGCCGCTGCCGTGGATCCGCCCGGCCCTACCGGAGGAGCCGTCCTGTCAGGCAGCGCCATTCTTGCGTAAAGCCCCAGAGTTTAGCCGACTGTGATCAACCTCGTTCCACATAACATGGCCGATCGCTCCATCGAGCCAAGGATTAGCTTACATATGTTCCGGAAACAAATCCGTCAAACCCACGAGGATTGATACCGGAAGCGGAATTGTTCGTATGATTGGGTCATTTCCGCTAATTGCGCGGACTACTACGCAATCACCCTCAGTAAATGGATCTGAAACCATCTCGAAATGTTCGCCATAGAGGCTCAGCCGCTTACCTGCAACATAACCGAGGTGCTTTATCCTTAGGCAGTTTCTGGAGTTCGGCTGGTCGCCGATAATCGCGGTCGGAGGATCTGACGACTTGAGAGAGAAAGGCGGCATTTGGCACCTTGTCGGTGAGGAAAACGGGAAGCTTCTTCGAACTGTCGCGGTTAAGATGCTGCACTTCAGATAAAACTGATCTAAATCGGGGGCCTCAGCTGAGTGACGCATAACATGTCTTGGTCAAGGTTCCCACAGATGACAAGTCAAGTCTGTGCACTAACGGTCATCTGTCGTAGATGTCTGCGAGCAAGTTCGTAGTTCAAAATGAATGGCGTTTGATGCAGGATCGACGCTCTACACAACAAACATCGCTACGCCTGCTGCGAACATGGCCATTGTGGTGATGGCTACGATGATCCAACCCAGACTGGAACTTGGTTGGCCCTGCATCAACTTCTTGTCCGCAGCGACGATGAGGATTGCGACGAGAAGGAAGGGCGCCAGCAATCCGTTGATGACAGCTGTCCAGTAGAGCGCCTTCACCGGGTTGATGCCAACGAAGTCCAGCCCGACGCCCATTCCCGTTGAGACCAGAATCAGCGCGTAAAACCAGCGTGCCTGTCTCAGTTTCTTGTTCAGACCTTGACGCCAACCTAGCGTCTCGGCGAAGGCGTATGAAGTGGATCCCGCCAGCGTGGGGATGGCAAGAAACCCGACACCGACAATACCCAACGTGAACAGGGTCGCAGCGAAATTGCCTGCTAAAGGCCGAAGGGCCTCGGCGGCCTGGCGAGAGGTTTGAATGTTCGTAATGCCGTGCCGGTTGAGGGTGATGGCCGTGGTCAGAATAATGAAGAACATGACTATGTTGGAGAAGAATGTACCAACACCCACATCGATGTTTCTGAGATCCAGCTCCTGAGATGTGGCTCCTCGCCGTTGAGCAAGCGAATTCTGGCCAGCCGATTTCTCCTCTTCAACTTCTTCGCTCGTCTGCCAAAAGAAAAGATAGGGGCTGATTGTGGTGCCGAGGATCGCGACCAGCGTTGCCCATTCACTTCTGGCATGTGGCATCGAAGGGATCAAGGTATCGCGCAGCACCTGGCCCCAGTCAGCACCGACGACAAACGCGGTAATTGGGTAGGCAAGAAGCACAAGCACCAGCCACTTGAGCACGTTCGCGATCTGGTGATACTGCAGCCGGATCGTTGCCCAGGAGATCAGAAGCGCGAATGCCGCTACAAACCATCGGGAATTAACGCCGGACAGCATAGAAGCCGCATCTGCCATGCCTGCGAGGTCCGCAGCAATGTTAATCGTGTTGGCGATTAAAAGCGCAATGACGAATACAAGCACCAGCCATCTTGGAAATCGCCGTTTGAAATTCGCAGCCAAGCCCTGTCCCGTGACCTTGCCGACACGGGCGCACATGATTTGAACCGCGGCCATTAGCGGCCATGTAAGCAGGGCCGTCCACAGAAGTTTGGTCCCGAGCTGCGCGCCGGCAACTGAGTATGTCGCGATGCCGGATGGGTCGTCGTCAGCAGCCCCGGTGATGATCCCAGGCCCAAGCGACTTCAGCAGCGCGCGAATCCAACGAGATGGAGCAGATGTTTCCACTGAGAAGTTGCTACATCACTTTTCGAAAGCGACTGCTCCAGGAGTGCCGCGCCTGTTGCTCGGAACCCCTCGCTCGAGCCGCGTTAACCTGCGCCAGTCTCTACTGCGCAAACTCGGTCGGACTTGCCCGCGCTCACAATCCAATTGAACTAAAGGAAGTGATACAGAAGGCACTCTCAACTATCGGACTCGACAACGACATCTTGGCCTATTCTCCTCACCAAAAAGAGGCGACGGTCGTCATAAGCACGAATCAGCAGATAGTGACTAAGGTGGGATTGCGAGATATGGAAAACAGCGAGGACATCGAACAACTCGGCCGGAACAAAATTGACGAAGTCCCTTCTGACATACAACGAAGGTAGCGTTACCGCACGATTGAGAACGGCGAAGGCGGGATCTGGCTGAATCTGAGCAGAAGAAACACGCGAAGGCTCACCAAGTGCAACCAGCGTCGTCACGGCGCAAGATCCGCCTTCACAGTTTCACCGCTTCGACAATGAGACAAGGATTGTCGTTTAGCGAGTCAGCCAATCGCGTGTCTGCTAGGCGCCGTTACTGTGGATGCTGGTCGCGGCTCCGCTGGTGATTACGCGGAGCGGGCCGGACTGAGACAATGGTGCCGTCGTGGTCGCCAAGAACGTAGTTGCCATCAATCTGCCGCCACTCGCGGCCCTCGGGTGGGCGCCGCAGGTGGTTCGCTCGATAGTCCAACGTCTCTCCGCGATTCCAGTCCTCCTGCCGCATGCGGGAACCCCTCTTCCACTCATCGTGTTGGCGGTAAGTGCTATTGTCGTGACGATCCTGCGCCTGCGCCTGATCGTGATGATCCTGGTCCGGGTGGTCCTGCGCTAACGCCGGCAGGCAAGTGAGGGCCGCTGCCAAGATAGGGAGTCCAAGCACTCTGATATTTCGATTCATAGTAGCTCCTTGCTGCTTCGATTCCCCTGACAAGCGTGCTGTTGCCCGCGCGCAATCCTACAAAGACCGGATTTACTCTGCGCTCACGCTGCGATCAAAGTATGCTCTTCCCTCGCGACCAGGTTCCTTTTAGTCAAGAAGGGATCCCCGTGCGCCGACGTTTCGGCACCGGTCATGCCACTTCTTTTCTGTCCTCAATCGTCGGCACATGCACGAGTTCGTCAAATAGAGAGCGGTAGTGAATCATTGCCGTTCTTAGATCCTCCGTGGTTGCTTTTTCAATCCGCAATGCAATTTCACGCGCAGAGCGATAATTCTCCACAACCCGAGGATGATCGACAGAAATGTCGGCGGCGCGTTGATCGAAATCGGATACGGGATAGCCACGGACTTTCATCACTGAAGACACCAAGTCATCAGCCTCTGTGACCGCCCCCTTTGGGGAATCGACAAAGCGAGACTGCAGGGACTCCCACCTCCTCGAAAAACGTTCGTGTTCCGTCGAATCCAGATCGCGGATCTTGAGCTTTTCGACGCGCTTCTCGCGATCCTCCAATTTCGATTCAGCTTTTCTTTCCGACCCGTGGGTCAGCACTGCGCGGTCATACTCAGGTCCAAACTTTTGCCGCAGGCCCGAACTGGCACGCCTACGTTTTCGCACGTACAACCAAACCAGCACGGCTACGACCAGAATTCCCACCGCGGCCAGAACAATCAGCTTGGGATCGAGCAGATCCAGGTTCATTGAAACCTCCGTGAAGCAAGTTTTCGAAGATGCTCACTGTCGAAAGCACCCTTGCAAAGGACGAGCATCTACCCTTCAAGCAACGTAACGCTGATCAAGATTGACCGTTGTCTCATTGAATCCTGCCGAATGACCACTGCGGGAGGACTTGACATCGCCTCCCGAAGTCCCGGGAGAGCACCCCCTCGTACAGTGAGCGATTCTGTACAGCACTGCCGCGGCAAGTGAGGGAAGCTGAAGGTTGGCCCCTCGGGGCGGGAGTCGCCAGTCTCCCGGATGCGGACCTGGCGCCGATCAAAGGACGAGTATGAAAATAGCGAAGTTGCTGGTCATGTTATTGACCCTGTTTGTAATTGGTACAGTGGTTGGCTGCTCGAGGTTTTCCGCGAAGTCACCCGATGTTTCGGGCAACCTACGCAAAGCGCTCGATCAAGCAGGCCTGAAAGACGTCTCCGTAAAGCAGGATCTTGACAAGGGCATCGTGACACTCGGCGGACAAGTCGCCAGTGGCGACCAAAAGGCCCAAGCCGAATCCTTAGCAAAGTCCCTCGCGGGCACGCAGGTCGTCGCGGACCAGATTGCCGTGATCCCTGCGGGTTCAGAAAGAGAAGCTAAAGCCATGAACTCTGATCTGGATCAAGGTATCGAGAAGAATCTCGACGCCGCGCTGATCCAGAACAAGATGCACCATAACGTGAAATACAGTGTGAAGAGCGGAGTAGTCACATTGGACGGCGAGGTGAACTCGCGAGAATTGCGCGCGATCGCCGAGAAGGTGGCGACCGGGGTGCCGAATGTCCAGCAAGTGGTGAACAATCTGCAGGTCAAGAATCAGAAAGCTACTTCAGGACAGTAGAACCGCGGTCCACAGTTGATTCCTGGGGCCGGAGGGCGGCCGCCGGACTCGGGCCAACCATGCGCCATCCAGCCCGACACTCGACAGGCAGTGCCGGAGCATTCGCTCAATACAGGCTCTTCGATAAGCTCGGGCTGGGCAAGGTGCTTAGTGAACTCAAATCGCTGAAATAATCCGGGGAGGTTGCGACCCGGAGTGAAAGGGGAACTGAGATGCTCATCGTACTCATCATTGTTCTGGCGCTCGTTTTCGCTGGGGGCGGAGGATACTACGGTTACGGCCGATGGGGCAGGGGCGGAGGTGCGGGGATAGGCCTTGGCACAGTGCTGGTGATCCTGTTGGTGTGCTACTTTCTGGGAGTTTTCAGATAGAGTGATTTGCGGTAACCCTTGGCCCGCTGAGACAACCTGCCTCACACCATTCGTGTTGGTACGAGAAACCATGAGCCGAGAGTCACAGATCGCCATAAGTGTGGTTCTTGTGTCGCTGGTGCATTGGACCAGTGTCCATGCCCAAACGCAGCCGCACGCCCGAACTCAAAGTCAAGTGCAAACTCCGACATCGACGCAAAATCCCGCACAATCTCAGGATCCGATACCCACACAGGCTCCAGCTTCCGCTTCATCCCAAACCCAGATCACTGCTCCGGGTGGGGCGCAGCAAGACAATGCGATTCCAGCCTCTGAACTCAAGCCTGCGCCGTCGACGCCCATTGCGGAAAAGAAGGCGGAACTTGGCGACGATCACACATGGAAGCCCGAGTGGGACAAGATCATCGAAGAGGGACTTCTGCCCGACCTGCTTTCGCCCAAGGTGGCTAAGGCCGTTAAGCAGTTCTGTCCGCGCTTCAACGCGATGGGCGAGCCGGACAAGCGCGCTTACTGGGCGTATTTCTTTCAAGCTCTGGCCGGCGCCGAAGCCGGCCTTGTTCCCACCACGGATGTGCGCCACAACGATTCCGAACAAGCAGTCGTGGATGATGTGACCCACCGCAAGGTACGTCAGCAAGGCCTGCTTCAACTGACATACATGGACCAGGAGCGCTACGGATGTGACTTTGATTGGGACAAGGACAAGAAATTAGAGGAGCACGATCCCGGCAAGACGATCCTGCAACCCAAAAACAATCTTCTTTGCGGAGTTGCCATCCTCAAGAATCAGCTGATTGACCAGCACAAGCCCCTGCTCAGTCGCACCAGCTACTGGTCTACACTGCGGCCCGGAACCATCAGTGTGAAGGTCTTCCTGAAGCAGATGGCGAATGTGCCGACGGCCTGCGGTCGGCGCCAGGTTCGCGAGCGGCGGCATCTTGTGTCGGCCGTTCGCGAGACGCCGGCTGCGGTGGCAGGCGCGCCTCCACCGTCGTCTTCGGATTCTAGAGCGGGTGGTCCACACTAATGAGATTCGGCCCGTTTTAGGAAGTCCAGACGAAATCGCGAACAGCCGCCGGGCGTTCGCGTGGGGGGAGCTTCCGCGAATCATTTGTGTGGAAGAGCAACGCAGATTGGAGATAAGCCTTGTTCTGGATCGGGGTGCAGCCCGCGATATTCTGACTGGGCCCAGCGCATCGACCCCATCGGGGCTCGATTCGACAACCCCCCACCAAGAGACTACGTTCGGAGATGAGGCATTTAGAAACAGTCACCTCGTTCGGGTTCCCTGAATATAAGTGAAGGCCATCTGAAGTTCCCCCCCCACTTACATACGAGACAACCTTTAGGAGGTTGATTTTGTACGCACGCAATCACGCAGTGTAACTTTCCGCATTAACGCCAACATGCAACCCGATTTCACTCACACCTTCGAAAACCAGATTCTTCCCTTGCTATGCAGAAGCAGATGGGCTTCAAGGAAGAACTCACCTTGTGCCTTGTGCAACCCTGGATCGCCGGAGGCAGTTTCAATCAGTCTGTGGGAGCACAAGAGCAATGCGGATGATTACGACACCCGCGCCCACCCTGAAGTGCTGAAGACACTGGCGAAAACGATCGACGGAACGCCGCGGGTTCAGGCGTTTGAAACGGTCATCTCACCCTTCCACAACGTCCCCGCTACGGTGTGAGAGGCAAAATGTCGTTCCAGAAGGCGGCTCAGGCCGCCTTTCGCGACGACGCTTTGAGAATAATTTGTCAAAATCTCGCAGCGACCGCCGACCCTTTGAATCAACGTCGATGCTAGGCCCCTACATCCTTGCGGGGATTTTCGGCCGCAAGAATCGGATACCACGAACCCCATCTACG
>Ga0210410_10001767_pt1 | contig 19897 bp, 9 predicted proteins | sample IncBWC4MmetaG_FD_161058 | JGI IMG/M metagenome (GOLD analysis project Ga0210410, IMG submission 161058) | Forest soil microbial communities from Barre Woods Harvard Forest LTER site, Petersham, Massachusetts, United States - Inc-BW-C-4-M | ecosystem: Environmental > Terrestrial > Soil >... | reverse complement strand
CGCCTGACGATGCTCCACTTGTCTCCTCGCGAGCACCGGCTGCTGCTCGTGACTCACCACATCCTTGCCGACGAATGGTCGATGGAAATCGTTCACGAAGAACTCGAACGGCTATACGAGGCGTTTTCGGCAAAGCAACCGTCTCCACTGCCCGATCTGCCGATTCAATTCGCGGATTTCGCCCGCTGGCAGCACGACTGGATGAAGGGCGAGGTGCTGGAAAATCAGATTTCGTTCTGGAAAAAAGAACTTGCCGGGGCGCCCGCAATCCTGGAGTTGCCCACCGACAAGCCGCGTCCCGGGGCGCAAAGTTTTAGGGGAGCCGCGGAGCCTTTACACATCCCATCGAAACTCCTCGATCAACTGAAGGCGTTGGGCCGGGAGCACCAAGCGACTTTGTTCATGGTCCTTGAAGCAGCGTTCATGGCCCTGCTGCACCGCTACACGGGGCAAGAGGACATTGTCGTCGGGACGCCCATCTCCGGCAGGACGCAAAGCGAAACCCAGGGCCTGATCGGCTTGTTCCTGAATACTGTACTTCTGCGCGCCAAATTCGACGATCGCCAGAGCTTTGTGGCGCTGCTGCAGCAGGTGCGCGATCGTGCGCTGGGCGCTTATGCGCATTCGGAGCTTCCGTTCGAGCGCCTCGTCGCTGAACTCGCGACGGACCGCGATCCGAGCCGCATGCCGCTGTTTCAGGTGATGTTCATCCTTCACAATTCGGACGGCGTGTCCTACGTATCCAAAGTGCCCGGCAACCGGGAACTCGGGACCGGCACCTCCAAGTTCGATCTCACTTTGATTCTGTCCGAGGATAAGAAGGGTCTCGACGGTTTGCTCGAGTACAGCACCGATTTATTTGAAGTGGCCACGATTCGGCGCCTTGCTGGTTATTACTCGCGAATTCTGGAATCGTGCGCCGCGAATCCGGAAAAGCGCGTCTCCGAATTGCCGATGTTGCCCGACGCGGAACGGCAAAAGTTGCTAGTGGAATGGAACAACACCGCCGCCGAAATCCCCGGCAAGAATCTGCGCATCGATCAGCTGATCGAGCGGCAGGCGGAGCGGACGCCCAAGCATGTCGCGCTTGTGTTTGGCGACGAGGAACTTACCTACGTCGACCTGAATCGACGCGCGAATCAGCTCGCGCATCATTTGGCCGCGCTCGGAGTTGGCCCTGACGTTCTCGTAGGAATTTATCTTCAGCGCTCGGTTGAAATGGTGGTTGCGATGCTCGGCGTCCTCAAGGCGGGCGGTGCCTACGTGCCGCTCGATCCAGCGTATCCTGCGGCCCGCGTCGCGCTAGTGATCGAGGATTCGCACCTCGGCTTCATCCTTACGACGGAGCAGAACCGGAAAGCGCTTCCGCCCAGCCCCGCGAAGATCATTTCACTCGACGGCGACGTGAAATTGATTAAAGAGCAGGAACCCTCCCCGGTTGCTTCCACCGCCGGCGAAAACAATCTCGCTTACGTGATTTACACCTCAGGATCGACTGGCAAGCCCAAAGGCGTGATGGTCGAGCATCGCAACGTCGTCAATTTCTTCGCCGCGATGAACCAGGTCATCGGCGTCGAGAGCGGGACGTGGCTGGCAGTGACCAGCATTTCGTTTGACATTTCCGCGCTTGAGCTGCTTTGGACCCTGACGCGAGGATATAAGGTCGTGATTCACGGCGAGGGGAACTCGGACAAGATTCCGTCGGAAATCATTCGCCATTTCGTCACCCATCTTCAGCTGACGCCTTCGCTGCTCCGCGCGCTCGTTTCCGATCCGCAGTCCCTTCGCGCTCTGGGCATGCTGAAGAAAATCTTCGCCGGCGGCGAGGCCCTGCCACCGTCATTGGTCGCTACTCTGCGCGAATCCTTTTCTGGCGAGATGTACAACATGTACGGCCCGACCGAGACGGCCGTCTGGTCCACGGTGCATCGCGTCGAGGAGCAGCGCGCGAGCATTCCGATCGGCAAGCCGATCGCGAATACGCAGGTTTACGTTTTGGATTCACGCATGCAGATCGTTCCTCCCGGCGCGTTTGGGCAGCTTTGGATCGGTGGCGACGGCGTTGTCCGCGGATATTGGAGCCGTCCCGAGCTGACAGCGGAACGATTCGTTCGCGATCCGTTCCGCGAGGGCGGCAGGCTCTATCAAACGGGGGACATTGCGCGGTTCTTGCCAGATGGAAATCTGGACTACGTGGGCCGGGCGGATTTCCAGGTCAAACTCCGCGGGTTCCGCATCGAGTTGGGCGAAATCGAAGCGACGCTCGAGCAGCAACCGGGCATCGCGCAGGCCGTTGTGGTGGCGCGCGAGGATCGAGCTGGGGACAAGTTCCTGGCCGCGTATCTGGTCGCCAAAGCGGGCCGGTCCGTGAATTCGAACGCGCTGCGGATCGCGCTCGAGGCAGCGTTGCCCAATTACATGGTTCCGTCGTACTTCACTCCGCTGGAGCGCTTGCCGCTTACCGCGAACGGAAAGATCGATCGAAACGCGCTGCCCCCGGTCTCGCAGCCGGCGGACGCCGCCAAGGAAAAGGCCGGCGAGGAGCCCGTCGGCGAATTTGAACAAGTTCTCGCCAAGTCCTGGGCCGAAGCGCTCGGACTCAAGCGCGTGAGCCGCCAGGACAACTTCTTTCACCTGGGCGGCCATTCCCTCGCCGCTTTGAAAATTGCGTTCAAGTGTCGGCAGGAATTCCAGTTGGAATTTCCGCTGCAGATGTTCGTTCAGTATCCCGTGCTGAGCGAACAGGCGAAGCGGCTCGAAGAAATGCTCCTCGAGCAGGCGGATGCGGGAGAACTCGAGAGCATGATCGCGGAATTCACGAAGAATAAGCCGGGCTAAAGGATGATCGAAAGGAATCGCTCGTTCTCCCAAAGCGGGCGCTTGGGGATAAAACAAGTCCGTGAGCCTGACCAAAAAATTGGAGAGCCTTACTCCGGAGGAGCGCAGGGAGCTCGCTCTGCGCCTGGCGTCCGCCAAGCGAAACGCCGCCTCCAAAGCTGACAAACCGCTCGTCACCGTCACGCCCGACGTCCTCAACCGATTCGAGCCGTTCCCGCTTACCGATCTGCAGCAAGCGTATTTGATCGGCAGATCGGACGGAATTGAGCTAGGCAACACTGCCTGCCACTGCTATGCCGAAGTGGACATGGAGGATTGGGACGAGAGCCGATTCGCCTCGGCCTTGCAGCGGGTGATCGACCGGCACGAAATGCTGCGCTGCGTGATTTATCCCGAGGGACGCCAGCAAATCCTTGCGTCACCGCCGAAATACAGAATCCAGGTCGACGATTTGCGCGGTCTGGACGCGGCTGCGGCCGCCGCTCGCCTGGACGCGACGCGCTCGCGCCTGTCCCACAAAGTTCACGCCTCAGACCAGTGGCCGCTGTTTGAGTTTTTCGTGTCCCGGCTGAATGAAAAAATCAGCCGGTTGCACATCAGCATCGACTTGCTGATCATGGACGGCCGCAGCTTTGAAATTCTGTTTCAGGAACTGATTCAGCTCTACCATCACCCCGAAGCAACTCTTCCTTCCCTCGAATTGTCGTTCCGCGACTACCTGCGCGCGCAGAATTTCCTGGAAGAGACCGACGCGTTTCGTGAATCGCGCGAGTATTGGACGAAGCGGGTTCCCACGCTGCCTCCCTCGCCCGAGCTGCCTCTGCAAAAAAGCCCGGGCTCTGTCACTCGCTCGGTTTACAAGCGCCACTCGGCAACCGTGGACCCGGCGGTCTGGAAGAGCCTGAGAGAAAAATCCGCGCGATTCAATGCCACCCCGGTAGGAGTTCTGCTCGCCGCGTACGCGGAAGTGCTTGCGATCTGGAGCAAGAACCCGCGCTACACGATCAACCTCACGCTGTTTAACCGCCTGCCGCTCCATCCGCAATCCAATTCAATCCTTGGCGATTTCACCTCGGTCAACCTTCTCGAGGTAGACAACTCCGGAACGGCGCCGTTTGCGGCGCGTGCGCAACGGCAGCAGGACCGTTTGTGGCAGGACATGGACCACCGCTACTACAGCGGCATTCAGGTGATGCGCGACCTCGCGCGATTCCAGCGCGTCGGACCGATGGCCCTCATGCCCGTCGTGTTTACAAGCCTCTTGAATCTGGGCGAGCAATCCGACGGCGCCACGTGGTCGAGCCGGCTCGGCCGCTGCGCATATTCCATTACGCAAACGCCGCAGGTTTATCTCGACTACATGGTCTACGAGGAAAATGGCGCGCTGCAGATCGACTGGGACGCGATCGACGAACTTTTTCCCGCGGGCCTCCTGGACGACATGCTCGGGGCGTATCACCGCCTGCTGGAGGATCTGTCTGCGGACGACTCCGCGTGGCAACGGACGCTCGCGGAAAATACGCGGCGGCTGATACCGGAATCACAAATGGCGATACGTCGGGCTGCCAACAGCACGCAGGCGCCGGTTTCCGCCGATTTGCTACACACGCCTTTTCTCAAGCAGGTCGCGGAGCGGCCCGATCAATTCGCGATCAGGACGCTGAAACGGCGGCTCACGTATCGCGAGGTCTATCGCTACGCGTGCCGCGTCGAACAGGAACTACTCCGCGCCGAAGCGAAACCGAACGATCTGATCGCGGTGATGATGGAGAAGGGCTGGGAACAGATTGTCGGTGTCCTGGGTATTCATTTTGCTGGCGCGGCGTATCTGCCCATCGATCCCGAATTGCCGGCGGAGCGCCAGCGCTTCTTGCTCGAACACGCGAAAGTAAGGGTCGCGCTGACGCAGAGCTCCGTGCGTCATCGCTTGACTCTGCCCGCATCCGTCGAAGTACTCGAAGTCGACCACCTGAAGCCCGCTGAAGAGACTGCGCCCTCGGACCGGCGCCGCCAGAAGCCGGAAGACCTCGCCTACGTGATTTACACGTCGGGCTCCACGGGAGTTCCGAAGGGCGTGATGATCGACCACCGAGGTGCGCTGAATACCGTCCTCGACATCAACCAAAGATTTGGAGTCGGCCCGCAGGATCGCGTCCTTGCCGTTTCCAAATTGAGTTTCGATCTCTCGGTCTACGACGTCTTTGGGCTGCTTGCGGCGGGCGGAACGATCGTAATCCCAGCGCCGGATCTGGCCCTTGACGCGAACCATTGGGCCGAGCTGATTCTGAAGGCAAAGGTCACGATCTGGGACACCGTTCCCGCTCTGATGCAATTGCTCGTCGATCAGGCGGGCGCGCCCGGGCGGATTGGCGATTCTCTGCGCCTGGTGATGATGAGCGGAGACTGGATCCCACTGGGTTTGCCGGACCAGATCCGGCGAGTGCTGCCCAAAGCAAACGTTGTCAGCCTGGGCGGAGCGACCGAGGCATCGATCTGGTCGATCCTCTATCCCGTCGAAAAAGTCGACCCGGGCTGGAAGAGCATCCCCTACGGCAAGGCCATGCTCAACCAAAGTTTTCATGTCCTCAACGAAGACCTTGCCCCGCGGCCGACGTGGGTGCCGGGGCAGCTGTACATTGGTGGCGTTGGACTCGCAAATGGCTATCTGTACGACGAGCAAAAAACCAATGCCAGTTTTGTTGTCGACCTGGCGAACGGCGAGCGTTTGTACCGAACCGGAGACCTCGGAAGGTTGTTGCCGGACGGCAACATCGAATTTCTAGGCCGCGAAGATTTCCAGGTGAAAGTACAGGGCTATCGGATCGAGCTCGGAGAAATCGAATCGCGCTTGCAGGAATTCGAGGGCGTCGATCTTTGCATCGTCACCGTGCGCGAGGATACTCCTGGGGAGAAAAGGCTCGTCGGATACGTGGTGGCGAAGCCGGGAATTTCGATCGATGCCGCCGCGGTGAAGGAGCATCTCCGCGCGAAACTGCCGGAATACATGGTGCCCGCGGCCATTGTCGTCCTCGACCGCTTCCCCCTGACGCCGAATGGAAAAGTGGATCGCAAGGCTCTGCCCGCGCCTGCTCGCTCGGCCGCCGAGGGAGAAGCGCCGGTTCGGTCTCGCGACGCGCTCGATTTGCAATTGATCAAGCTGTGGGAACGAGTTCTCAACGTCCGGCCGGTCGGCTTGCGGGACAATTTCTTCGATCTAGGCGGAAATTCGATGGGCGCGGTCCGCTTGTTTTCGGAAATGACGCAGTTGTTCGGCCGCAGCTTCCCGCTCTCGGTTCTCTTGCAGGCGCCCACGGTGGAAAAGCTCGCTGACCTCATCCGCAAGGACGGCTGGTCGCCGAACTGGGCTTCGCTCGTACCGATTCAGCCGGGCGGGAGCAAGCCGCCGTTTTTTTGCGTGCACGGCGGCGGGGGAAATGTCCTCCTCTTTCGCGAACTGGCGCGCTACCTCGCGCCCGACTATCCGTTTTACGGGTTGCAATCCCGGGGCCTCGACGGTAGCAGCGACTATCTGACGACGACCGAAGCCATGGCAGAGAGCTATCTCCGTGAAATGCGCGAGCTGCAGCCGGAGGGTCCCTACTACCTCGGCGGGTTCTGCATGGGCGGCCAAGTGGCATTTGAAATCGCGCAGAGGCTGGTGCGCGACGGCCAGAAAGTGAATTTGCTGTTCACGATCGACACCCAGAATTTTAACGGCGTTCCTCTGCAACTGACCTTGATGCAAAAGATGCAGAGCACCGGGGAGAAAATCAAATTTCATTCCTGGAATATCTGGAATCTCGGCCTCAAGGGCCAGATGAACTATCTAACCGAAAAATCGAAGTTCGCGCTGCGCCGTGAGATGGCGCGGGCCGGCGTCACGATCAACCGCCTGATTGGCCGGAATCCACACCACGACGTGTCCGGGAGCGTACAGGAATTTTTGGAGGCAATCAACGACCGCGCGTTTTTCGCCTACGTGCCCGCCACCTACCCGGGCAAGATGATTATCTGCCAGCCCCGACGCAACTATTCCGTCTACCGCGATCCGTACAACGGCTGGGGCGGAATTCCGGCTGGCGGCCTCGAGGTAATCGAATTGCCGTCGGATCCAGGTGGCATCTTTCAGGAGCCGTACGTGCAAACCCTCGCGGTGAGGCTGAAGGAACAGATCGACAGCGCCAGTCGTCAGAAGTCCGAACACATTGGCGTGTCAGAAGTGGTTCTTTGAAATAGAGGATTTTTTCGGCAGGGAACAGATCACGAGGCGCGCGAGAACAGTAACCTACGCGCGCACGCCGCTAGCTTCCGGCACGGCCGCCGCGAAATTCCCAGGGGCCGGCTGGATGCCTTGAATCTGAACCAGATTCAACGAAGACAAAGCCGGCTGCGCCGCATTTTTTCGTTTCAAATTCTCGCTGGGAATTCCAGTTCGCGCGTAGGATTTTTCGCAATCCTGGATGGAGGGCCCGCGCATGTTTCCTTCGAGATAGGCGAGCCCCGGGCATCGCGTGCAGGACGCGCCATGCGCGCACTGCGAGCACGAAGGCATATCGCGCAGCGTGATCGATCGAACTTCGCGGAGCTGCGGCGATTCGCGCCAGATATCCGCAAATTTCGTGTGCCGCACGTTTCCGCAAGGCAGGGGAAATTGCACGCAGGGATACACGTCGCCGTAGGGAGAGACGTAGCAGGCGGTGTGGCCCGCGCTGCACGGCAGCATGTCCAGAGCCGCTTCGTCCACGCTCGTCGGTAGCGCGCAAAACTCCTCGACGTCACCGACGAGGGATGCGTCCCGGAAAACTTCCTGCAGTTTGCTCCGGTCCACGTTCAATTGGAGAACGGAACGGTCTCCGTCCATCATCGGAGTGACGGTGGGGTCCAGGCTGCACTTGATGCCCAGGTCGGCAGCCAGCGCCCTCACGCCCTGGTAGTCGGCGGCGTTTTCCGTCATCAGGACGTTGGCGAACGTGACGTTCAGACCTTCCGCGCGCAGCAAGCGCGCCGCTTCGATCGACTGGCGGAACGAGCCGGGCATCTTGGTGATCGCGTCATGCACCTCGGGGCGGTGCGAATAGACGCTGATCTGAATCGATTCGACGCCGAGGGCGCGAAGCCTCTGCGCTTCTTTCTTTCGAATCAAGACTCCGTTCGTTTTCAGCTTGACGCAAAACGTCCGCAGGCGCGCGTGCTCCAGGATTTCGAAGAAATCCCTGCGCATCAGGATCTCGCCGCCGCTGAGATTCAGATAAAACACTCCCGCCTCGGCCATCTGGTCGAGGAGATCCTTGATTTCCGTGGTGGTCATCTCGCCATGATCGTCGTGGTCGAGATAGCAATGCACGCAGCGTTCGTTGCAGCGATAGGTCAGATCGATTTGCGCGTTGAGGGGAACGTTCAGCTTCAGGGCCTTGGCGGCAATTTCCGTCATTAAACCGCTCACGGCGTCACCCCGCGCGAATTGCCCGGCGACGCCAGGGGCGTGTCGGAAAGAAGGAGGATGCCGTGGGCGGCAAGATCCTCGACGAGCGCGGCCGCGTCTTTCAAGGCCGGCTCCAGCCCGATGTCATACTGCGTGCAAATTTTGGTGGCGACAATCTGATCGAGCGGGGTCACGCCGTCCGCGGCCTGCCAGATCACGGACGCGACTTCATTCAGCGTGAATAGCGTGGAATCCGTGGCGGACATGACCATGGTCTCATCGCCCAGCGCTCGCGCGGCAATGGCAGTGCTTCGGGCCACATAGCAGTTGGTTTTCATACGATCAGCTCCCACACCGAGGCATCGGGCACGAACGTTAACCGGCGGACGGGCACGCGATTGACAAAGTCACAGGCGGAATCGAACACCAGCTTCACGAACTCCGGATCGCGCGCGAAAAACAGAATGTTTTCCAGCAACCCGCGCACGGCAGCCGTGCCGTCGATGGGCTCGATCTTATTTTTCGGTCCCTTGGCCAACAAATAGAGCGCTTCGATGGGCGCCTCGAGGTTTTCTCCGGGCCGCGCCAGCTCGCCGTAAAACGGCGTCCCCACGGCATTGTAGGAGTTCCCCTGGGGAATCACGTAGGAAATTTCGTCGGTCAGCAGCGCGGCGTCGGGAGGCGCGAGCCGGGCCATGGTAGTTTTGCCGGCGCCGGAAACCCCGGAGAAGAGAAACGCGCGGCCGTTTCGAATGGCGCTCGAAGCGTGCACGAGGAATCCGCCCTTTCGCGCGAGCAGAAGGGTATGCACGATGCGCAGGACGGAATCGAGCGAATACGGATTGATGGTCTGCCGGATGCGCCCGCGCGCCGTCGCGGGATTCCACTCCGCTCGAAAGTCCCCGCGCTGCATCAGCCAGCGTCCCGAGTCCCACTGGACGCGCACGTCTTCGTCGCGGGATACGGTGCCCGGCGGCGCAAGCTCGATTTCAAAATCGAAGGCGGCATCGTCCGAGGAACTCAGGAAGCCGGCGTAGCGCTCTTCGATTTGGTGGACGAAATCCCGGTCGGAGCAGCGCAATCGAATGGGGAGGCCGCCGATCCGAACCACCACGCCGCAGCTCTCGGTGACCGCAGTCATACCCGGCATTTCACCCCCCGGAGGAAGAGTCTCCGCCAGCTCGCGAGCAGGCGGAGATAAAGGTAGGTCGCGCGATCGGAAGCCCGGAGCAGGCGGGCGAACACGCCACTCGATTCGTGCGGCTCGATTTCGATTTTGCGATGGCCGCGCTCGAGAGAAATGACGCGGCCCAGGAATTCCTGGGGAGAAACCGGCGGGTCATCGTGATGCAAGCGGTCGCCGCGGGTAATCAGGCAGGGTTGCTCAACGCTCTCCGCGGTCGAAATCAATTTGTGGCCCACTACCCGATGGACGAACAATCGTCCGCTCTGCACGAAGAGCACGACTTCCCCTGAGGAAATTTCCCGGAGGCCGGCGCGGCGGATCGTGACCACATCTCCCGGAAGCATCGCGGGCGCCATGCTGGGGCCGAAAACGCGCAGCCGAACCTCGCCAAATGTGCGGATGACTTCCTCAGCCAATCCGCGCGCCATCTCGATGGAAGCATTCCCCTGACAGTCCGTTTGCATTGTGAGGGGAGTGTTTAGGAAGTTTTGGGGGCGGCGTTGCATTGGCTCGACGTGCCCGCCAGTTTCCCGCACGACAGCGCCGAAACCTCAAATACGTTCTCGAATCTGAGCGTTGGCGCCTTATACGGCTTCTTCCCCGTCGCCGTTTTAGGCGTTTTCTCGTTCATACTATCTTTGGTTTCCAACGATCCCTCCCGTGAAGCAACTTCGCGAAAGCCCCCTCTGCGAATGCTGTTCCGGTCCACACCAGATCGCAGTGGAGGCGTCATTTACCCCTGTAAATATAGATCGGCGCCCAAGCCCCCTATGGCTACTTTGTGAGTGTGAGATGCTATAAGCGTTAACCCTCCGGGATGCCTGGAACTGGCCTTGGGCGGAGAGATGCGGGGGCGGGATGGAGGGGCGAGAACTTCTCATCTTTAGATGAAGCGGGAAAGACACGGCGGCCGTTGAACGAACCGGGGCCTTCGTTTACGCGCCGCGATTTGTGTTTTCCAAGCGGCTTTTCGCCTCGAGGTAATCCTCGGGGCTGTTCATGTTTTTCAATACCCAATGTTCCGGATCGAATAGGCTCCACTCGGTTTCGTCCACGTATTCGGTCTGAAGCTGCGAGATTGCGTCGGTCACCTTTCGGATTCCCCGTTCGAGCGCTCTGAGAATCGGCGCGGCGCATTCCCGCCGATAGAGCGCGGCGAGCGGCTCGAGTCCTCTCGGTGTGCGCGGCATCACGATTTGCGCGGTGGAGATTGCCGCTCGATCGAGCAGCCAATCGATCCAACCTCGCGTGAGGTACGGCAGGTCGCACGCAAGGACCAGATTCCATGGGGAAGTGGTGACAGTGAGTGCGGTTGCGATTCCCACGAGCGGCGTGCGCACAGGATTGCTTTCGGTCCCGGCGCCGACGGTTCGATCTGGAATCACCCGCGAGCCGAGATTTGAATATTGTTCGGGATTGCCGACGATGGTCACTTCATGGACCAGGGGCTCGAGCAATCGCGCCGTTCTGAGAACGAGCGGTTCGTTTCCGAACTCGAGCAGGCCCTTGTCCGAGCCCATACGCGAGCTTGCGCCGCCCCCAAGGATGAATGCGGAGATTTCGAGATGGCGCTTCATACGCGGGCTCGCTAGCGCAAGCTGGACGCAGGCGCCGGATTGGCCTGCTGCGCGGGAGCCACTGCTGCTGTGGGAGCACCGGGCTGCGCCGGAGATTTTGCGGTGAGATTGCCCGCGGAAGGCAGTTGGGTTGTGTCCCAGCCGCCGCCGAGCGCTTCGACCAGTTGAACGCTCGCCGTCATCTGTTGAATGCGCAGGTTGACGGCGGCCTGCTGGTTAATGAGAAAACTAGTTTGCGCCGTGATCACGTTCAGGTACGGATCGATCCCCAGCCGGTAGCGATCGGTCGCGAGGCCCAGGTTGCGATCCGCGGATTTTACCGCGGCATCCTGCTGCTGAATCTGCAGCGACAGAATTCGCAGCGTGGAGAGATTGTCTTCGACCTGCTGGAACGCGGTCAGCACTGTCTGCCGGTAAAACGCGAGGTCCGCGTCATACGTCGCGCGAAATTGTTGCACCGTGGCCTTTCGCAGGCCCCCGTCGAAAATCGTCTCGGACACCGATGGCCCGAAAGACCAGAAGCGCGACGGCCAGTTGAGCCAGTCGGTAAAATGCGTGCTCTCGAAGCCCACAGTGGCGCTGAGGGTGACCGTCGGAAAATACGCCGCACGGGCCACGCCGATTTGCGCGTTGGCTTGAGCCATGCTCCGTTCCGAGGCGGAGATGTCCGGCCGCCGCTCGAGCAATTGCGAAGGCACGCCGACCGGAATTGCCGGAGGAGCGGAAGCCAACGGAAGCGCGGCGAGCGAGAAGGAAGAGGCGGGCTTGCCGGTGAGCGTGGCGATGGCGTGTTCGAGCTCGGCGCGAACAATTCCGAGATTCGTTTCCTGAGCCTGCGTCGCTTCGAGCTGCGTCTCGGCCTGCGCCACCGATTCATCGGAATCGATTCCGGTTTCGTACAGCGCCTTCGTCAAATCAAGAGACTGCTGGTACGCCATCACGGTCGATTTGAGAAGTTGGTCAAGGGCATCCTGGCCGCGAAGATCGAAATAATCCACAGCCAGCTCCGCTTGGGCGGTCAAGCGGACATTTTCCAAGTCCGACGCGCTGATCTGCGCGCTGGCGACGTTGGCCGCAACCGTATTCCGCACGCGGCCCCACAGGTCCGGCACCCACGATGCGTCAAACGGCAGCGAATACTCGTTGAAACCGGACACGTTTCCGGTTCCGGCAGCGGAAGTGCCGGCTAGTGAATTGCGAATGCGCGAGATCCCTGCGCCGACGCTCACAGTGGGAAAAAGCTGCGCTCGCGCCTCCTTCACCAGCGCGCGAGCCTGCGTCAAATTCGCCATGGCTTGCGCGATGTTCTGATTGGAGATGTTCAGTTGCGTTTCGAGACTGTTGAGTTCCGGTTCGTTGAAAAGCTCCCACCAATTCCCGTGCAGCGTCGCGTCGGACGGGTGCGCGACCTTCCAACCTTCAGTGGCGGCGGAGTCCGGTACAGTCAACTCCTTGTAAGCGGGCGCGGAGTCAACTGGTGGACGGGCGTATTTTGGCCCGACGTTGCAGCCCGCGACAGCAGCCACGCCAGCCAGCACTGCGATGCATAACATTTGTCGTCGCATTTAATCGCGTTCACTTTCTCGCAGGATTCCCGTTCGTGCAAACCGCCGAAACTTATTGCCGAAGCCCTACGCCAGGGACTCGCCCGCGGGCGCCGGCGCGGGTCCTTGCCGGTGCTTCCTGCGGCTCCAGCGAAGCCGCCAGCGATCCATATACAGGTAGACCACCGGTGTGGTGTACAGCGTGAGCGCCTGGCTGAAAATCAACCCGCCGATGATCGTGATCCCCAGCGGGCGGCGCAGCTCAGAACCGGTGCCCGTGCCGAGAGCGAGCGGAAGCGCGCCAAACAGCGCGGCCATCGTCGTCATCAGGATGGGCCGGAAGCGCAACAGGCAGGCCTGAAAGATTGCCTCCTCGGGCTTTTTTCCTTCCGTGCGCTCCGCGGCCAGCGCGAAGTCGATCATGAGAATCGCATTTTTCTTCACGATGCCGATCAGCAGGATGATGCCAATGAGAGCGATTACGCTCAAATCCACTCCGAAGATCATCAAAGCGAGCACCGCTCCGACACCCGCCGAAGGAAGAGTGGAAAGAATCGTAATCGGATGGATGAAGCTCTCATACAAAATCCCCAGAACGATGTAGACGGCCATGAGCGCGGTGAGAATCAGGTAAGGTTCGCTCGAGAGCGAATCTTGAAAAGCCTGCAACGTGCCCGAAAACATTCCGTGAATCGTAGCCGGCATGCCGATGGATTGCTCCATCACGCCGATGCGCTGCGCTGCGTCGCTCAGCGCGACCCCCGGCGCCAAATTGAAGGAGACCGTCACCGAAGGGAATTGGCCCTGATGGGCAAGCGATAGCGGCGCGGTGGAGGGTGCGAATTTCGTGACGACCGTGAGCGGCACCACGCGCGCGACCGACACGGTGCCGGATGGCCCAGTGCCCCCGGCAGCTCCGGTCGACGGTGGATGCACGTACACGTCGTTGAGAAATTCCGGGCTTTGCCAGAAATGGGGCGCGACCTCCATCACCACGTGATACTGATTCAGCGGGGTGTACATCGTGGAGACCTGTGCCTGCCCGAACGAATCATAGAGCGTCTGGTCGATCGTCGATGGCGTGATCCCCAGGCGGGAGGAAGTTTCCCGGTCGTACTCCAGGACTTCTCGCAGGCCGTTGTTTTGCTGGTCGCTGTTGACGTCGGTGAAGCCGGGAATTTTCCTCACTTGCTGCAGCATGCGCGGTCCCCAGTTCACCAAGTCGGTAATGTTGTCGCTCTGAATCGTGTATTGATATTGCGCGTTCGATTGCCGGCCTCCCATGCGGATGTCCTGCCCCGCTTGAAGAAACGCTGTGGCGCCCGGGATTGAAATCAGCTTGGGCCGCAAACGGTTGATCACTTGGCTCGCGCTCACCTTGCGCTCGTTGAGCGGCTTCAGTTCCATGTAAATGAATCCGCTGTTCGTTGCGCCCGCGCCGCCGGTAAAGGCCATCACATTGTTCACCGCCGGGTCGGCTTTGATAACATTTACGAACTGCAATGTGATCTGCTGCAAGGCCTGAAACGAAATGTCCTGCGAACCTTGAATCCCGCCGTAGACCGTTCCATTGTCCTGGAGCGGGAAGAAGCCCTTCGGAACGATCTTCAGGAGGTAAACATTCAGCCCGATCGTGAAAAATAGAACAGCCAGCGTAATCGCCGGATGCACGAGCACGATCCTGAGCGTGCGCTCGTAGAAGCCCAGCATCCCGGTGAATACCTTCTCGCTGGCGCGAAAGAGCTTTCCGTGCTTCACGTCGTGCGCGCTTTTCAATAGGCGCGAGCACATCATCGGCGTGGTAGCGAGCGAAACCGCGAGCGAAACAGCGATCGCGACCGACAGTGTGACGGCGAACTCGCGGAAGAGCCGGCCCACGATCCCGGCCATCAGCAGGATGGGAATGAACACGGCCACGAGGGAAATGCTGATCGACGTCACCGTAAACCCGATTTCCGCTGCGCCCTTCAGCGCCGCTTCCATCGGCTTCATTCCCATTTCCAGATAGCGCGTGATGTTTTCGATCACCACGATGGCATCGTCGACGACGAAGCCGGTGGAAATGGTAAGCGCCATGAGCGAAAGATTGTCGATGCTGTATCCGAGCACGTACATCACACCGAACGTCCCGATCAAAGACACGGGCACCGCCACGCTGGGAATCAGGGTGGCGCGCACGTTGCGCAGGAACAGGAACACGACCAGGATCACCAGGGAGATCGAGATGATCAGCGACAACTCGACGTCATGCACCGAAGAGCGGATCGTGGTCGTACGGTCGAGCGTCACCGTCATGTCAATGCCCGCGGGAATCGACGCCTTCAGAGCGGGCAGCGCGGCGCGAATCCGGTCCACCGTATCAATGATGTTTGCCCCGGGCTGACGGAAAATGATCAGAAGGATCGACGGCTTCCCGTTCGTGAAGCCCGCCGCGCGAAGATTCTCCACGGAATCCTGGATGTCGGCCACGTCGGAAAGCTTGATGGCCGCGCCGTTATGGAATCCTACGATCAGCGGCTTGTAATAGTCGGCCTTCAGGATCTGGTCATTGTCCAGAATGTCGGCCGTCGTTCGGCCGCTGGCAATTTGGCCCTTCGGCAGGTTCGCGTTCTGGGCGCGCAGCACGATCGCGACGTCCTGCAATCCCAGGCCGTAGCTGTTGAGTTGCGTCGGATTTACGTCGACGCGGACGGCCGGCAAGGAGCTGCCGCCGACCTGGACCTGCCCTACGCCGGAGATCTGCGAAAGGGTTTGTTGCATGATCGTCGAAGCCGCGTCATACATTTTCCCGCGATCGTAAATATTCGACGTCAGCGCCAGCGCCATGATGGGAGAGTCGGCGGGATTTACTTTGCGATAGGTCGGATTGCTCGGCAAGTTGCTGGGCAGATAGCTGCGCGCAGCGTTGATGGCGGCTTGCACGTCGCGCGCCGCGCCGTCGATGTTGCGACTCAAATCGAATTGCAAGGTCACGGAGGTTGTGCCGAGATTGCTCGACGAGGTCATTTCGGTGATGCCCGCGATCCGGCCGAACTGCCGCTCGAGCGGCGTCGCCACCGAAGACGCCATAATCTCTGGGCTCGCCCCGGGCAAACCGGCGGCGACCGTTATCGTGGGAAAGTCAACCTGCGGGAGCGGCGAAACCGGCAACACAAAGAACGCGGTCGCGCCGGCCAACGCAATGGCGCAAGTGAGAAGGGTGGTCGCGACGGGGCGGTGTATGAATGGAGAAGAGATGCTCATTTCAGTCCGCCGGCGCCGGCTCGGGGCGCGCTTCGCCCGTAGAGCCGGAGAAGCGCCGCGCCAGTCGATCGAAATAGATGTAGATCACCGGCGTCGTATATAACGTCAACACCTGGCTGAGCAGCAGCCCACCGACCATCGAGATTCCAAGCGGGCGCCGCAATTCGCTGCCGATTCCGCTGCCGAGGGCCAGCGGCAATCCGCCGAGCAGCGCCGCCATCGTCGTCATCATGATGGGCCGGAACCTCAGCAGGCACGCCTGGTAAATCGACTCTTCCGAACTCTTGCCTTCCTTGCGCTCGGCTTCGAGGGCGAAGTCGATCATCATGATTCCGTTTTTCTTCACGATGCCGATCAGCAGGATGATTCCGATCAGCGAAACCACGTTGAATTCCTCGCCCGTCAGCATCAAGGCAAGAAATGCGCCGACGCCCGCCGACGGCAGAGTCGAAAGAATCGTCAGCGGATGGATGTAGCTTTCATACAGCACACCTAAAACGATGTACACGGTGACGAGCGCGGCGAGAATCAGGATCGGTTCATTCGAGAGCGACGCCTGAAACGAAGACGCCGTGCCTTGAAACGCCGCCTGGACGCTTGCCGGCATATTCAGATCGTGCTGCGCCTTTTCCACGGCGGAGGTCGCGTCTCCGAGCGACGCGCCGGGGGCAAGGTTGAACGAAATCGTCACGACGGGGAATTGCCCCTGGTGATTCACCGACAGCGTGGACGTGTGCGGCTCGAAATGCGCGATCGTGCTCAGCGGCACGGCCGAGCCGTTCGTAGCGGCGACCGGAGCTGGATTGGCGGACCCGGACGTTGTGTTCGCGCTTGGCCCGTTTGGCGGCGCGCCTGCCGAAGCGTTGACCGTCACGAGCGAGTTCGCATTTGAATTTGAGGTAGTCGTCGGAGAGGAGACGGCGCCCGAGCGCACATAAATGTCGTTCAACTTGGCGGGGTCGTTCTGGAACTCCGGCATCGTTTCGAGCACTACGTGATACTGGTTGAGCTGGGTGTAAAGCGTGGATACCTGCCGTTGCCCAAACGCGTCGTACAGCGTTTCGTCCACCAGTTGCGGCGAGATGCCCAGCCGGGAAGCAGTCGGCCGGTCGATCACCAGCATCTCGGCGAGCGCGCCGGTCTGCTGATCGGTGGCGACGTCGCGCAGCTCGGGAAGGGTCTTCATCTTGTCGACGAGCCGCGCCGTCCACTGACTCAACTCATCCGCGTCCGGATCTTCCAGCGTGTATTGAAATTGCGTGCGGCTGACGCGATCCTCGACCGTCAAGTCCTGCACCGGCTGCATGTACAGCGTGATTCCCTCGACGCGCGCCAGCTCCGGTTGCAATCTGCGAATCACGTTGCTGGCGCTAATACCGCGCGTCTCGAGCGGCTTTAGGTTGATCTGGATTCGCCCTGAATTCAGCGTAGTGTTCGTCCCGTCCACGCCGATAAAAGACGACAGACTCTCGACTGCCGGATCCCGCAGAATGATTTTGGTGAGAGCTTGCTGCCTCTGCGACATATCATCGAAGGAAGCCGACTGCGACGCTTGCGAGATGCCCTGAATGATTCCCGTGTCCTGCACGGGGAAGAAGCCCTTGGGGACGACGAAGTAAAGCACAACGGTGAGAATGAGAGTTCCAACCGCAATGAGCAGCGTCAGCGTTTGGTGCCGCAGCACAACCTGCAACGTGCGCCCGTACCAGGCGATGATGCTCTCGAACGCGTGTTCCGATACGCGGTAGAACTTGCTCTGCTTCGCCTCGGGTTTGTGCTTTAGGAGGCGCGAGCACATCATCGGCGTGAGCGTCAGCGAGACCACCGCGGAAACCAAGATCGTCACGCTCAGCGTGATCGCAAATTCGCGGAAGAGCCTGCCGACGACGTCTCGCATGAAAAGCAGCGGAATCAGCACGGCGATCAACGAAATCGTCAGCGATACGATCGTAAATCCGATCTGGTCGGCGCCGGTGAGGGCGGCCTGCAGCGGATCTTCGCCTTCTTCGATGAAGCGCACGATGTTCTCGATCATCACGATCGCGTCATCGACGACGAAGCCGGTGGAGATCGTGAGCGCCATCAAAGTCAAATTGTTCAGGCTGTAGCCCGCCAGATACATCACGCCAAACGTGCCAATCAGCGAGAGCGGAACCGCGACGCTGGGAATGACCGTGGCCGAGAGGTTGCGCAAGAAAAGGAAGATGACCATGACGACGAGACCGACCGTGAGCATCAGCTCGAATTCCACGTCCTGGACGGAAGCGCGAATCGTCGTGGTTCGGTCGGTCAGCACTGTGACATCGACCGTGGCCGGCAGATTGCCCCGCAGAACCGGCAACAGCTTCGTGATGCGGTCCACCACTTGGATGATGTTTGCGCCCGGCTGGCGCTGGATGTTCATGATCACGGCAGGCGTCTCGTTCATCCAAGCCGCTTGCCGCGTGTTTTCGACGCCGTCAATGATGCGCGCCACATCGGAAAGAAACACCGGCGCTCCATTGTGGTAGGCGACGACCACCTGGCGATAGTCCTTGCTCGACACCAACTGGTCGTTAGCGTCGATCTGATAGTCCTGATGCGGGCCGTCGAAATTTCCCTTGGCCAGATCCAGGCTCGTTTGCTGCAGCGCCGTTCTCACATCCTCGAGATTGATTCCGTGCGCCGAGAGCGCCGTAGGGTTTACCTGGATGCGCACCGCGGGTTTCTGCCCGCCGCTGATGCTGACGAGGCCGACACCGGGCAACTGCGAAATTTTCTGCGCCAGGCGCGTGTCGGCGAGGTCTTCCACCTGAGATAGCGGCAGAGTCTTGGACGTGAGGGCCAACGTGATAATCGGGAAGTCGGCCGGATTCGTCTTGCTGTAAATCGGAGGAGTGGGAAGATCGGGAGGCAAATAGGTCTGCGCGGCGTTGATCGACTCCTGCACTTCCTGTTCGGCCACGTCAATGTTCAGGCTCAGCGTGAATTGCAGCACGATGACGGAGCATCCGCCCGAGCTGGTCGACGTCATCTGCTGTAAGCCCGGCACCTGCCCGAATTGGCGCTCGAGCGGCGCGGTTACCGCCGAAGCCATCACGTCCGGGCTCGCGCCCGGATAAAACGTGATCACCTGAATCGTCGGGTAGTCCACTTCCGGAAGCGCGGAGACCGGCAATTGAAAGAATGCCGCCGTGCCCGCCAGAAGAATCGCGGCCATCAGCAATGAGGTGGCGACCGGCCGCAATATGAATGGTCGAGAAGGACTCAAGGCTTGTTGCTCCCGGCTCCCTGTCCCGTTGTGGGACGGCCTTGCACCCGGCCCTGAGCCTGAGCGCCGTTGGCCGCGTTGGTGCCGCCCTGGTCGGGCGCATTTCGCACCGACACTTTTGAGCCGTCCTGCAACTTGTCAAAGCCGCTCGCGGCCAGCGTGTCGCCAGGCTGAACCCCGTCCACCGCCGTGACATTGCCGTCCGATGTGATCGCTTTCACAGGCAGCACTGCCGCAGTCTGGTCGGGGCTGATTTTGAATACGAACGTCCCCTGCGAACCCTGCTGAACGGCCTGTGCCGGCACGAGTGTCGCATCGTTGAGCGTTTTCAGCAGCAGGCGGGCATTCACGAATTCGTTGGGGAAGAGCATGGCGTCTTTGTTGTCGAACTGCGCCTTCAGCTTGACGGTTCCCGTCGTCGTATCTACTTCATTGTCCAGCGTCAATAAATAGCCCGACGCGAGCCGGGTCTGCTGCTGGCGGTCAAACGCGTCCACCTGCATTCGCGTGCCGCTCCGGATCTGGGGCTGGATTTGCGAGAGATAATCCTCCGCGACGCTGAACACCAGCGTAATCGGCTGAAGCTGCGTGATCACCACGAGCGCCGTGGTGCTGTTGGCCTGCACGATGTTGCCGGGATCGACTAGGCGCAATCCCACTCTCCCATCGATCGGCGATGTGATGTGCGTGTAGGTTAGATTCACTTTCGCGTTGTCCAGGCTTCCTTGGTCGTTCTTGACGGTGCCTTCATATTGATGCACGACCTGCTCCTGATCGGCCACTTGCTGCTGCGCAATGGCGTTCCGCGCCAGCGCCGCCTTGTAGCGGTCGTAGTCG
>Ga0210410_10001765_pt1 | contig 19905 bp, 19 predicted proteins | sample IncBWC4MmetaG_FD_161058 | JGI IMG/M metagenome (GOLD analysis project Ga0210410, IMG submission 161058) | Forest soil microbial communities from Barre Woods Harvard Forest LTER site, Petersham, Massachusetts, United States - Inc-BW-C-4-M | ecosystem: Environmental > Terrestrial > Soil >... | reverse complement strand
CAGCTTTACAGACTTACTCAACTCTCAATTGATGAGCTCTTGAAAGAGCTCGCCGAAGTCCGCGACAACATCACCGAGTACGAGTCCATCCTCGCCTCCCCCGCGAAGCTCCGCAAAGTCATCATCAAGGAGCTCACCGAGATTCGCGACAAGTACGGCGACGCCCGCCGCACCGTCATCGTCGACGAGACCACCGAGCTCCAGCTCGAAGACCTCATCGCCGACGAGCAGGTCGCCGTCACCGTCTCCAACACCGGCTACCTCAAGCGCACGCCCATCTCCACCTACCGCCAGCAGCGTCGCGGCGGCACCGGGCGTCTCGGCATGAAGACCCGCGAAGAGGACTTCGTCGCCCAGCTCATCATCGACTCCACCCACGCCTATCTTCTCTGCTTCACCAACACCGGCCGCGTCTACTGGCTCAAGGTCTACGAAGTCCCCGACGTCGGCGCCGCAGGCAAGGGCAAGGCCATGGCCTCGCTCGTCGCCCTCCAGCCCGGAGAAAAAGTCGTCACCATCCTCCCCGTCCGCGACCTCGAAGAAGAGTCCAAGTACATCCTCTTCGCCACGCGCAACGGCACGGTGAAGAAGACGGCGCTCAAGGACTTCTCGAACGTCATGTCGCGCGGCATCATCGCCATCAACATCGAGAAGGACGACGAGCTCATCACCGCCCGCATCACCGACGGCCAGCAGGTCATCTTCCTCGCCACCCACGACGGCCAGGCCATCCGCTTCAACGAGCAGGATCTCCGCCCCATGGGCCGCCCCGCCACCGGCAACCGCGGCATCATGCTCCGCAAGGGCGACTACGTCATCGGAGCCGCCGTCACTCCCTCGAACGAGGCTCGCAACAAGCAGCGTCTCGAGCGCGCCGCAAAACAAGGCCTCACCACGCAGGTCGAAGCCGCCATCGACGAAGCCGGCACTGCCTCTACGTTGTTGTCATCCCGCAGCGAAGGGGAGGGAGCTGCTTTTATCGACGCTCCTGACGGCCAGGAAAAACTCGGCTCCGACACCGAGATCGACCCCGCCGTCGCCGCCAAGCTCGAAAAACTCGACAAGCAGCTCGGCCTCACCCCCTGCCTCATCCTCTCGGTCTCCGAGAACGGCTACGGCAAGCGCACCGACGTCGACCAGTACCGCCTCCAGTCCCGCGGCGGCAAGGGCGTCATCAACATGAAGGCGACGCCGAAGATCGGCAAGGTCTCCGCCATCAACCTCGTCGACGACACCAGCGAGCTGATGGTCATCAGCCAGTTCGGCAAGATCATCCGCATCGACACCAAATCCGTCCGCTCCGCCGGCCGCAGCACCAGCGGAGTCAAACTCCTCGACCTCGACAGCGACGACAAAGTAGCCGCCGCCGTCGTCATCCCGCCTGAGGAAGCCAAGACCCAACCTGAAGAGGGAACGCTTTTGCAATAATTTTTTCTGGCGCTGGATTACCCCGTTTTTGCTGGGGGTTTTGGCAAAAACGGGGTGCAGAACGTGGTTTTTTGATGGTGAATTTGTGGTGGATTGCTGGTGAAACGTGGTGCGTTGACCGCCACTTTTCCGGCTCTAAAAACATGCCACTTTTTCCAGATTTATTTTTGGGTGTTTCCCGTTTTGGGAATGCGTTAGTAGGATGCTGTGGCAGAGATGATGCAAACTCATCGAGTCGCGATCCTGGTTCCATTGGCGGTTGGCGCGAGCGCCGTCGTCTGTACGCTCATGATCCACGGGCTGGCTTTGGTCGCGAATGTACACTTCGTTCGCCATGAGAGACGACTCGGTCGCGCAGGCGCAGGCCTCCGGATCGATTTCGTAATTGTTGTGGTGGCGATGTTGTTAGTGTTCGTGGCGCACCTGATTGAGATGGCCTTGTGGGCGGGGCTGTTCCTGATCTGCGGAGAATTTCATGACTTTGGAACCGCTTACTACTTCTCAGCGGTCAACTACACGACCCTGGGTTACGGAGATCTGATTATGTCGCCGTCATGGAAACTGCTGGGACCGCTGGAGGCAGCAGACGGAGCGCTTATGTTCGGCGTTTCGACTGCGATGATTTTTACTGTTATTGTGAATTTGGTTCAAGCCAGGTTTGAGGATCTCAGGCCTGAGCGCTGATCGAAACGAGCGGCAGAACGTGGTTTTTCGCTGAATTTGTGGTGGGTTGCTGGTGAAATGCCTGGTACGTTGACGGTCGCTTTTCGGGTTCGAAAGACATGCCACTTTTTCGGATTTATTTTTGAGGGATTCCCATTTTGGGAATCGGCCTTGGAGACCACCCCAAGATCGGCAAGGTCACCGCCATCAGCCTCGTCGACGCACCAGCAGCTGATGGTCATCAGCCAGTTCGGCAAGATCATCCGCATCGACACCAGCAGTGTCCGCTCCGCCGGTCGCTCCACCTCCGGCGCAAAACTCCTCGCCTCAACTCCGACGACAAAGTAGCCGCCGCCGTAGTCATCTCACCCGAAGAATCCAAAACCGAACCGGAAAACGGAACGCTGCTACAGTAGTTCTAAGATCAAGCTTTAAAAAGGCGAGAGCTTCCCGCCTTTTTAGTTGTTCTCGCCACAGGCGCAATATATATTGCCAATGCCTAGAACAACCTAAGGAATGCAGATAAATGGCCGAGTCGACGAGTCTTATTAATCTTGGCGAGCTATCCAAACCCGCCACGACGCTTATTGAAAAAATTTCCGATGCTGTCGGCGGTATTTTTCGACCATACCAAACCAGAAGAATGGCCGAAGCGGAAGCTGATGCCGCGATAACTAAGGCTCAAGGTGAAATTCAGATTACCGCGCTACAACAACGAGCTTTGCACCGCTTTCTTGTAGAGGAGGGCCAAAAACAGGAGAATATCGAGAATATTGCACGTAAGGCACTCCCATTTGTGTCGGAAGAAGCCACACCTGAAAATGTCGAGAACGACTGGATAGCCAATTTCTTCGATAAAAGCAGACTAATATCGGATGAAGAAATGCAAACGCTATGGGCAAAGGTTCTCGCGGGTGAAGCCAATAAACCAGGCTCCTATTCAAAGCGGACGCTCAATCTTCTTGCGTCAATGGATAAGGGCGACGCCGAACTCTTTAAACGTTTTTGCTCATACATTTGGCATATTGGCAGATTGGTCCCTCTTATCCTCGAGGAGGATCATTCAGTGTATAAAAAAGCCGGCATTACCTTCGAATCACTCCAGCATCTTGATTCGATCGGTCTTATTCATTTCGATCCAATGGCTGGATTTGCGCAAACGTTCCGCATCAAACCTGAGGTAACGACTGACAAAGTCGATTTTACGATCGCATACTACGGGAAGCCGCACAAAGTGACATTGCCAAGGAGTGGGGATCAAACTCAAATTGCGATCGGTAAAGCGACTCTTACAACTCCGGGCATACAACTCGCCATTGTGGCCGGATCCATTCCAGATGAAGAATTTCGTGCATTTATCTTGGAACGGTGGAAAGAGCCATACAGCATCGTTCCGATGTCAATTGAAGTACAAAATTGAAAACTCGACGATGACCACCGCTCTGATATCGAGGACGGGTGCCCACTTCTGATCAATAACTGCCTGAACCGGGCACCCCACCCTCGGGTAGGGCGGGTGGCCCAGGCACCAGATGGGCCACCCATTCATCGCGTCTTTGCTTATGCGATGAGTGGGCCATCTTCGCGGCAGCGAGAATCCAGATACTCTAACTCACCCATGCCGTCATGGTTTCAAGCCATCTCAGAGAGAACCGCTACATAATCTGAATAATGCTAGTAGCGAACGCAATCACTCCGACTAGGAACAACCCGAAGAGCATTCCGCATAGATGATCCCTCCTATGTGTCCTTTGGTCGCCGCATTACAGAGCTTGGAGTCCCGGGTCGCAAACGAGGCGATCAGCCCAATTCCGCCCGCCTCGACGGCCACCAGCCACTTATACCCCCCAATCTGTTTGAGAGCCTCCACCTGCTCAGTCGTCGCCATGGTTCCTCCTGTAAGTTCACTGCAATGAGTTAGGGCGGGTGGCCCACATCTGACCGTACCACTGCAATCAGGTGCCCCATCTTCGCGGAGGTTTGCACCATCCTTGCACCTACGCTCATTCACCTGCCCCCTATGGGGTATTTCGCTCTGAAGCGATAAGCGTAGTGTGTCTCCTGAGAGTTCAGGTTTGATTGGTCATTCCTGTGTGCTGTCCGGCATCGGCAGCCGGACACAGAACAGCAAAGACCAAGGGGGCAGCATGATTACGTTCGCTATGGGAGTTCTGATTACAGTAATTCTTCTCGTTGGTTTTGGTTTCCTCTCGACCGCCTCGGCCGGATGGTTCTTCAAATACCGGAAACCACACGATACCTTGCCCTCAACAGACAAGAACAATTGATATCGCGGGTCAACAGGCTGCCAGCGTTCTGGACTCCGGTCGAGTGAAGACTGTTGAAGCAGTCGGGTGGCACACATCTGACCACAGCGCCACCATAGGGGCGCCATCTTACTGTTTCTTTGTCCCCAGGTCGTTACTGTTGTTGCTGCTGCCGTTGTTGCTGCTGCTGTTGCTGCTGCTGTTGTTGTTGCTGTTGTTGCTGCTGTTCCTGCATCTTCATTTGCATGTGGGTTGAGCAGTAGTTGCTTCCCTGAACAGCAGGCGACGGACATCCCTTCATGTAACAGCCTCGATCCATTGCCGCACCTCTTGGACAATCAATGATGGAGCCGGAAAACAATTGCACAACATAATAGAAGTCCCGCGAGCAACATGCCAGTGGCGAGGCAACACTGTGCGGCGAAGAGGCGTCGCGCCTTGTTCTTATTCAGACGGAGCCGGTCTTCAACGATCGTCTCCCAGATCCGTAACCTGTCCCGGAAGTAGTTTTCCTGTGCGGTGTCGTCCAATCGAGCTTCGTCCATTTCCAGCAGATCGTTCATTAGGCCTTGAAGAACGGTTAGGCCGATCGGCATCGGAGTACTTCGCAGCCAAGTTACCGAGAGGCAACATCCCAGGCATACCAGCAGGACTGCAATGATGGCAAAGAGTACCGCCCACGCCCAAAGACTCCCTTTCTGTCCCAGCGCTACGAAGGTTTCCGGTTTGGAAAAGCCGAACGCGGCGGCCAGAAACAGGCCTGCGATGCCCCCGGTCTGCTGCGCCTTATCATCAAGCCGGATGGTCGCCTTGGTGCCATAGTCCTCCAACTTCTCGGCCCAGGCCACGGTTTCCTTCAACATGTCGAGACGGAAACTCATTGGATTTCCCCCTGTGGGAGACAATTCTGCACTCATTTGCTGCTGGGCGCGAGTTTTCCTCGGCAAACGGTAATCGAATCGGCCTATAATTCCGGGCCATAGAAAGGGGGAATCACTATGTCCGCACAAAACACGCAACCCACAGACAACAGGCAGATCGTGCAGCGATTCATGGACGAGTGTTGGAATCGGGGAAACCTCAACACTGTCTCGGAACTCGTCGCAAACGATTGCCGCTACCACGACCCTGTGTTCCCTTCTCTTACTTCCGGAGCGGAGAACATCAAAAACCACATCCAAAACTGCCGCAACGGTTTTCCCGACCTCATGGTCACGATCGACGACACCATCGCCGAACGGGATGAGGTTGTGATTCACTGGACAACCACCGGCACCCACAAGGGGCAGTTCCTCGGCATGCCTCCGACAAACAAAAAAGCCAGCGTCACCGGCACGTCCATCAACCGCATCGAGGGTTCAAAGATCGCGGAGATGTGGACGAACTGGAACCTGATGTCGCTGATGGAGCAGCTGGGAATCGCCATGGCCACAGCGGCTCAATCGAACGCGACACAATCGAACGCAGCACAATCGAACGCACCTGGAACTGCATCGCAGGTCCGAGCCTGATGCTCGCGGCGGCCCGTTACTTCTTCGCGAAGGAGCGGGCCTTCCGTCATTACTGGCACTCTCCCCGGGCCACTTCAGATGCATACGGAGATCCCGGTCAAACCATAGGATCAAGCCATAGTCAGACGAACGCGAGCAGCTCGCTGCATTACAAAATGGCGACACAATTACAGCCGATTCGAATCGTAGTTGCGAGCCTGACAAACGTTGACAAAAGTGATGCGATTAAATGACTTTGGTATGACAATTTTCTGACAACAGTGGATGGGCGACTCGGTACTCTTCATCCTCAAGAACTATTGAGGCCAACTTTTTGCGCTCACACGCAGAAAGAGAAGAGTGAGACCACCATGCCAGACGCATCAAGCCATTCCACGTTTTCGACTTCCACCGAGAGCCAAACGCAGAGCAAGACCCGCCGCCGTAATCTCCTCGCCCTGTCCTTACTGGCAATCGCCCTACCTGCCGCGGCCCAAACCGCCGGTACCTACGCGGTCACCAACCTCATCTCCGACGGCTCCGTCACCGCACCCATCACCGACCCCCACTTCATCAACCCCTGGGGCGTCACGAACGCCACCTTCTGGATCAGCGCCCAGGGCAGCGGCTTGAGCTATGTCATCTCGGCTGCCAATGCAACAACCCCACCCCCACCGCCGGCCAGCCCGTTCGCATTCACAGTCACTGTCCCCGCGGCCACCGGCGGCACCACCGCCACCGGCTCACCCACCGGAGCCGTGTCGATCGGTGCCAACACCGGCTTCGTTCTGCCCAACGGCACCAAAGCGAGTTTCCTCTTCGCCTCGCTCGACGGCATCATTACTGGCTGGAACAACAAGCTCGGCACAGCGGGCTCTATCGCGCAGGTCGCCATCAATAACAGCGCCGCCGGCGCCGTCTACACTGGCCTGGCCCTCGCCACCAACACCAACGGCACCTACCTTCTCGCCGCCAATTTCGGCAAAGCCGCTGCCGTCGAGGTCTACGACAGCAACTTCGCCGTCGCCAAACTCGCCGGCTCTTTCACTGATCCCACCCTTCCGGCCAATTACGTTCCGTATTCCATCCACACCATCGGAACCCAGGTCTTTGTCGCCTACGCCCTCCGCGGCACCGCCGGTCCCACCATCGCACCCGGCAACGGGATGGTCAACGTGTTTGACACTAGCGGCAACTTTGTTGCCCATGCCATCACACCCGGCGGCAACCTCAACGCGCCCTGGGGAGTCGCCATCGCTCCCACCGCCTTCGGCCCCTTCGGCGGCGACCTTCTCGTCGGCAACTTCGGCGACGGCATCATCAACGCCTACGATCCCAAAACCTTCGCCTTTCTCGGCCAGCTCGCCGACCAAAACGGCAAGACCCTCACCTACGCCAGCCTATGGGAGCTCTTCGTCGGCCTCACCGCACCCTCCTCAACCTTTGCCGGCAACCTCAACACCCTCTACATCACCGCCGGCCTCACCGGCGAAAAACACGGTCTCTTCGCCGCCATCAACAGCAACCCGACGGCCACCGGCACCGCGACCTACGGCTTCAGCGCCTCCGCTTCTGCCGCCACCGTTGCTGCTGGATCGTCCACCACGTTCGTCCTCAGCGCAGTACCCGCCAACAACTTCAGCGGTACCGTCGCGCTCGCCTGCAGCGGTCTTCCCGAAGCTGCGACCTGCACCTTCTCTCCGGCGCAGTTGAACGTGACCGCCGGCGCACCAGCCACGACCACGCTCACCATCGCCACCGTAAAGAAAATGGCTTGCGTCCGGCCGTTCACCATCCACGATACTGCCGCAACAAGGGTCACCGTCGCCCTCTTCCTGCCCTTCGGCGCGCTCCTGCTCTTCCCCCGCCGCCGGTCACTCAACCAACAACGCTCAGTGCGCCTCCTTGGTTTACTCGGCGCCTTCCTGGTCTCCGCCGGCTTCCTGGCAGGCTGTTCCAGTTACAGCAATGTCGTTGTCCCATCCACGCCCGCCGGGACGTCGGCAGTCACGATCAAGGCCACCTCCGGCTCGATCACACAGTCCACCGTCATCAACCTCACGGTTCAATAAATTTCGCCTGTAGTACCTGTACTATTTGCAGCATCAGTCTGTCTGTCTTCTCTCGCATCACCGGAAACATGGCTTCACCGGACGCCCATTCATCGATCCCTTAAGATGAGTGGGCGTCGTTATTTCCAAGGTGCGCAATAGCAAGTACGCTAACACCCCTCTCTCTAACTCCAATCTTTCCTGTCCTCTCCCAGGCATCCCGCAAATCGTTGCATGCATCTCTCACCATAACCGTTGTAACTCTTTGCCTGTCCGGATTTAGTCATTGAAAATTCAATTGACTTCTCGTATCTCCAGGCCTATAAACGACCTCCCGGGCTCTTCCGTTTTGGACATTAAAGGAGAATGACTATGCAGCTGAAACGCTTGCTTCAAAATCTAGTGTCCGCGCTTCTTCTTGCCGCCTGCGCGGTCACAACCTCTACGCTCGCGCACGCCGACACCGTCGTCTGGACCAACTGGTCCTCGGCCACCCCCGGTACGCCCGGTTCCGCCACCGGCACCATCGGCAGCATCAATGTCACCTACTCCGGCCAGACCAGCGGCCTCACCAACGTTCCCACTTGGACACCCGCGTCAACCTTTACCGGTGGCGTCGTCGGCAACGCGCCCCCCCATACGCCCACCATTCAAATTGAGGGCGGGACGGGCCTCAGCGAGACGATTAGCTTCTCCTCCACCGTCGTCGATCCCATCTTCGCCATCTGGAGCCTCGGTCAACCCGGAATCTCTGCCACCTTTGACTTCTCCTCGAAGAGTGGGCAACCCTTCAGCCTCGCCGGCGGTGGCCCCTCTGCCGAATTCGGCGGCAGCGCCCTCACCTCCACCGGCTCTGTCGTTCACGGCTCCGAAGGCAACGGCCTGGTCCAGTTCATGGGCTCCTTCGACTCCGTCACCTTCACCACGCCTGTCTTCGAAAACTACTACGCCTTCACCGTCGGCTATGATGCAACTCTCACCGGCCCCCCACCCACCGTTCCTGAACCAGCGACTCTCTCGCTCTTCGGCCTTGGCCTGGCGGCGGTACCCCTGATCAGGAGATCGCTCGCTCGCCGCTCGTAGCTCCCCTGAAACCGGAATGCCCCATCGCCGCATGAAGACAGAAAGAGCGGATCAACGATGGGGCATTTGCATGTCGTCAGCGAGAGTCTATCTTCAGACCGACCGCTACCCTCGGTTTCTTTCGGTTCTTGGGCCCTTTTAGCCGGTATCCTCTGTATCCTTAGTTGCGCGAGAAAGCCGCGCGAGAAACAGTTGCCTACGGAAAGCCACCAAGCCATGCCAATCAAACCGATCCTGCTTACCGTTCTTCTTATGCCCATCGTCGCGCTCGCCCAGGCGCCAAAGCCCGCCGGGCCGCCTCCCACCTTGAAGTCCGTTCTACTCGCCCAGCTTCGTTCCACGCATAACAAAGCCGAGTGGTTTGTCCCCGTCAACACAGCCGTCGCCGGCCTTACGCCCGAGCAGGCCCGCTGGATCCCGAAATCCGAAGGCCCCAAGAACCCCGCCCCCGAAGATCACTCCGTAGGCATGCTCGCCTACCACCTTCTCTACTGGAACACACACGCGCTGGCTCAACTCAAAGGTGAGAAGGTTCCTCCTGCCACCTCCGACAACAACGAAACCTTCAATAAATTCGACGCCACCAGTTGGCCCGATACCGTCAAAAAACTCGACGAGAATCTCACCGCATTAGAGCAGCTCGTTGAAGCCGCCGATGAGGCAAAGATCGCAGCCATCGCCAACACGATCGCTCACATCAGCGCCCACAACGCCTACCACACAGGGCAGATCGTCATGATTCGCAAGCTGCAAGGCTCATGGGACCCGGAAAAGGGAGTCAAGTAGCTCCTACCTCGTCCGGCGTGTCCCAGGTTCTTTACCGAGACCGTAACTCCGCCAGCATCCGCTCCCGCAGCATCTGGTTTGCGCGCGTCTGATACCCCTCGCCATCCTTTTTTAGCCATGCGATCACATCGGCATCCAGCCGCAAGCTCACCGCCTGCTTTACCGGCTTGTAGAACCGCCCGCGCACGGCATTCTTCCACGCGCTTGGGGACAACGAGGGAATATCCGATGTATCGATCTCGCGGTCCGGCATCTTCGCTAATGCTTCCAACTCTCTCTTCTGCTTCGCCGTCAGCGGTGTCCCCGGTTCCCGCCTATACCTAACAATACGACCCTTCTTCATACATCCTCCTCTCACGCGCAATCACCTTTCGAGCCGAAATAATCCGCACGGTCTCTTCCTCTTCCTCTTCGTCATCCGCAACGGTATGCACGACCAATAGCATCAGCGCACCTTCAGCCAGGCCAATCGTGTGCCATCTTTGCTCGCCATCGATTTCACGATCTGGAATCGTCACATGCCTCGGATCGCTGAATACCAACAAGGCTGTGTCAAAGCTGATGCGATGCTTCCGCAAATTGCTTACGCTTTTCTCCTCGTCCCACTCAAAACGCAAGCCCACCGCCTATACACATAGGTATATACGAAATTGTATATACATGCAAGCTTGCTTTGACCTATCTCGTCCGCAGCGGCTGCAGTTCCTGATCCAGCATCCCCGCCAGATCCTTGGCGAGGTTCGGCCCCTTCGCATTCGAATACGTCCCCAGCGTTCCCTTCAACTCCACCTCTGTCTTCTTGCCGCCGATCTCCTCGCTGCATGGAGTCGATGTCAGGTAAGACGCGGTAAACCCGATCGTCCGCTTATTGACCGTCTGCTCCTGGACCACGACATGCAGCGCCCGGTCCGCAGCCGCGGCGCTATCCACCACATCGACGCCGCTCAGTGACGCCACCGACTCCTTGATCGCCGTCGCAATCGCTCCCGTCGAATCGTCTCCCGCCACGGTGACCAGCACCCGGATCCTTCCCGCCGGCGCCGTGCCACTGGCCGGACACAGCAACAACCCCTTCCTCGGATCGGGCCGCGCCGAGATCAGCAGCGCAGTCAACTGTGCCTGCGACAGCTTGTTCAGCCCCTCCGCATTGAAGTTCTCCGCCGTTACCCCGAGCGTCTTCTGTACCTCCGGCGACCACGCTGCCATTCCCGGCTTCACCGTGGTCTTCGGCTTGGGCTTCGCCGGTGTCTGCGCAATCCCCACTTGTCCAGAAAGCACCGCTCCCGCCACCAACACAACACAAACCCGCCACAAAAACACCATAGATTTCACATCCTCCCTGTCGCAACAGTTAGTACTAAGACGCAAAAACCGCCTCCGCGCCTCCACTGAGGCTATAAATTCCTGCCTGCAGAAGAATCCTGTCAAACTCTTAGACTACCTAACCCGCTGTCAGACAGCGAGATCCAGTGTGCGATTGCCTGCTTCAACCCAAAGCTCCCGCCGCATAGAAAGAGGCGCCGGGGCAAACAGAAATCTCGCCCGCCAGAATTCCGCATCTAACCGCAGATGAGCAAGCTAAGAAAAGCGGTTCTTCTCACGCCTCTTCTGTTCGCGACCAGTATCCTTCCCGCCGCACAGAATCACCGCAACGACAGCGCCTACTACAACGGCATGCGTAACGGCGCTCGCGGCGGCAGCTACTACAACAACCGCGACCCTCGCTATAACAACAACTACCACAACAACAACTACTACCACGACGATCATCGTCAAGGCGGCATCGGTCCCGGCAAGGGAGCCCTCATCGGCGGAGCCGGCGGCGCGGTTCTCGGCGCAGTCTTCGGCGGAGGCCTCAAAGGCACCATCATCGGCGGAGCAGCCGGAGCCGGCATTGGCGCTGTCGTCGGCGAGGCCGCACAGAGCAGACGCAACCGCAACAACGACAACTATCAGCGCCCCTACTAGACCCCTGAAAGAGGAACGACTATGCGCCTGGCCAATACAATCACTCTCTGCCTCACTCTCGCCGCGGCCACTCTTAGCGCGGCCGCTCAACAGCAGCAGCCGAAGTCTCCCGCCACCATCATCACTCCGGCAGGCGACGCCAACGAGCCCCACAACTGGACGACCGAACAGATCCTCACCTGCACCGTCTCCGACTGCTGGCAGCTCGCCGGCAAGAACGAAGAAACCTTCTTCGATATCGTCCAGCAGCTCGCCGCAATCTCTGCCCATACTCGCGGCCTCACTCTCCCCGATGACGCCGCTGCCGGCCAGCGCGCCGGAGAGTACATCAAGGCCAAAGCGAAAGCCGATCACGGCCAGCTCCTCTACGCGATCGTTGACGCCTCGATCCGCAAAGTCGGCACCCCACAGGCCGCCACGAAGTAGTCAAATCCCACGGAGGAGGATCGGCGCCGCCCCAATTGCGGCTCCAGACGCTACCACAGTTCCGTTACCATAGCTCCATGCGTCCCCTCCTCCTCCTTCTCCTTCTGGCACTCGCCGCCTCTCTCTCCGCGCAAACCGCCGCCACAACTCCGGCTCCCGTCGAAATCGTCAACCTCGAGCAGCATCTCTGGACCACCATGGCCGAGGGCAACTTCGCGACCGTGCGCAGCCTCTTCGCGAAAGACTTCATCGAAGTGGAGGATCAAATCCAGGCAGTCGACGCGCTGTTGATCAACCTGAAGCACTGCAAGCTTGAGTCCTACGAGCTCCGCGACCTTCAGGTCCGCATCCTCTCTCCGGACTCGGCGCTCACCGCGTATCACGTCGTCAACACCTTCAACTGCGGCACCGCGGACAAACCCCAGTCCAAGACCTACGACAACAACTCCACGACCGTCTGGGTCCGCCAACACGGCACCAGCAAGTGGCTGGTCCAGGCCCACACCGAAACTCCCGCAAAGCCCTGAAGCGATCCCTGGCTCGCAGTGGAAAAATCCGGAAACTTCAACTACAGTCAAGGGCGTTCTCAGGAAAGAGGTCTCGATGTTCCTCCCCATGACCCCTTGCAGGGTCTCACTGCGAATCGTCGCAAGTGCAACATTTCTTCTCGCTGCCAACGGGTGCGTGAACCTTGAAGACGCGGCAGGCCTCTCCAAGCTCTCCGGCGAAGCCAGAATCTCGCTCCCCAGAGTCTCCAACGACGTAGCCGGGACCTGCGCCCGCCAGAACACGTTCTTCGAAAACACGCCTCAGGCGGAGCGTCCGGCAACCGAACAAGCCCAGGATTGCAAGCCGTATCAGGAGATCGCAGACCACCTCGCGAAAGACGAAAACGTTCTCGCAGACTACTTCGATGCCCTCGGCAAACTCGCCTCCAATCAGCCTCTGAGCTACGATGCAACCATCGACGCAAATGTAACCGCCACCCGGCTAAACCCGGCCTTATCGGCAAACACCGCCGCCGCCGGTAACGACGCGCAGAGCATCTTGAAATCGCTCGCCGATGCCGCCACCAAGGGCTATCGCGAAAAACAACTCGGCCAGCTTATTCAGCAGAACGATGCGGCCATCCAATCCCTTACTCAGGCGCTCAAAAAAGTAATTACCGCCGACTACGCACTTCTGCTCTCGAACGAAGAGGTCAGCCTCGACACCTTCTACAAGGGCCCCATGGCCGGCGCTCAACCCACCGAACGGCTCACCCTCATCCTCGTGCAGCGCCAATACGCACACGACAAGGCAGCGCTTGAATTCCGCAAAGAGGACATCGCCGCGTACAGCAAGGTCATGGACGACATCGCCTCACTCCATGCCAAGCTGAAGCAGGACGCAACCAAAAAAATCAGCATCGTCGAGATCGACAAGCAAGTCGGGCCCATTATCCGATCGATCATCAACGCACTCTCCGACATCCAATCGAGGTCGAACAAGTCATGAAGACAACAACCCCTGTCACGCCGGCGGCCACCACTCTCTCTGACGACCAGATGCAGGCCCTGGCCCAGTCGTTTCACGACATCGCAGTCGAGATCGGACAGGTTCGCCTGAACGCCATCACCGCCGGCGGCAAGCTCACCGATCCCGCCATCGTCCAGTTGCAGGGCTACGTCTACTCCCTGATGAACGTTGCCGCAGGCTTCGCCATACAAGACGCAAACATCACGCTGGCCAACGCAGACCAGGCGGTGAATCAAATCTCTGTCGCGACCAAAGCTGCGGACCGCGCCCTCGACAAACTGCAGAAGGCCGACAAGGCGGTCAATATCGCCTCCTCTGCCATCATCCTGGCGATGGCCATCACCACCAAAGACCCAGGCCAGATCGAGAGTGCAGCCAGGTCCGTCGTGAAAGCTGCAGGCCTGGACATATAGAGGACGTATAGAAACCGATAGAAGTGAGGATGCGCATGACACTACCTCGCATCCCTACTTCTTGTGATAGTTCGGATACGGAGGCTTCGCGGTCTCCTGCACAGGATGTTGCGCAAGCTCCTGCATCGCGACGCTCACCGCCTTCTCCAACTGCGGATCGTGTCCTTCACTCACCGCCTTCGGGTCCTGCTCGACCACCACATCCGGGTCCGTGCCATGATTTTCAATCTGCCACTTTCCCTCCGGCGAGAAGTAGCCGAAGCTCGGCGAAGTCACGTTGCCTCCATCCATCAGCACCGGAATCGCTCCGATGCCGACCAGCCCGCCCCACGTGCGCTTGCCAATCAGCGTTCCAACCTTCTCCTGATGGAAGAGCCACGGCATCGCATCGCCGCCTGAACCCGCGACTTCATTGACGATCATCACCTTCGGCCCCGGGATCGAGGCGTTCACCGTCTTTTGCGTCGCGCCGTAGCGATAAGCCCAGTAGCCGACGGTCTTCCGTTGCATCGCTTCGATGATGTAGTCGGCCATCTGCCCGCCGCCATTGAAGCGCTCGTCAATTACGGCACCTTGCTTATCCAGTTGAGAGAAGTAGAAGCGGTTGAAGTTCGTGAATCCTCCGGCGCCGGTATCCGGCAGATAGACATATGCAAGCTTGCCGCCTGAAAGTTTGTCGACCTTGCGCTGGTTGTCTTCAATCCACTCGCTGTTGCGCAGAGCGGCCTCGCTGCGAATCGGAATCACCGTTACGTCGCGCGCGTTGCTGCCGTTCGCAGAAGCGATATGCAGCGTGATCGCATGCCCCGCCGTTCCTTCCAGCAACCGCTGAATATCGTCGTCGGCCTTCACCTCTTCGCCGCCGATAGCCAGGATGCAGTCGCCCGCATGCACGTTCAACCCAGGCTCAGCCAGCGGAGCCTTCTCCTCCGGACTCCAGCTGCCTCCAGCAAGAATCTTCGCCAGGCAGTAGTGGCCGTTCTCGATCGTGTAGTCCGCGCCCAGCAGTCCTCCCGGAACCCGCTTCGCTTCAGGGATCGCTCCCCCTGTGCCGCGCAGATGCCCGACGGAGAAGCCGCTAAGCATCTCCTGGAAGATGTAGTTCAAATCGCTGCGCGCGGCGATCGACTGCACATACGGCTCCAGCCGCTTCTCCTCCTCCACCGTATTCACGCCATGAAAGTTGGGATCGTAGAAGTAGGAGCGCTCCACTCTCCATACCTCGTGGTACATCTGATTCCACTCCGCCGCCGGATCGATGCGCACCTGCAGATCGGCGAGCGACACCGTGCCTTCGCCCGGCTTGACCGGCGCATTCGCAGGAACGATCACGTAGTTTGGCCTGGTAGGACCGGCACCCGCGCCGCGGCCTCCCCCCATGCCCTCAGGCAACAGCGCCAGCAGCATCTTTTCGCCATCGGCAGAGAGATCGAAGCTTGCAACGCGATCGGCCAGCTTCTCCGTCTTGCGTGTGTCGAAGACAAACCGGCTCAGCGCAGCCGTGCGCTCAGCGAATCGATTGCCGCCCGCAGCCTCACGGAAGTACAGCGTGCCGGGCTTGCCCGCAACCAGTTCCAGATAATCTCCAGCCGGAAGCGGCAGTGCGACGATGCGATTCTCGATCCCAGCAAGATCGATCTTCACCGGCTTAGGCGGAGCCGGAGTCTTCGCAGCAGCGGGGCGTGCCTTCTCACCCTCGTTCGCCTCGCCGGTCGGGGTTGCATCTGCATTCTCCTTGGCCTTTTCGTGCGCCTCGGCAGGAGTCTTCTCATCGTCGCTCTCCGGCGCAATCGGCGAAGCCTGATCCGCAGCCAGCACCACCGCGTATAGATTGCGCGACGGCGAAAGCAGATCGCTCGTCATGTCGAGACCGGCCGTGGTCCCTCCGCTGTTCGTGCTCGCAGCAAAGTACAGGTACTTTCCATTCCGGTCGAACGTAGGGAAGCGCGAATCGGCCGACTCCGCAGCGAACCGCGTCGACTTGCCCGTCTCCACCGAATACAAAAACAGCGCGTGCAGATGGTTCGCCACAATCTGCGAGTAAGCGATCCACTTCGAGTCCGGCGACCACGCGATGTCGCGCTTGTCGGTCTGGAAGAAATCGTCTTCGCCCACATGCGTCAGCTTTCCATTGCCGGTGTCGAGCATCCACAACTTCAACCGGTTATCGCGGAACGCCAGCAGCTTCGAGTCCGGCGACCACACCGGATCGAAGTAATACGCCGGCTCCTTCGCCAGCGGAAACTTCTTCACCTCTCCGCTTCCCGTTTGGCTCGACACATGCACCGCGTACAGCCCGGACTCATCGGAAAAATAAGCCAGCGACTGCCCATCCGGCGACCATGCCGGACTCCGCTCCATCACGCCCGGCGTATTGGTAATGTCCCGCGTCGGTCCTTTTTTAACTGGCACCGTCAGGATCTCGCCGTGCGCCTCGAACACAGCGCGCAGGCCAGTCGGCGAGATGCCAACATGATCGATCTGCGTGCTCACATTCTCGATTCGCGCCCTCACCTCCGGCAGATCGCCCGTCACATCGATCGGCACCATGTGCGACTGGCCGCTGGCCGGATCGTAGAGATAGATCTCGCCAAGTTGGTCGTACACCAGACCGCCCGGCCCGCCGGACAACGAATGAATATCCGGCTTGCCCGCATTCTTCAGGCACTCCGTCACAGCCTTCGTCGCCGGGTCGTACTTGTACAATGTCATTGGGCCGTTGCGGTCAGAGAGAAAATAAATCATCTTCCCCACCCAAACAGGGTCGAGGTCCGACGCCGAGTCGTGCGGAATCTCCGTGCTCGCAAGGTCCTTCAGCCCTGTGATCCAGATCGTGCTCGCGCGACCGCCGCGGTAGTTCCCCCACGCAACATACCGGTTGTAGTCAAAACTGAACGAAGGCCCCAGAGGGGAGTACGCAATGCTCGCGCCATCGCTCGAAATCTGTCCCTCGAACGCCATGGGCAGCGGCAACGCCTTCGCAAAACCGCCCGCTGCGGGAACCTCGTACAACTGCGTGTACCGGCTGTTAGCCTGCCTGTCCGAGCGAAACAAAATCTGCTTCCCATCCGGCGACCACCCCACTGCCGTATCGACCGACGGATGATACGTCACACGATGAGGCACGCCACCCGTCGCCGGAATCGTGAACACATCCGTGTTGCCGTCGTACTCGCCCGTAAACGCAATCGTGCTTCCGTCCGGCGAGAACACCGGCGAGGTTTCAATGCCTACGCCAACCGTCAGCCGTGTGGCATGACCTCCCTTGCGATCCACGCTCCAAAGGTCGCCCGCATAATTGAAGACAATCAGTGTCTGACTCAATGCCGGCCGCTGCAGCAGATGGGGCTTCTCGCCTGTGGTAGCAGCCATGCACACCGTAGCGAAACCTGCGAGGATACAGGCGGAAAAATGGGCAGTAGACGAAGCGATGCGCAAAGTAGTAGCTCTCCGTACAGCAAAGATTAATAAGGTTCAGCCATCCTACACGTCCGGCTGGCGAAAATCAGAGAAATAGAAGCGCGGGAGAGCTACCGGAACACAGATCTTTCCGGCGCCCGGGGTGGCATGCGGAAATGTTCGATTTAAGTTATCTGGGCATCAAAATGCACGGAGTTCCAATACGACAAAACAACGACAGCAAAAATATAACTGACCGAAACTTTTCTCCGCCAACCGCGTCTTCACTCCAAGTAGGGTCGTCCATGCAGACAACCTTTACCGAGGGAATACGAATGGCTCACAATTTGAAATACTTCGCCGTCACGCTGATGCTTCTTACTGCGCTCAGCTTTACTTTTGAGCGCCAGGCCCATGCCTACGTCGATCCCGGCTCAGGGCTTCTGATCTTTCAGGGAATCAGCGCGGTCTTCTCCGGAGCGTTGTTTTATTTCCGCCGCCGCCTCAAAAATCTTTTTGTCAGAACGCCCAAGGGCCTGCCGCAGTCCAGCCGCCCCTTGTAGCCGCGTTGACATCGGCGAGAAGTGCCTTATAGCCTCTTGCCAATGCCAGTTGCCAGTGTGCCTGCGCAGAGCCGCATCTCTATCCTGATCTGAAACGGTCTGCGCGCATGCCCGCAACCCTGTTACCTCGCATCGAAAGAAAACAGGCTGTGAGGCCGCTCACCCATCCAGCCACAGTCGCCTTCGGTCTCGCGAACCTGTATCTCCTCGACCTCACCGGCCCTCTCATCGCCACCGATCACGACCTCGTCTACCACCTCATTGGTTCGGCCTCTTCCGTCATCATTCCGATCATCGTCTACGTCCTCGCGCTCTCCCTTCTGCTGACTGCGCTGCTTTACCTGGCGGAACGGCCCGGAGCTCTCCGCGTCATCATCTGGTCCGCCTTCCTCCTCGCCCTGCCATCGATCCTTCTCCACACCATCGCCAACTTCTCCGGCACTGAAGTTCCCGACTGGCTCACCTACCTCGTCGGCAGCGTCTGCCTCGCCATACTGATCGCAATTACCTTCCTCTGGAGAAGATTTCTCCCTCGCTTTGAAAAGATTCAGCACGCCGCCACCGCCGTCCTGGGTTTCTTCGCGTTCACCGGCCTACTCATCTTCGCGCAACTGGTCTGGAGCGGCTGGCAGGCTCGCAACCTCAATCGAGCGCCCACGCTCCACCAGCCACAACGCGCTTCGACGCCGCCTCATCCCCGCATCATCTGGCTCCTGCTCGACGAGCTCTCCTACCAGCAACTCTACGAACGCCGCTTCCCCGGCCTCGAACTCCCCGCTTTCGATCGCCTCGCCGCACAATCCACCGTCTTCACTCACGTCGTCCCCGCCGGCGAATACACCCGCTACATCGTCCCCACTCTCTTCACCGGTATCCCTTCGACGGCAGTCAACATCTCCGCCCGCGGCCTTCTGCTCTCTCTCAAAGATCCCGCCACCGGCAAGTGGACACCCTTCCACCAGCACCAGACCATCTTTCAGGACGCCATCGACGCCGGCTACAACACCGGCATCGCCGGCTGGTACAACCCCTACTGCCGCATCATGCCCGAAGTCCTCGATTACTGCTTCTGGACCTACCGCGAATCCACTCCCGCCAATCTATCGCCGAACCGTTCTCTCGCGGTCGATCTCCTACGCCCCTTCCGCCGTCTCTGGCTCGACACCAAACATCTCTTCGGCCGCGGCCCCGGCGCACAGACGGATGAGTCCCGCGACATCCGCCAGCACTCCACCGACTACCGCAATCTCCTCGCCGCCGGCGACGCCTACCTCGCCGACTCCTCCATCAGCTTTCTCTTCCTCCACATGCCCATCCCGCACCCCTACGGCTTCTACGACCGCAGCAAGAAAACCTTCAGCACCAGGCACACCTCCTACATCGACAATCTCGCGCTGGCCGACCGTTACCTCGCCCACATGCGCCAGCTCCTCGAACAGAACAACCAGTGGGACCCCGCAACCGTCATCGTCATGGGCGATCACTCCTGGCGCACAAGCTTCATCTGGAAGGATTCGATGACCTGGACAGCCGAAGACGAGGCCGCGAGCCACGGCGGCGAGTTCGACCCGCGCCCCGCCTACATCGTCAAGCTTCCCAATCAGCAAACTCCCGCACGCATCGACCAACCCTTCTCCGCCGTCTCCACCCACGACCTACTCGACGCGCTCTTGCACAACAAGGTGCAGACTCCCACCGGCCTGCAGACCTGGGCCAGCCAGCAAAAATAACCTCTGAAATTTGCTTGAAGTTCATGCCGCGCTGTTAATCGACAAGTACAGGGAACCGACCTGGTCACTTACCCTCCACGAGCCAAGCCGTTAAGGTAGAAGATGCTCTGGCGTTCCGCG
>Ga0210410_10001763_pt1 | contig 19921 bp, 15 predicted proteins | sample IncBWC4MmetaG_FD_161058 | JGI IMG/M metagenome (GOLD analysis project Ga0210410, IMG submission 161058) | Forest soil microbial communities from Barre Woods Harvard Forest LTER site, Petersham, Massachusetts, United States - Inc-BW-C-4-M | ecosystem: Environmental > Terrestrial > Soil >... | reverse complement strand
GTAGATCATCATCTGCGAAATCGCTGTGTTGAAAGCGAGAGATTCTATATCTTCGGTTACCTTCTTGATGGTGGCATGGATGACCTTGTTCTGTGGCGGGTAAGGTTCCACCTCCACCAGATTCCGGGATATCTCCCAAACTCCCTCCTGATTCTCAGTCATAGCCAGACGCCACACCCGAGCTAAGAAGCGGTAAACACCTTCCACCCCGGCCATACTCCAAGGTTTGGTAGCTTCAAGCGGTCCCATAAATATTTCGTACAGACGTAGCGAGTCCGCGCCGTAGTCTTCAATGATTTGGTCCGGGCTGATGACGTTACCCCGGCTTTTTGACATCTTCTGGTTGTCTTCGCCCAGGATCATGCCTTGATTCACTAACCGTTGAAAAGGTTCGACGGTGGATACATAGCCCAGATCGAAAAGGACCTTGTGCCAGAATCTCGCGTACAACAGATGCAAGACGGCATGCTCAGTCCCGCCCACGTAAAGATCGACACCACCCGGTTTGCCGCCCCCCATCCAATAGCGCTCGGCGTCTGCATCCACAAATCGATCTTGGTCCGTGGGCGAGATATACCGGAGATAGTACCAGCAGGAGCCGGCCCATTGCGGCATGGTGTTTAATTCCCGGCGCGCGCCGTCAGATAGCTGGATCCAATCCTTGGCTTTCGACAGTGGAGGCTCGATTGTACCCGTCGGCCGATAGTCATCCAACGGCGGAGGGATCACTGGAAGATCCGACTCCGGGAGCGCCTCGTGCCGGCTGTTCCGCCACACAATCGGGAACGGTTCACCCCAGTAGCGTTGCCGGGAGAAAAGCCAGTCCCGCAGTTTGTAATTAATCGATCTTTTGCCCAAACCATGTTCCTCCAGCCAGCCAATCACTCGTGATTTGGCTTCGTGGGTGGGCAATCCATTTAAGAAATCCGAGTTGATAGCAGTGCCAGATCCGGCGAAACACCCTTCCACCGGCGTTGGCGGCTCGACTACTAGGCGGATCTCGAGGCCAAACTTTTGGGCAAATTCAAAATCACGTTCGTCATGGGCGGGAACAGCCATGATCGCGCCGGTTCCATAGCTTGCCAGGACATAGTCTGCGATCCAGACCGGTATTTTTTGTTCATTGACCGGGTTAATCGCAAACCCGCCGGTAAATACACCGGTCTTCTCTTTTGCCAGATTGGTCCGTTCCAGCTCCGATTTTTGGGCAACTTCAGAGCGATAGGCGTCAACCGCAGCCCGCTGCGCGGCAGTGGTAATTTCGTCTACAAGCTCGTGCTCCGGGGCCAGCACCATGTAAGTGGCGCCAAACAACGTATCCGGACGGGTAGTAAACACCGTGATCTGTGCGTCTCTTCGCGGAAGACGGAAATGAACCTCGGCGCCTTCGCTTCGGCCGATCCAATTTCGCTGCAGCAATTTGATCGATTCAGGCCAATCCAGATCAGAGAGCTCATCCACCAGTCGATCGGCGTAAGCCGTGATGCGCAACATCCATTGTCGCATCGGGCGCCGGGTAACGGGAAACCCGCCGACCTCGCTTTTTCCATCGACCACCTCTTCGTTGGCCAAGACGGTACCTAACTGAGGACACCAATTGACCGGCGCTTCAGCAACATAGGCAAGACGATGTTGGTCCAGATAATCGCGCAAAGCCTCAGCGGATTCCTCCGGGCGCGCTGCTTTCCGTTCGGCTTCTAGTTCGGCGATCGGTCTTGCTTTCTTTTTAACCGGATCGAACCAAGAATTATAAAGCTTTAGAAAAATCCATTGGGTCCAACGAAAATAACCGGGATCTGTGGTGTTGACTTCCCGGCTCCAATCAAAGCTGAGCCCGATCCGCGTCAATTGCTGCTTGAACCGCGCAACATTTTGCGCCGTAGTCAATGAAGGGTGTTGGCCCGTCTTAATAGCAAATTGCTCCGCCGGCAGCCCAAAAGCATCCCACCCCATCGGATGCAGGACGTTGAAACCTCGCATCCGTTTGTATCGAGAGAGAATATCAGTGGCGGTATACCCCTCCGGATGCCCTACATGGAGCCCCTCTCCACTGGGATAAGGGAACATGTCCATTATGTAGAATTTCGGTTTCGCCGGATCGAACCCGAGCTGACTGGGGTTGGCTACTTGGAACGTTTTCTCTTCTTCCCAAAGGCCTTGCCACTTCGGCTCAAAATCTGGAAATGGATACTGTTTTCGTCTCTCGCTCATTTGTTTTGTGACCCGGGAGGAGCAACTTTCGGGTTGTCATGTCACGATGCAAACACTTTTAGTTGCGACCCGAAACTCGCATAAAACAAGGGAAATCGGTCAAATGTTGGGCCCAGGTTGGGCGGTTCGCGATCTAACCAGCCTGCCAGATGCTCCGAATGTAGAGGAGACCGGTGCAACCTTCGCTGAGAACGCTGCTCTCAAGGCGCTCGCCATCTCGCGACTGTTCCCCGGCCTGGTCTTAGCCGATGACTCGGGTCTGGCAGTGGACGCGCTGGGTGGTGACCCAGGGGTGCGTTCGGCTCGGTTTGCCGGCGAGGATGCCACCGATGCTCAGAACCGATGCAAACTGATTGATCTCTTAAAAACGCTGCCGGCCCGGGAATTTCCCGCTCGTTTCCGATGCGAAATGGTGCTGGCTAACCAAGGAAAGGTGTTAGGATCTTTCTCCGGCACCGTGGAGGGCATCGTGGTCCCAGCAGAACGCGGCCAGCACGGGTTTGGCTACGATTCGATGTTCATTCCGGCGGGCCATAGTCAGACCTTTGCGGAGTTGTCCAGCGACATAAAAAATAGCCTCAGCCATCGTGCGCAAGCGCTAGCCAGCGCGATGCAGTTCCTAAAAAATAGCCAATAGCCGAGGAGATGCGTGAAAGCGAAAACCGGACGTAATTACACGACGAAATGGATCGGATCATGAGAACGTGTGAACAAAAAACTGTTGGCTATCGGCTATTGGCTATTGGCTATTCTTCCCCGTGAAGCTGCTCGTTACTTCCGATCTTCACCTTGTCCGAGTATGGCGTCCGATCGTGCTCGCCAAACTTGCACAATGGGTGCGGGAAGTTGCGCCCGATGCTCTCCTGATTGCTGGAGATATCGCCGTGGCGACGGAGGCTGAGACGGCTCTGCGTGAGCTTCGGCGAGTTTTTTCTCATGGGCCGATCGTCGTTGCCCTGGGTAACCATGACTTTTGGGGTGGCGCCACCGGCGGATGTCGCACGCTGGAGGAGACCATCGATCGGTTCTGGCAAGCGCCGGCCCAGCGGTACAACGTTACCTTGCTCGACCAAGAAAACTTCGCCTTCGGCGAAGTCCTGTTCGTAGGAGGTTACGGTCATTACGATCTCGGTTTCGCCGTTCCCGGCCTTCGTTATGAAGGTAAGGTCGCTACCCAGGATCACTATTTGCATGGCCGGCTGCCAATCGAAACGCCTCTTCGGTGGCGTGATTTTGATTGGTTGCCGGGAGCCGCGAATCTCCTGGCGATTGCTCGTGCCCAGGTCGACGCTGTCCAATCCAGGATCTTAGCTTCTGATTCATCCCGAATTTTTCTGACGTTGCATACTCCCCCTTTTGAAGAGCTCTTAGGAATTCCGGATGCGTCAATGCTGGATCCGGAAAACCCACCGATACGAGCATTTTTTCGAGCATATTTGGGTAACCGCGCCATGGGTGAAATCGTGCGACTGAATTCCGCTCGCATCGCTGCGGTGGTGTGTGGACACACGCATCGGACGGTGGCGCCAATCGATTTAGGCGGCTTTATCGGAGTCAATGTCGGGTCCGATTACGGAGAGCCTCGTGCTTTAGTTGTTGATACGGAAGGACCAACGGCACGGATTAGCCCGATCACGGAGCTTGTAGTATGATGTGTCATCCCGGGAAAGGCAGTGTATGAACCTGATTGACGAGAGGCCTCTCCACGACCATCTTCCCGACTCCCGAGGGACTATGGATAAGATTCGGAACATCGCTATTATTGCGCACGTTGATCACGGTAAAACCACTTTGGTTGATCAATTGCTACGACAATCAGGTACCTTTCGTGCCAACCAGAAGGTGGAAGAACGCGTCATGGACTCAATGGACCTTGAGCGCGAGAAGGGCATCACGATCAGGGCCAAGAATGCCGCGTTCCAGTACAAGGAGTATCACGTCAACATCGTTGATACTCCCGGGCACGCCGATTTTGGGGGCGAGGTCGAACGGATCATGAAGATGGTCGACGGAGTGTTGCTGGTGGTTGATTCTTATGACGGGCCGCAAGCACAAACGAAATTTGTGTTACGCAAGGCGCTCCAGAACCATGCCCGCCCCATCGTAGTGATTAACAAGATCGATCGGGAGAACGCACGGCCGCACAAAGTGCTGGACATGGTTTTCGATCTTTTCGTGGAGCTGAACGCCACCGACGAGCAACTCGATTTTCCGGTCATTTACGCGAGTGCGAAGGAAGGGTACGCCGTTCGCGACATTCACGAAACGAACCATGACATGGAGCCCCTGTTCCAGGCGATCATCAAACACATTCCACCTCCGCCCTCGGCCAAAGAGACTTATTTCCAGATGTTGGTCTCCAACCTGGACTACAGCGATTACCTTGGACGACTCGCGTTTGGCCGCATTACGAGCGGGCGCATCTCGGTAGGTGATTCTGCGGTTTTAATCCATAAAGATGGCCGCCGGGAGCGGGCTAATGTGACCGCGCTATTCGGCCATCAAGGGTTGGAACGAATCGAGATCAAGCATACGAGCGCCGGCGATATCGTGGGCTTGGCCGGGTTCGAAGAGGTGGGGATTGGCGAAACCATCACTGACAAGGAAGATCGTCCCGCTCTTGAATTCACGGATATCGATCCTCCGACGATCAAGATGAATTTTGTGGTTAACGATTCGCCGTTAGCCGGTAAAGAGGGAAAATTCCTTACGGCTCGCCACATCAAAGAGCGACTCGTGAGGGAATGCCGAACCAATGTTTCTTTGCAATTCGAGGAAACGGAGGTGGCCAGCGTATTCACCCTGAGCGCCCGAGGCGAGATGCAGATTGCGATTCTGGTCGAGCAAATGCGCCGGGAAGGTTTTGAGCTGCTGGTTTCCCGGCCGGAAGTGATCTACCACCGAAATGGTCAGGGAGAGCTCCTTGAGCCATTGGAGACGCTCTACGTCGATGTGCCTAATGAAAACCTGGGCGACATTCTCCAGTCATTGGCTGGCCGGAAAGGTGAAATCGTGAACATGAGCCATCACCCGACCACTGTCTTAGTCGAAGCGGTGATTCCGACTCGGGGTTTGATCGGCTTTGAAACGGACATGGTTAATCTCACGCGGGGCCTTGGTTCAATGAGCCATCTGTTCAAGGAATATGGCCCGTTCAAAGGAGAAATCTCGAGCCGCGCAAACGGTGTACTGGTTGCAATGGAAGGTGGAGGATCGACCTCCTACGCACTGAATAACGTACAGGAACGCGGCAGGCTTTTTATTGGGCCACAAGAAGATGTCTACGAGGGGATGATCGTAGGGGAAAACGCTCGGCCAGACGATTTGACCGTTAATCCTTGCAAAACCAAGCATCTCACCAATATGCGCAGCCAAGGGGATGGAAAAGGCGTCCAGCTGGCGCCACCCTTGAGGCTGAGCCTGGAGCGCGCCCTCGAATATATTGCGCCTGACGAATACGTCGAAGTGACACCAAGAAATCTTCGGCTGCGTAAAAAGATTTTACAGTCCACCGCCCGGAAGCGCGCTGCTAGCCCGCAGAAGGCCGCGGTCTGAAGCAGGGTGCCATGCTTGTCACGTGGCCGCTAGGGGCCCCCTCGTACTGTCCTCGACGTGGGCCGAGTAATCAGTAATCAGCGAGTCAGTAATCAGTTCGAAAGCCGCCAACGATTACTGATTACTGAGACACTGATTACTGATTACTTGCTTTCCGCGGAAGAGGACGCTGTTTGTCCTTAAGGCGGGGACGCTTGACAAATAGGTGGGTATGGGGTTGTATTGGTGCATCGCAGATTAACGCGCCAGCCGGCGTTTTTTCACCGGGCTGCTGTCTCCTCATCGGTCATAGGCGCGGAATTGCTGAACCTTTTTAACCCTGTCCCTAATCTATTTTTGCCCGAATGTATGGCGGGTCATAGTAAGTGGTCTAAAGTAAAGCGCTTCAAGGGCGCTCTCGACGCGAAACGCGGCAAACTTTTTAGTAAGCTTTCCAAAGAAATCATGGTAGCTGCTCGGATGGGCGGCGGTCTGGATTTGAATCCGCGCCTCAGATCCGCAGTGCTAGCGGCTCGTGCCCAAAACATGCCAAATGATACGATAGAGCGAGCGATCAAAAAGGGTACCGGTGAAATCGGCGGCGGAACGGTCGAGGAATTGGTCTACGAAGGTTACGGACCTGGGGGAGTCGCTCTCCTGGTGGAGGCGGCCACCGATAATAAGAACCGCACGGCAGCAGATATTCGCAGTATTTTTAGTAAGAACCATGGAAACCTGGCAGCCTCAGGAGCCGTCGCTTATCTGTTTAAGCGAAAAGGCCAACTGACTATCCCGAAAGAGTCCGTGGAAGAAGATCGCCTTGTAGAAATTGCTCTTGAGGCCGGCGCGGAAGATATGGCCTCTGATGACGAGTTTTACCTTGTCACCACTTCGCCGGATCATCTTTACACCGTCGGTGAAGCGATCCGCCAAACATCGATACCGATAGATTCACAGAAATTAACTTTCGTTCCTGAAACTACCGTTACCATTCACGAGCCGGCTCTGGCTGAACAGGTCATTCGTCTATGTGAAACGTTAGAAGAGAATGACGATGTTCAAAGTGTGCACGGCAATTTCGATATCTCCGAGGAGTTAGCGACTAAGCTGGCGGATTAGGAGGCAGAATCTATCAGAACTGAATTTGAGGAAAATTTTTCGTTGGATGTTATGGCAGACTTAGATGAGCAGTCGGCAGTCGTTAGTGAGGAAGTTACACCGGAAAAGAAGGTGAAACGGGCTCGGGCAGCGGCCGCAGCGACTAGCAAGAAAACAGATAGCGGGAAGACTGGTGCTAAGCGGAATAAAAAACCGGTAGCAAAAAACCAGGAAACCGAGACGAACCCAATTAACTCGGCCCAGACAGTAGCGGAATCTCCTGGTAACCATCAAATCGCTACCGAAACGGATACACCCGCGGCTGAGGTTAAGGCCAAGCCCGCACCGGTGACGCAAAAGAATCACGAGCAGTTGCCGCTACTCAACGATAACAGTCGAGAACCGGTGCAAGCCGAGCCGGCAGTTATCGCCGAACAGCAGCGACCGGAACCTATCTATGGTGAAGGCTTGATCGAGGTCTCGGGCAAAGGATTTGGTTTCTTACGTGATCCTAAAAGGAATTATGTCCAGTCTCCGCAAGATATTTTCGTAACGCCGGAAGTGGTTAGGAAACATGCTTTGCGAGATGGCCTATGGATTAAGGGCGAAATTCGGCGTGGCAGTCGCGGTTCACAGCTTTTCAAACTCACCGAGATTAACGGAGAACATCCGGATCGATATAGGAATTTACCGGTGTTTGAAGAGTTAACCTCGCTGAATCCTAAGAGCCGGATTCGGCTAGAAACAGTTCCGGATCGTTATACTACCCGGGTTATGGATCTGATGACGCCGGTGGGCAAAGGCCAGCGCGGCCTGATTGTGGCCCCGCCTCGCACCGGAAAAACAACGCTTCTCCAACACATCGCGGACGCGGTCGTGCGGAATCATCCCGAGGTCATTTTAATTATCCTATTGGTCGATGAACGCCCGGAAGAGGTGACGGAAATCCGACGGACGGTTCCAAAGGCGGATATAATGGCCAGCTCGAACGACAGCGATATTAAGAGTCACACCCGTATCGCTCAGTTAGCCATCGAACGGGCTAAACGTCTGGTAGAGGCCGGTAAAGATGTATTTGTCTTGCTGGACTCGTTGACGCGTGTCGGTCGCGCCTTTAACAACGCGATGTCTAACAGTGGACGAACCATGAGCGGCGGTATGGACGCAAGAGCCATGGAAATCCCACGCAAACTGTTTGCCGCCGCGAGAAACACGGAAGAAGCGGGTTCGCTTACCATCATGGCTACCGCGTTGATTGAAACCGGGTCCAAGATGGATGAACTCATCTTCCAGGAATTCAAGGGCACTGGAAACATGGAGATGGTCTTGGATCGCCAGGTCAGTGATCAACGGGTTTATCCATCCATCGATATTTTCAAATCCGGTACTCGGCGGGAAGAGCTATTGATTCCGGCGAACGATCTGGAGAAAATCAATACGATTCGGCGAGGGTTAGCTGGGCATCGACCGGTCGAAGCGATCGAACGCCTGCTTTCCTTCTTGCGGAAATTCCCGACCAACGGGCAGATGCTTCGGGAAATCCCAGGGTAGTTGTTTAGGGTTCACCGTTCGCAGTTCACGGTTCCTCGTTGGCGCTCGAGCGTTTCGGTTTCGATCGTTTAGCGGAGAATACCACGTACGTTTCAGGAACGGGCTGTTATCGGGCCGCTACCCAGGGGGCGCGTCGGCACGAAGTTCGCCATATCGTCCCGCTCGTTTTCGGTATAGTTTTTGTCAGGCCGTGAAAGCGTCAGAACACAAACCGCACGCGAAGCAGGTCGAGTTTGAGGTGGTACCTCCTGATAGTAAACCTCACGGCACGACGGAGATCGACAGTGCGATCGGAGGCATCGCGCACGTCATGGATTCTCTTTTCCGGGTGCCAGGAACAAAGTTCCGGTTTGGAGCCAATCCGCTGATCGGCTTTATCCCAGTGGTCGGTGACCAAATCGATGCGGTGGTATCGGCATCCGTTCTCTTACGCAGTGTAAAACACCGGCTACCCAAGATCGTTTTAGCGCGGATGGGGCTTAATGTCTTGCTCAATGCGCTCTTCCAAGGAATTCCGGTGGTGGGCGATTTTGTGACCTTTGTCTTCAAAGCCAACCAGCAGAATTATCGGTTGCTACAGAAATACGCGGGCCAAGGTAAGCCGGTAACTCGAGGTGACTGGATTTTCGTTTTCGGAATCATCGGCGGCAGCTTCGCGCTAGCGATCTTACTCTCGTTTCTTTTGGTCTACGCCGTCGCCAGCCAATTCAGGTGGTAAAGTGGTAACTGCCAGTGGAGCGCGCCTCGCTTGCGAGGCCGTGGTGAGCAGGGCTGATGGCGTGAAAGTTCGATCATTTTGACTGCACTCTTGGGTGGGTGAAGAGGAGACGTCGCCAATAGAGCCCTGACAGGTTGGGGTCGATGTCACGATGGTCCCTTGCTCACCACGGCCTCGCAAGCGAGGCGCGCTCGACGGCTTCCGCCTTTTGACGTGCTGGTCAGTTCGCTCGGTCGGTACCGCGTTCCCGCTCGTTGAAAAATTTGGTGCGCCTACTGGACGAATCTGCCCCCAATGTGTTTACTGTGGTCGGGTTACTCGCTGTGGAGAACAGTCCCTTTTAACGAGCCCTGTATGCAGCTAGCCAAGGTCGGTCCATTATCTCTCCCGGTCGTGACACCAGACATCCCCCTAGTCTCAACCAGATGTGTTTGAGCGTGTACAAGCATTTATGAATACAGTGTATCTAGTCGCAAACGGCGACCTTCGCCCATCGGCAAATCAGAAGTGCGAACCAGCCCAGGCGGCGATGGAAAAAGCGCTGGTGGAGGCTATCCAGAAAGAAGGATTTATCGTCAAGCGTGCCCATCCCTTCGACCAAAAGAAAGGCCACGGCTTTATTGATAGTCAGAAGATGGGGATACAAGTATTTCACACCATACCCAAGGATGCTCCGGTGGTGGTGGCTGAGTCTGTCTGGCAATATAGCCAACACATCTTACCCGGACTTTTTGCGCATCAAGGGCCAAAGTTAACGGTCGCAAACTGGAGTGGCACGTGGCCCGGCCTAGTCGGCTTGCTAAACTTAAACGGCGGCCTGACTAAGGCAGGGATCAAGTACAGCAGCCTGTGGAGCGAGGAGTTCCGGGATAAGTTTTTCGTTAAGAAGCTAAGACAATGGTTAGCTTCGGATAAGATCAATCACGACACCTCCCACGTGATGAAATATAAGGAGGTCAAAATTCCGGGTGAACCCAGAAGACTAGGGGAACGACTAGCCTCATCCTTTCGTGAGCAACAGTGGATCTTGGGCGTTTTCGATGAAGGTTGCATGGGCATGTACAACGCCATTATTCCGGACGAGTTGTTAAGCCCGCTGGGGATCTTTAAGGAGCGCCTTAGCCAATCGACGCTTTACGCCCGGATGTTAACTATTCCAGATGAAGAAGCCCGCCGGGTCTATGACTGGCTGGTTAACAAAGGGGTCAAGTTTCACTACGGTCCCAACGAAGAAACTGATCTGACCGAAGCTCAGGTACTGCAGCAGTGTAAGATGTATGTAGCCGCTACTCGAATCGCGTCTGAATTCGGTTGCGCAGCCATTGGTATTCAATATCAACAAGGATTGAAGGATTTGACTCCAGCTTCCGATTTGGTGGAAGGACTGTTAAATAATAGTGACCGGCCGCCGGTTTCCGACGAAGTGACCGGTCAGGAGCTTTATCCCGAGCAGCCGTTGCCTCATTTCAACGAAGTAGACGAGTGCGCCGGGGTTGATGCCCTCATTACTAAGGAAGTGTGGAATGAGCTGAAACTCCCGCCAGAAACAACGCTACACGATCTGCGATGGGGTCGGCACTATCAAGATGATCAGTTAGACGCGTATGTCTGGGTATTCCTAATCAGCGGCGGCGCTCCGCCTAATCATTTTATTGACGGTTACAGCGGTACTTCCAGCGAACGACAACCTCCCATGTACTTCCGCTTAGGCGGAGGAACTTGTAAAGGGATTAGCAGACCCGGCTGGATCGTATGGAGCCGGGTGTTCGTCGATGATGGGGAGCTTTGCTTCGATACCGGCTTAGGTGAGGTGGTGAAATTGCCGGAGAAAGAAACCCAGGAGCGCTGGGCTTTAACCACTCCGCAATGGCCGATCATGCACGCCGTCTTGCACGGGATCACGCGAGATCAAATGATGGCCCGGCATAAGTCGAACCATATCCAAGTCGCTTATGCCAACGACCGGGCTGGCGCTCGCGCTGCCATGTTTGCCAAGGCAACGGTAATGGCTGAGTTGGGCCTTAAGGTGTATTTCGGCGGCGAATTCTGAAAAGAGTTCGAGGAGAGGAGCTAGGAGCTAGAATCCAGGAGCCAGGAGGCCCGGGGTTGGCTGTCAGCGCAGGGAGAAGAGCGCGCCTCCCTGAAGCGATCAGTAATCAGTGGCCAGAGTCCTGACCCCAAGATGCTACTAGCCCAAAAAAGGTGGTTCCATCCGTCGCTTTCACTGACCCAATGCCTCCTGGGTCCTGGATTCTGACTTCTGGCTCCTCCTTCGTGGCACTGGCTCGCAAAAAAACGATGAGACCATTGCGTTCAGATTAGCACTGCTAGACGGTAAACCAGATGTCATTTGATCAATCGGCGGTTCTGCCAGAACTATTGGCTCTTTCTCACGAATTCGGAGAGAGAGGATTAGTCATCCTGGGCGAAGGCAACACATCCTGTCGCGTGGATGAACAGACATTCTTCGTCAAATCTAGCGGGAGCAATCTCCAGACTTTGACGGCGAACCAATTGACGCTCTGCCGGTTTGATCAATTACTCGCGCTGATGGACCGGGACGATGTGTCGGATACGGAGGTTGAGACCTGTTTGCTCGAGAGCCGCAGCCATTCGGCGGCTTTCAAACCATCGGTAGAGACATTTTTCCACGCCTATTTGCTGAGCTTGCCCCAGATCAATTTTGTCGGTCACACTCATCCTATCCAAGTTAATCAGATTCTGTGCTCGGGCTTGGATAGAGTTTTTAGCGAAAATAGGCAGTGCCCGGATGAAATCGTTTGTTGTGGACCTGTGTCGTTGTTGATCCCTTATGTCGACCCGGGTCTGGCTCTAGCTAAACGGATCCGACAAGATGTGGAGGAGTTTCGCAGAGTGCATGGCAAACTGCCTCGCGTGATTTTGCTCCGAAATCACGGCGTTATCACACTTGGTTCATCGCCTCAAGCGGTGCGGGCAGCGATGTTAATGACAGTTAAAGCGGCTGAGATATTCATCGGAGCCAATTCACTGGGCGGTCTTCGGCACCTGCCGGTTTCAGAAATCGAACGGATCGAGAATCGCCAGGACGAAGAATACCGCCGAAAGATGCTGCGGATTTAAAAAAAGGAGTTCGAGGAGTTGCAGGAGTTCAAGGAGAGGAGCCAGGAGTCAGAATCCAGGAGTCAGGCCGATCGCGAAGAGGGATAGCCGCAAAAGATCGCAAAGAGCGCAAAAAAGGGGGCAAATACACCTTCCGACTTTCGGGACTCGCTAGCTGATCGCGGTGTTTCTACCGCGCCTGCACCTAGTCCTAGCAGGCAACGCCAAAGCAAAAATTCATTTCCGAAGGTTCATCTGAGAAGACCAGAAACTTGAGGTGCGCCTGTCACACCAACCATGAACTTTTGGAACTCCTTTTTTTGCGTTCTATGCGATCTTTTGCGGCTATCCCTCTTCGCGGCTACTCGCTATCTCATCTAGCTGATGCCAAGAAGGACTCCACCTCAGCTCTGGTTGGGTTGGCATCGGCGGCGCCGTAACGAGTGGCTACGATGGCCGCAGCGGCGTTAGCGAATCGGGCGATCGGTTGAAGCTGTTCTGGGGTCATACTGGCGATCTCTTTTGCGGTTTTCCCCGCAAGTTGAGCCAGGAGCGCACCCATGAAAGAGTCGCCGCATCCAGTCGTTTCCACCACTTTAACCGAGAAGCCTGGCACGCTGACTAATTTCTCGCCATCGCGATAGATAGCGGCTCCGTCTGCGCCTTTAGTAACGACCACCAAAGAGCCGACCGGAACGCGCAGCAATCGTACGCCCTCGTCAGGATCATCAACCTGACTTAGGAATGCGATCTCTTCGTCGCTAACTTTCAGCAGGGTGACTTTCTCCGCCAAACGCAAAAGACGGTCCAAATAGGTAGCCTCATCGGAAATTAATGATTTCCGGATCGTTGGGTCCAACGATACGGGAACTCCTAGAGCGGTGAAGCGATCAACCACCGAAAGATAAGCTGAAGCCGTTGGTTCCTCGGCCAGAACGATACCGCCGCAATGATAAAACGAATAGCGACGTGGATCGATGGGCTTCAGCTCATCGGTCCGCAGAGATGGATCCGCTGCATTATCCCGGTAAAAGCGGAAGTCGACCTTCCCGGCGGCATCCACAGCCACAAACGCCAAAGTGGTTTTTGTTCCCGGCTCTCGGACGATTAAATTAACCTCGATACCTTCCTGCTTCAGGAAATCAACCAAGGCTTCACCAAACTGATCGTCCCCGATTTTGCCCACAAATGATGCCGGCGTATCGAGGCGACGTATGCCGACGGCGATGTTGAACGGAGAACCACCGGGTCTTTTTTGAAAGGTCTTGGTTCCCCCGAGACCAGCCCCAGGATCCGTCGAGATCAGATCGTACAACGCTTCACCGCCGACCAAAACCGGGAGAACATTGCTCATAGAGAGGGTTATAAGTTCTAAGTTATAGGTTTTAAGTTGTAGATCGCAGGCAAGGGGGGGAGCGCTCTGCCAATGCTCCGGGCGCAACCTATAACTTAAAACCTAAAACCCAAAACTTAAAACCTATAACTTGTAGCTTAATCACCTTGGTAAGATTGGTGATTTGAATACAGTTTGAGGCGATCTTCCATCGCGGCCATCTGTTCCGTTCGTTCCGACTTGTTTAGGGCCTGCATATCTAGGTGCTGGTAGTGAACGGCTTGACCGAAATCTCCTTTGGCAGCGTACGCGGCTGCCAGCGTGTCGATCGAATAGGCGTTCGTCCAATGGTTCAAGCCGCAGCATTTCTGAGCGAGAGCGATTGCTCGGTGAGGATTGCGGACGTGAGGTTCTGGAGAGGTTGCTAGAAGCCAGGCAAGATCGTTAAGGCTGGTGGTATCAGTCGGGTCAACGTGGACCGCGCCATCCAGCGCCTTTCTCGCGTCCTCGTAGCGATGGGCCTCAATACAGGTGCGAGCCTTGCTGCTGTAAAGCTGAGCCAGGAGCGACTGGCTCACATTCCCTTTTTTGGCGAGTTTGATGCTGAGATCAATCTGCTGAAGCGCATCATCCTGGCGCTTGACCAGAACCAATACAGCAGCTTTCAAGAAATGGGCCCGCCAGTTGTCCGGATTAGAGTTGATGATCGCATCAATTCGGGTGAGCGCTTCTGTTGCCTTACCGGATTCGGCAAGCTTAAACGCCTCGTCCAGCCGGGCTTGGCCAATACTCATCCGCTGTTGCCAAATTTCACCCCAGCCCTTAGCGGTTTGGGCCAGTAACGGCCGAGTACTTAGCCAGCAGAGAGCCGCCAGAATAAAAATGTGACACCAACATGGGCCGGATCGTGTATGCTTCATAATTTCACCGCCGCCATGCAGCGAACCTCATTCCCATTCCGCATACCGGTTCTCGGAGTCTTATATGTCGTCCTTATAGCACTTCCTGGTGTAAAGGCCAACGCGTCAACCGACGGAGTTTTGTTGAGCCGCACGACCGGGAACCATCTTTTCGCTCCGGTCCTTGTGAATAGAAAGCCGGCCTGGTTCGCGGTCGACACTGGTGCAGCATTGACCATCGTGGACGCGAAGAAAGCTCACATCTTGGGTCTGGCTTCTCTGGGTAAAACGGTTGAGCTACCGAACCAAATCGAGGTGAATGACCAAGTAGCACCGGTGGCAAATCTCCAAAACTTAAGTTTGGGCACCCAAAGCCTTGGTTCAGGCCCGGTTGCGCTGATTGATCTCACCCCTTTCCGGGCCAGGCTACGTACAGACGGTACTGCAGTCCCGATGGATGGCATTCTCGGGTTAGACATTCTGGAGGAGTACCGGGCAGTTATTGATTGCAGCCAGCAGAGGATCTACTTGCAAATCGGATCTCCAACCGAGTTGGCAGGGGTCCAAACGGATATTCGGAAACGACATCTCAAATCGATCCCGATGCGTATCACTCGCTCGGGAGCGCTCGAGATCGAAGGGACGCTGAATGGGAGGCGTTACAGTTTTGTGGTTGATACCGGCGGTTTCACTACGCTGTTGCCGGTTCACGTTGCTAAAGAGAGCGGCATCCCAGTTATCCACACCGGCGTCAACGCTAAGGGAATCCATTCTAAAACGAGAGCAGTGTTGGCCGGGATCGCTCCTCAGATGACCATTGGGAGATACAGCCTGGGGACAACGGTGGTTGGAATCACCGACTTGCCGCCCGGGCCGGAAGATCTCCGATACGAGTTTGGAGGATTGCTAGGCGCTGACTTCTTTTTCCAGCACCACGGCATTATCGACGTCGGCAACCAGAAATTGTATTTCACCGAAGTCGCGGCTGGGGGATAGCTCTTAATCTCTCAATCGTTCTCGTTGGTATTTCGTGGCCTGGGGTTGATTTACCGGGCGTGTCGGATCGCAGTCAGCGCATCGAGGACGGCCTGCCGCGCCGTAGGTGGGAAGATCAAGAGGGTCTTGCGCCCCCCCTGAAAAAATAAGACCCGCAGACGACTGCGGGTCTTTGAATTTAGACTATTCGTCTCAGCCGGAATACCGACTAAGGAGTAGCGCTGGCGCTAGCGCTCGGCGCTGCGGAAGCCTTCTTATGATGATGGGCGGTATGATGCTTCTTAGCAGGAGCAGAAGCAGCGGCGCTAGCTGAAGGAGCTGGCGTAGGATCGGCTGCAAATGCTGCCACGCTGAGGCCGAACACCGCCGTGAGCAGAAGAATAACTTTGTTCATGATTTTGATAAACAGTTGTTAAGGTTTTCCCACGATTGTTTTTTTCTCCGATCGCTTGAGAGGAGTGGCGTCGCACCCAATCAACCAATCAGAGTAACCTGCGGCCGCCAAAAACCCACGTTCGGGCGAAGCAGATTGTGTCGAAGTCGTCCGCGTTCCCAGCGATTACTTCACTCGCCGCTGCCGGGCGAATTCGGAGTCGCTCTCACACACGTTACTTCACACGACCAAACCCAAGAAACGTACGGAAGTTTCGAAATTAATTTCAAAGGAGTTCAAGGAGTTCGAGGAGTCCAAGGAGTTCAAGGAGGGAATTCCACGACTTCCAAGGAGCTAGGAGGCACGTGCGGCGTAGGGGGAAAGTCGCTCGGTCGAGTTGCATTCTAACTCCTGGCTACTCCCGTCTGCTCCTTGAACTCCTTCTTTTTTGCGACCTTGCGCGTCCGGTACCTCTCTGGTACCTGAGATTGCACTTTTTTCAGGTTTCCTATCAAGCTCATGGCCAGTCTCACCCTCTCGAAAATCTTAAAGCGTTACGGTAAGACAGAGGTTATCCACGGCGTTGATCTAGATGTGGCCGATGGCGAATTCGTCGTCTTGGTTGGCCCGTCCGGCTGTGGAAAATCGACTCTGTTGCGAATTATTGCCGGTCTTGAAGAGGTGAACGAGGGCGAAGTCTATATCGGCGGCCAGCTTGTGAATGAGGTCGATCCGGCCAAAAGAGGGGTCGCCATGGTTTTTCAGTCGTATGCTCTCTACCCGCATATGTCGGTAGCCGATAACATGGGTTTTGGCCTGCGGATGGCAGGCCGACCTAAGCAGGAAATCCGGGAGCGAGTCGCGAGAGCTGCCGAGATACTCCATCTGACGCCGTATCTAAAGCGGCGACCCAAAGAGCTCTCCGGCGGGCAAAAACAGCGGGTCGCGATCGGTAGAGCCATCGTGAGAGAACCGGAGATTTTCCTCTTTGATGAACCGCTTTCAAACCTGGATGCCGAGTTGAGAGTCCAGATGCGAATTGAGCTTTCCAAGCTCCACAGCAGCCTACAGACGACCATGGTCTATGTCACTCATGATCAAGTCGAGGCGATGACCTTAGCGGAGAAAATCGTCGTTCTGAATGACGGCAAAATCGAGCAAATAGGCTCGCCTCGAGACCTCTACTCCCGTCCGGCCAACCTTTTCGTGGCCGGTTTCATAGGGTCGCCCAGGATGAATTTTCTGAAGGTGAAAGTTGTAGAGAGCCGGTTCGGCGAAATTACCGTAGAAAGCGACGATTTCCTTGGAGGAACGCTGACCATGCCGTCCAGCTCGCATGGTCAGATTGCGCCGGGTTCGGAGGCCACCTTGGGTATTCGCCCAGAACATCTAACCGTTGTTCCGCAGGCATCGGGGAAAGGTTTGCTGACGATCGAAGTCGTAGAAATGCTGGGCGAATCCACCTATGTCCACGGTCTTACTCCAGCGAACAATCGTCTCACGATCGGTTTGCGCGGCTTTAACGATCTGCGCCACGCTGATTCTGTAGGTTTCGATTTCGAGCTTGAGAACGTGCATCTCTTTGGTCCGTCCGGTCAGGTAATTTGACGGGGCGAAGAGAAATCCTTTGCACGAGGCAGTAATCCAAAGGTCCTTTCGCAAACCCCCTTGGAGAAAATCGTGAAAGGAACAATCACTTACCTGAATTTCGACGGCAATTGTCGCGAAGCGATGACGTTTTACGGCCGGTGTCTTGAATCGGAGCCTAACTTCACCCCTTTTGCTGCCGGCCCGCCCGAAGTATCGGCCATGGCAAAAGATACGCCCGCCCGAATCCTGCACTGCGAGCTCGCTCTCGGACCGGCGATCCTGATGGCCTCTGACACACTACCCGACAGGCCCTTTCAACAGGGTAACAATTTCTCAATCTGCTTGGACTGTGAGTCCCAAACGGAAATGGAGAAAGTATTCGGGGCCCTCAGTGAAAACGGTGAGATCACCATGCCGTTGCACGATGCGTTCTGGGGCGGGCGTTTCGGTATGTTGACCGATCAATTCGGCATTAGCTGGATGTTCAGTTTTCGCGCGGCTGATAAATAGGAAGAGCAACGGCGGTTCCCTGCTGTCCCCAATTTTGTTCCGCGGCCAAATTCTCGGAACCGTGTCGAAATGTGGCGGTGTGTGACGTCGTTCTCTTGTGAGGCTGCTAACATCTGCCGGCCTCGAAAATCGATTCTCACTTATGAAATACATGCTGATTTTTCACGGCTCCAAGGCTGATTTCGATCGTCGCACCGATCTTAAAAAAGGGCCTATCTTCTGGGGTGAATTCATGGCCTATCTCCATCCCATACAAAATGCCCGCGTCGTAATCGCCGGCGCCGGGCTGGAAACTCCGGAGAATGGCAAAATCGTCCGCGTGCGAGACGGCAGCAGCCAGGTACAGGACGGTCCCTATGCCGAAACCAAGGAATCACTGGCTGGCTTCCTCCTGATCGAGGTGCCCAGCTTGGAGGTAGCGCTCGACTGGGCAAAGAAAAGCCCGTGGGCGACGCACGCTACCGTCGAAGTGCGCGGGGTCTTGCCTCCCGGGGACGTTCGAGCGCCGATTCTGCCAGTCTAAGGAGATGAGTACGTTGCCGGTGCTTGCTGCCGGACAAATCAGAATGATTCAGGCGAAGGGCGACTCTTCATCCATGAATGAATCTGCGGCCCATTCTGCAATTGAAGCCGTCATTCGCCAGTCGTACGGCCAGATTATCGCTTATCTGGCCGCGCGTTCGGGTGATGTGGTGGGCGCGGAAGACGCCCTGAGTGAGGCGTTGATGGCAGCCTTGCGCCGCTGGCCGGCGGACGGCGTCCCGGACAAACCCGAGGCGTGGCTGCTTCGGGTTGCGCGCAACCGGCTTATCGACAGCGCTCGCCACGACCAAGTCCGGTTGCGATCCTCCGAATACCTTCAACAGATCGCCGAAGAGGCGCAAACCATGGCCACAACACTTGATTCTTTTCCAGACGAGCGACTGAAGTTGCTATTCGTCTGTGCGCACCCAGCCATTGATGTGGCTGCTCGGACTCCGCTGATGTTACAGACCGTGCTTGGCATTGACGCGGCGCGCATTGCTTCCGCCTTTCTAATTTCACCAAAAGCGATGAGCCAACGATTGGTTCGTGCCAAAACCAAGATTCGCGACGCCGCCATTCCTTTTCGGGTGCCGGAACCCCAGGAATGGAGTGAGCGACTCTCTTTTGTCCTCGACGCCATTTACGCCGCCTATACGGCGGGCTGGGAGAGCGGATCCGACAGTAGCTCAACCCAGGGCGCGCTAGCTGAGGACGCGATCGTTTTGGGCCGGGTGCTGGTTACCTTGATGCCATCCGAGCCCGAAGCTCATGGCCTTTTGGCTCTGATGCTGCATTGTCAGGCCCGCCGAAAAGCACGCCACACCGGCGACGGCCGTTTCATCCCGCTTGATCGCCAGGATGCCAACCAATGGTCTCGCCCGTTGATGGAAGAAGCGGAAGAACATCTACACCTGGCTGCCAGTTCGAATCGCCTGGGGCGCTTTCAGCTCGAAGCCGCGATACAGTCTGTTCACGCCCGGAGAGCATGGAGCGGTGAGACCGATTGGCAGGCCATCGCTTTGCTTTATGAGGGCTTGGCCCGAAGCGCTCCCGGGATCGGCGCATTGGTCGGACGGGCGGTTGCACTGGGACAAGCGGGAGATCCTAGGGCCGGCCTCGACTCGCTTGATGATATCCCGGCTGATCGCATCGCCACCTATCAGCCTTACTGGGCTGCGCGCGGGCACCTGCTTCATTTGTTGGGCGACAGCAGTGACGCGCGGAAGGCCTGGGGATATGCCTTGGGGTTGACTGCCGATCCGGCGCTAAGGCAGTATCTCCGGGGGCGCATTGCTGAGCTCGGCGACATTTAAAAGTGCTGGCCATGGTGCGACGCGTTAAATTCGATTAGCGGCGGCATGCCGGGATCGGCAGCCGCGAAACGACCTGAGGCAACTAAGCCACTCCCTGAGTTGCAGCTGTGGTCCTGAAGATCTGGCGGATGGGGAGGGATTCGAACCCTCGGTACCTTGCGGTACACACGCTTTCCAGGCGTGCCCAAT
>Ga0210410_10001761_pt1 | contig 19928 bp, 12 predicted proteins | sample IncBWC4MmetaG_FD_161058 | JGI IMG/M metagenome (GOLD analysis project Ga0210410, IMG submission 161058) | Forest soil microbial communities from Barre Woods Harvard Forest LTER site, Petersham, Massachusetts, United States - Inc-BW-C-4-M | ecosystem: Environmental > Terrestrial > Soil >... | reverse complement strand
GTTTGCCACCGCCGGCGGGCGACCCACGAAGTTTCGCGGATCGTTCATATCACCTCGGCCGCGGTAGCGGGTTTGCACCGGATACGCAAACACCGGACGCCTGCGAACTGCGCCATCCTTAAGCACTGCGGCCGCCATTATCTGATCCGGCGCCGCGCCCCGCTCCACCCAATTGACGAGGGCACCGAGGAAGTCCTCCTCGTAGGGGACATAACCCCCGCCGCAGTGATAGACACCGGGAATCAAGAACATCCGTGCGAATTGGCGCTCCAATTCCAAGCCACCCACGACCTGTCCGACCCGCTGATAGTAATCCGGCAAGCCATAGGCGCCTGCCGCCGGATCGGCGAATCCCTGCCATAGAATCAGTTTGCCGCCGCCGCCGGCGAACGCTCGGAGATCTGGACTGGAGGCGTCAAACAGCGCGCCGCGCCGGCTCAACTCGCGAAACGCGGACAGATCGAACCGCCAGGTCCGCACCGATGCGTCGGCATCGAGACTTCCTTGAAACATCATGTTCCTCACGGCATCGTCAAACATCGAGCTGCCTGCTGCCGCCAAGGCGTAGCGCTCCAGCCAACTCAATTCGGAGCCATAGGGTTCGCCACCGTAAAAGAGATGCCGTCCGCTGCCATCGACCGGTCCATCGTAGAATTTCTGAGCGACCTCCGCTTGCAATGCGGTCAGGCACTCCGGCGGTGATTGGCCCGGGCGACAAATGAGTGAGCGCGGATCGAAATGGCATCGTCTTGGGTCATCGATCTGCCCATCCCTGGCGCCATCGAGCAGGTCACAGGCATTGATGACTGCCTCGTGCAAGAGAGTTGCGGCCCCTGAGTCGAAGACAAGAACTCCTCGATCGTCGCGTCCCCAGCGCGCCTCCCATATGAACCGCTCCATCGCTTCCGCGATTGCAAACGCCGGCGAGCCGGCGATTACACCGTTGAAATCCCACGGATAGCGTTGCGTCTCGGCCATGGCCTCACGCCCGCCGTCCGAACAACCTTGAAAATAGGAAAAATCCGGGGTTTGGCCATAGAACCCGGAGATGATCGCCTTGGCGGCGACCGCGAAGGCGTGTGCGGCACGGAACGCAAAATCTTCTCTCACCTCTTCACCGCCCAGTGCCCACACTCCGTCGCCGCCGACGTGTCCTGAATTTTCAAACCCAACGGCGAACGCCCCGGCAAAGGCCGTGCTGTTATCGCAGCGTGGCGCCACGGTGTTTAAAATAATTCCGCAATTTCCCCCACAGCCGCCTTGCAGGTAGCGGCCGGTCCACGTCGTCGTCGGAAGTCGCAGTTCAAATTGAACAGTGGGCGCGACATACCCTTTGACGACGCAGAATTCGGCGCGTTGCGCCGTTGCGGGCTCAATGGTCGCGGATTGAATGCGCGCAGGGCCTTCAGCGACACGCGAAAAATCCTTCGCTACGAGCGCCGCGCACTCCATCGTGGGTGCAATGAGCCGCCGCTCGGGCAATGGGACCATGTCGACCGGGGACGCGGCGATTGCCGGGGTTGCCTGCGTCGTGCGTTTAGCAGGTTCGGGCGCCTGCCCCGATGCAATAGTGCCGATGAAAAACAGTGCCACCGCGGCAAGCGCGGGTACACCGCAACATCTACCGGCATGATTCGATGATGTGAGCAGTTGCATCAGAAATCGGCGCTCGCATGCGAAATGGCAACGAGCGCTGCCGCGTCTTTAGGCAACAGCAATCGTTCCGCGATGAGTCGGTCCACGCTGCTCTGAACCTTTGCGAGATACTTGCCCTGATCGCCGTAAAGTGAGCGGCACTTGGCCGCGTCGAACGGCGCCGTATAGCCAAATAGGATGCAAGCTTCGGTCGAACCAACCCCGTAGCTGGCAATCGGTACCGCAACCTCGGGGAAACGCACGCCTCCCGCAGCATTTCCAAATTCATCAACCCGGGTTGTGCCGTCGTCATTGGTGTCGATCATCGCGGAGGGCGGCGGCGCGCGTCCGGCATCCAACCAGCTGTACATGTTCTCGAACAGTGCGGCCTGAACCATATACAGCGGAAAGTCATTCGGCCGTGATCCGGCGGGAAACATCGCTTGGCAGGCTGAGGGTGAAAAGCGAGGTTGACCGGCGGCAGTTGCAACTTGGCCCGGCGGCGGCCCCGAAGCAGCATCCGCAGGAGCCCGCACGGCGACGTGGGCGGCGCCGGCAATTTCATAGTGCCGATAGCGATCATCATCCGGACGGCGGTTTTGTAACCCGCCGAATCCGTTGAAATCGCTCTGCGTGTTCAGACGCATGACCGGTACGTCCAGCGGCCGCACGTACTGCGCGTCCGCCATGGGCAGATAGCCGTCGAAGATATTGCGTCCGTTCGCGAGCTTGGCCTCATGATGATGGTAATTTGCGAAGGTCGCAGTTGCCACGCCGGTATACGAATAACCGGTCATCAGCACTCTCTTTACGGCAAGTCCCGGCAGCGGGCTGCGAAGTCCCTGCGATTTGATCGCCGCGCCCGCCTGCGTGAGCATGCCCCAGAGCTGCGTTGGATCGGCGGCGGCCAGAGCACCGTAACGGCCAGGACCGGCTGCCTTGATGCCGGGAAATGTCAATGGATGCTGCACACCGACATAGGCATCGCCGTTTGCGGCGAAATAATCGTGAATGGCGTTCCACGCCAAGCTATTACCGCCGCCGTTGGGGTGCAACGTCTCGACGATCACATTGCCGCTGAATCGGCGTTTATCCTGGGGTCGGTAAACGATCAAACGCGTCGTGAAGGGCAGGTCGGCACTCAGCAATTCCCGAGAGAAATCGCGCCTGCCGAGGTCCTTGGTGTTGTCGCGCGATGCAACGTCGGGTGCGTCAGCCATTGAGACGGCGCGAAAGACATTTGCGCGGCCCGACAAAAAATACTCTTCAGCCGCGTAGCCGAGGCCGGCGACATTCCAAACGAGTATTCCCTTATCCTTAGTGTCGGGCAGCGGCCCCGATATAGCCTCGCCCCGTGCATTCGCAGCGCAGCTGCGCCGCACAAATCCGACGGCCATTGCACCCATGCCGATGCCGGCCATCAATACGCTGCGTCGCGACAGACGAACTCTATGCAGCATGGTGATCCCCTAAAAATCGGTCGCTGCGCGGATCATCGCGACTTCCAAAGTAATTGGCAATATCATCGAAATTGGTATTTTTACGGATTTCCATTATTCGTTTATCTTATAAACTATTACGCAACGCCCACTTGGCGCTTTGCAGGCCTTAATCCGCAACAAAACACCGTAAGTCGTGCACAAATGGTAGATCATCAAATGCTAACTGGCTTAGTTTTTGCTAATAATCGTTTATACTATAAACTAACTATTTACATATGTAAGCGCTTTATATATGCTCCGTTGGTAGAGCCTTTAACCGAAATAAAACGATCGAATGATGGGGGTAGCAGTGAATATTCAACGCGCGGGCGGTCATCACGTTATTCGCGGCACATCATTGTCGAGGCCCATCCGCGGCCTGCTCGGCGCCGGGGCGGGCCTATTTTGCGCCGCCGCACTAGCACAGACGCCGCCCACCGGCGCGGCGGCAGGTGTTCCGCCCAGCGCCCTGGATGAGGCGTTGACGGAGATCGTCGTCACCGGCACGTTGATCCGCGGCACTGCCCCCGTGGGCTCCAATTTGATTGCGATAGACCAGGCGCAGCTGGCGGCCACCGGCGGCAACAATGTGAGCGATATGTTGCAAGACGTGCCGCAGGTCTCGCAATTGGGTATCGCCGAAGGGCAGCGCAGTGGTACCGGCGGGGCCATCAATATCACTTTGGGAAACTCAATTAACCTGCGCGGCTTGAGCCCTTTCGCCACATTGACATTGCTGAATTCGCATCGAGTACCGCCGGCCGGTACCAGCGGATCCGCGGTCGACCCGGATTCCTTTCCGTCCCTCATGCTGCAGCGAATTGATATCGTCGCAGACGGCGCATCGGCCACCTATGGTTCCGACGCGATCGCCGGCGTGGCCAACCTTATTTTGCGGCGTGATGTCGAAGGTGTTGAGATGAGCGCCCGCGGAGGATGGGCTGACAATTACTCGGAACGCCAATTCGGCGTGCTCGCGGGGCACAATTGGGACAGCGGTCAGGTCAGCCTGGGCTACCAATACTCTTATCACTCGTCGCTCAACGGCACGAATCGAGGTTTCTTCGAATCCAATCAGACGGGGAGCGGGGGCACCGACTACCGCAGCTCGGAGTGCAATCCGGGCAACATCTTCATCGGCGGCACGAGCTATGCAATTCCCAAGGGCGGCGTGACACCGGCCAACGCGGCTTCGCTCCTGCCCAACACCCTCAATCGATGCGATATTGCGAAGTTTCAGGACATGTTGCCCCAGGTCGAGCACAACGACGTGGCACTGGATTTTGACCAAAAGTTCGGCGATTCGGTCAGCATCTACGGAGATGCGACCTATGCGAGGCGTACCTTCACCTCAGCCGTGCAACAGGCGGGGGGACAGCTGGAAGTACCGACGAGCAACGCGTTCTTCGTCCAGCCGCCAGGAACCGTGCTCGCGCCTTGCTCGCCCGCCCCTGGTGCGCCTAGTTGCGAACAAGTGAATTATTGGTTCGGCAACGACCTTGGCAATAATGCCTACAGTTCCGGCTACTCTGTTAATTACCAGGGCACATTGGGCGTTGATATCAAGCTTGGGGGCGGCTGGCACTTGGGATTCGACGGCACGGCCGGAAAGGATGACGACAGGGATTTGCAGTTCCATGAGCTCAACAATGGACATCTAGCCGCCGCATTGGCGAGCGGCAATCCGGCGACGGCACTGGATGTATTCGGTGGAACCAATTCACAGGCCGTGTTGAATAGCGTTTTCAGCAACCGTTTCTATGCTCCGGGCTACAGCCAGGAACAGGTTGCGGAGGGCAAACTCGATGGCCCGCTGTTTCATCTACCCGGCGGCGATGTGCGGGCGGCCATCGGAGGACAATTCCAGCACGATGAACTGACCTACGGCATCAATTCCGGCATACCCGGCGGGGCCGATCTGGTAATACGCCAGGACTTGGGTCGGCACTCAACCGCGGGATATGCCGAAGTGTTGATTCCCTTCTTTGGACCGGACAATGCGGTTGCCGGCATTCAGCGCCTGGAACTCGATGTCGCCGGCCGCTACACGAATTACAGCGACTTTGGCAGCACCACACATCCAAAAGTCGGTTTGAATTGGACGCCGATGGACGGCCTTAAGGTGCACGCGAGTTATGGCACTTCCTTCCGGGCGCCCTTGCTCTCCGAATTAGTCGGCCCGCTGAAGGGTGTTTTCGTGCAGACCTACTCTGATCCCTTGTCGCCGGCCGGCACTTCCGTGGGCTATACGCTCGGCGGCGGCAACACAAAGCTGCAGCCGGAGACGGCGACGACCTACTCTTTCGGGGTGGATTATCAACCCATCCCCAATGCGCGCTTGAGCCTGAACTACTTCAACATCAACTATAAGGACCAGATTTCCAGCTATTTGAGCGACCTGACCATTTTGCAGCAATCCGCGCAACTCGGATCTCTGATCACCCGATGTCCTTCCGCAACCTGCACGTCGTTGATCAACCAATATGTGGTGCCGGGTCCGGTGTTCGGACCGATCTTGGCCCATCCCAGCGTGTTCGTAAATGGCGTCGAACTGAACCTTGGAACCACGAAAACGCAGGGCGTCGACCTGCTGGCTAATTACTCCCTCCCCACGGATCATTGGGGCACCTGGTCAGCGGGACTGGCAGGCACGCTGACATTTAAATACGACGTGGCGTTCACACCCGGCGGTCAGGGTTTCGATGAACTCAATAACATTGGCTACCCGTTGAAGCTGAGGCTGCGCGGCAATATCGGGTGGGCCGGCGGCCCGGTGTCCGCGTTGGTATTCGTGAATTTCAACAATGCGTACAACAATACCGAGGCAACGCCGAACGCGTCGATCGCGAGTTTCACATCGGTGGATCTAAATGTGATCTACGACGTTGGCAAAGCGTATCCCAGCCCGTGGACCAAGAATTTGAGTCTCACAGCGCACGTGAACAATCTATTTGACACGGCTCCGCCCTATGTGAACATACCCATCAGCCCAAATGGCGGCGGTGGCTTCGATCCCAACGTGAACAGCGGAATCGGGCGGCTGGTGTCAGTGCAAATCGCCAAGAAATTCCCCTGAGGAATGAGCGCGCGCGGCCTACGCCGCGCGCTTTTTCGCTTCCAAACGCGATCTCGGTGCAATCGCAGGTTGACGCGCCGTATCCAAGGGTCCCATTTGTTGAGTGCGTGTGGTTCGTGGCAATCTATGCGACAACATCGGTCCGCCGGAAATTCAAGGCATTCATGAAGGGCGCTAAAAGTCGTCGTGCAGGGGGCGGGCGCTCTCAGACCCGCACAAAAAAACCAAAAATCCTCAAAGCTCCGTCGCTTCCCTTAAGCGTGGGAATGTTGCCGAATTTGCTGGGCTATAACGTCCGCCGGGCGGAAATCGCGCTGTGGCGCGACTTTAGCCGCACCGTGGGTGAGGGCGAAGTTCGCCCCGCGCTGTTCAGTCTGATGATTCTGGTCGAGGCAAATCCAGGCGTTGCGCAAATCGACATCGCCAATCAGCTGGACATCGACAAGGCCACCGTCGTCGGTCTGGTGCAGCGGCTGCAGCGGCGCCAATGCGTCGTTTGCCGTCAGTCGGACGTCGATCGGCGTCGCCAAGGCATCTTTCTCACAGAACGGGGTCAGAAGGAGCTGAACCAGCTGCGTCAGGAAATGCTCGAGCATGAAACTCGCTTCACACGCCTGTTTTCCGCCCAGGAGTTGGCGCAACTTTTTACATTGCTGCGCCGAATCCACCCTTGACGGTTCCGCGGCCAAGAATGCGCTCTCAGCGCATTTCCCAAAACTCACGCGCGTCCTTGCCGTAATCGTCGACGACGCGGCTCTGCACGTTGAACAGCATGTTCGCGCGCGTGGGTGGCGAATAGGCGGGCCAGCGGGGAATTCTGGAATTGTTGGGGTTGCCGGTGCGCGCGAAAGCGACCCAAGCCGCGCTCATTTGATCGGATACCCGCTGCGCATCCGCGCCAGAGGCGATGATTGGCGAGGCATTCACATTATTGAAGGCCAACGCGACATCGGTGCCGTGCGGCGTGCGTAGCTCCGAATTCACCTCCCATTCGAGCACATACAAAAACGCCGGCGCATTTTTCTGAGCGGTCTTAAGCTCCACCACTCGATTGGCAGCCTGCCGCATCCAAAAGTCGGTGACCAAGTCAACCAATAGGTACGAGGGCGAATCGGTCGGGTGGATTTTCTTGTAAAGCTCCCAAGCGCGCTGCGATCGAGCGCCAGCCATCGGTCGCGACAGTTCAAGGACGTCAGATTCGGTAAATTCGCCCCACTTTGGCAACGGGCCCGCAAACAGCACGGCCTCATCCTTGGTCGATCCCACCATGAACGGCACGCTTGCGGATTCCGGCGGGGCCATCGTGTCGAATGGATGATGATGCACTTCCACGTCATCCACGAGGGGCACCAGACCCATGGGACCGAATCCCAGGACGCGCGGGATTACTTTGACCTCGGCGGCATTGGCGGCTGCCGAGAGTTTCGCCGCATCCATATTCTGGAGTTCAGTGATCTGGCGTGGGGACAGGCCGAGATCTTTGAGAAGCTGATTCGCGATCGCGGTGCCGCGCGCCTTGTCCGCAATCTGCAGGCAGGGTCCGCTTTGCATGATGGCTTTGTGGAATAGGCCCTTTGCCGCCGGCATGGCGCACATCACGCTGACTTTTCCGGCTCCGCCGGATTCGCCGAATATGGTCACATTCCCCGGATCGCCGCCGAAGCCGGCGATGTTGTCGCGCACCCACTTGAGCGCGGCGACGATGTCGAGCATGCCGACGTTTCCCGATCGCGCGAACTCATCGCCTGCGATATCGCCGAGGTACAGGTACCCAAATACGTTCAGCCGATGATTGATCGAAACCACCACGACGTCCCCGGTTGCCGCCAGCCGGGCGCCGTCATACGCGGGATTCGATGCGGAACCGACCGCAAAGCCGCCGCCGTGCAGCCAAACCATCACCGGGCGCTTGGCGGAATCGATGGCCGGTGTCCATACGTTGACTACCAGGCAATCCTCGCTCTGTCGCGGTTCCGGTTTGGGTCTCGTAAAGAGCATTGCCAACTGCTTCTGCATGGCAGTCGGCGCCGGCGATGGTTGGTCAGGCGAACGTTTTCCTGCAAACGGCGATAAGCCGAGCGGAACTTGCGGACAACTGTCGCCGAAGCTTCTCGCATCGCGCACACCCGTCCACGCGGCCGCCAGCCGCGGCGGCTTGAAGCGGGAGGCGCCTGCGGTCGAAGCGCCGTAGGGTATGCCTAGGAAGGCGAACGCATCGCCCTGCACCGCTCCCGCAACGGTGCCATTGCCTGTCTTCACCGTGGGCGAGGCTGCCGCCGCTGCGCCGGCCGCGTAGACCCTGCGGCAGGACAGTGCCGCGACCCCCAAACCCGCAATACCCTTGGTCACACTTCTTCTGTTGATCATGATCATCACTCCCCCGCTATCATAATAAAATAAGATGGTTGAGATTACTAACTATTAGCATCGATGCTGCATCAGGGCCGCTGGTGCCGGCTGGAATGCGGCGGCACCGCCCTATTTAGCGGTCTGCTACACCTTTTTATGAAACCCACCGTAGGGTCAATTCGTTTATATTGCAAACTAATTTTTCTTGAGGCAAGATCGCGGTTGGGGGCGAATGATAAGGATTTTTCGCGTGCATAACACCATGGCCACTATTGGCGCGGGACTGACGAGATGGCCGCGATGGATATCATCTTTACGGGCGATTTGGTGCTCGATGAGCCGCGACCCGACTATTGGCTCGGCGGGATAGCCCTGGGCACTCTGTCTGCGGATGTCACCATCGGACATCTGGAAGTGCCGCACACGCGGCGTGGCACTGAACTGCGAAGCGATGTGCCGGCACCGGGCGCCGATCCGGCGCACCTAGCGGCGCTCAAGCGTGCCGGCTTTGACGTGGTGACTTTGGCGGGCAACCATATCGCCGACTGTGGTGCCGAGGGCATCGCAGACACGCGGACCGAGCTCGCGCATTTGGGCATCGGCTGCTGCGGCGCCGATTCCACTCTCGGCGGAGCGCGCCGGCCGGCGTTGCTGCGATTTGCGGACCGGCGCATCGCCGTGCTCAGCTATAACTGCGTGGGACCGGAGAGCGGCTGGGCGAGCGCAAACGCCGCGGGTTGCGCCTACGTGCGGATCAATACCGCCGACGGCAAGCCGGTGTCTCCGACCGCGCAGCTGCAAGCGGCCGATGACAAGTCGCTGGCGGCAATGCAAAGCGACATCGCCGCGGCGGCGACGGAGAACGATTTTGTCATTGTCGCGCTACATAAAGGATTGGTGCACACGCCGGCGCGGCTCGCGCCCTACGAGCGGCCGGTGGCGCACGCTGCGATCGAGGCAGGCGCACACACGGTAATCGGCCATCATGCGCACCTGATACGCGGCATGGAGTTTTATCTCGGCAAGCCAATCTTCCACGGGCTCGGCAACGGTTGCGTCGTCACACGCGCATTGAATCAGGCTCAGGATCATCCTGCGCGCGCCACCTGGGCCATCAAGCGCAAACAGCTATTTGGTTTCGAACCCGATCCGGCCTACTGGCTGGCGCCATTTCATCCCGAGGCGATCCATGCCATGTTGGGCCGCCTATGCTTGCATGCCGATGGACGAATCGAGGCAGGCTTCCTGCCCGTGTACGTCGAAGCGCCCGGGCGACCGGTCATTGCCGGCGGGGCGAAGGCGGAGGCGATCACCACTTATATGGGCCGCATTACCGAGGCGGCCGGATTGCCGGCCCTGACGTTTACCAAGCGCGACGATATGGTGGTGGCCGCGTGAGCAACCGTCCACGAGGCCCTGAATCTTGGCTGTTCTACTTGGGCGCAGCCGCGCTTTTATTTGCCGTGGTGGTCGATGCGGTCGCAGTGTTCGGCCGGCACATCGGCGTGCCGCTGTTGGGCTCGATCGAGCTCATGCAGGCAGCCATACTGGTGGCTTCATCCGCCGCAATCGTATCCGCAACCATGGCGGATAAGCATGCGGTCGTGCATCTGTTGATCGATCGCTTATCGCCGCGCACGCGAAGCATCATGGCTCGCATACATGCACTGCTTTGCGCGATCTTTTTCATCGCGCTGGCGGCGGGCAGCATCTGGATTGCGGTGGATCTGCGCGGCGGCCATGAAGAAAGCGAGCTGTTGCGAATACCGTACGCGCCCTTGAGGGTCATCAGCATCTTGTCGGTGCTGGGGGTGGCGCTGATCTACGTGCGGCGGGCGGCAACCCGACAACAACAGTCATGAACGCATCGCCACTAGTAGGATTTGTGGGTGTGCTGACGCTGTTGCTGGTATTGACTGCGGGTGTCCCCATTGGTGTCGCGCTAGGGCTGGTGGGAATGGGGGGTATGGCTCTAGTACTGGGCCTCGAGCCCGCGCTGATCAAGTCGAGCGTGATTCTGTTCGATACCCTGTCGCGGTACGAGCTGGGTGTGCTTCCCCTATTCATGCTGATGGCGCATTTGTGTTTTGCCGCCAACGCCAGCCGCGATTTCTTTGATGCGGCAGCGCGCATGATCGGGCATCGCCGCGGCGGTTTGGCGCTGGCGTCGATTGGCGGCTGTGCCGGCTTCGGCACCATCAGCGGGTCGAGTCTGGCGACTGCCGCGACCATCGGCTTGGTCGCGCTCCCGGAGATGCGCAGGCGAGGATACTCGGACGAATTGGCAACGGGCGCGGTTGCCGCCGGCGGAACATTGGGCCAAATGGTTCCGCCCTCCGGCGCGCTCATTGTGTTCGGCATCATTGCTGAACAGTCGATAGGCAAGCTGTTCACGGCAGCCATCGTACCGGCGATCACGCAAGTTCTCTTGTACTGCACCGTCATAATCGTGTTGTGTCACATCAAGCCGGCGCTTGCGCCGGCCACGATGCGCGCGACATGGCCGGAGCGGCGTGCGGCATTGCTGCGCATCGTCGATATCGGGGTGCTGATCCTGCTGGTGATCGGCGGGATCGCGCTCGGATGGTTCACCCCGCCCGAAGCCGGCTCCGTAGGCGCCGCCGGCGCGCTACTGCTGTGCGCGTGGCGCCGCCGCTTGAGTTGGTCGTCGCTGGAGCAGGCGCTGCGTGAAACCCTGCGGACCAGCGGCATGATTTACGTCGTGATCATCGGTGCATTGATATTTTCGGTGTTCATCAGCCTGACGGGGATTGCCGAGCAAGTTTCATTGCTGCTCGCGTCGCTCACCGGCAATCGCATCGGTTCACTGCTGGTGATGGCTGCCCTGCTGCTGCTGTTGGGCTCGGTGCTCGACGGGCTGGCGCTGATGCTGCTGACTACCCCGATACTGCTGCCGATCATTCAGCAAATGGGACTGTCGCCGATTTGGTTCGGTATTTTCCTGGTGCGCGCGATGGAGATCGGCTTCGTGCATCCCCCCATCGGCATGAATCTGTTCGTGATCCACGGCATCGCAAAGGACGTAAGTATCGGACGGATTTTCAAAGGCGTACTGCCTTTTTTGGCGGCGGATTTTATCCACCTGTTGCTGCTGATTTTTATTCCTGCGCTGGCGCTGGCGCTGCCGAAGGCGCTGGGTCAATGAGTTACCTTGACCGCATTGTCGAAGATGCGCTGCGCGATCCCTTCGCGGCTGCACGCGCGCACGCGCAACGCGGCGAACGCGTGATCGGTTATGTCGGCGCGGACATTCCCGTCGAATTGATCGTGGCCAGTCACGCGTTTCCGCTGCGCCTGCCGAGTTTTGCGCAGGCGAACTACGCGAGTGCGGATGCCTACTTGGAATCAAGTTTCATGCCGGAGGTGCGTTCGATCTGCGAGCAGTATCTGCAAGGAGCGTTTCGGCAGCTGGACGCAATCATTTTGCCCCGCAGTAACGACAGCGCCCAACGCCTGTACTACTACTTGAGCGAATTGCGAAGCCGCGGGCTCACCGACGGCCCCGAGCCCTTGATTTTCGATCTAGCGAAGATTCCACGCGACACCAGCCGTGCGCATAGCCGCTTGGCGGTTAATCGGTTAGCAGCACAAATCGGTGCTCTCCCGGAAGCGGTGCCGGAGGCGATAGCTCGGCGCAACCGGCGCCGCGAACTAGTCGGCGCGGCGGCGATCGTCAGAATGGGCGGCGCGCGCTGCCGCGGCAGTGTCATGGAGAGGATTTTCAGAGCTGCCGACTTTTGCGATGCCGACGACTTCGATCTTGCGCTTGCAGAATGGCTGAAGAATGCCGACTCGGACCCCGCCGGTGCGCGCGTAGTGCTCGCGGGCACAGCACCGCCGGACGAACGCTTGCACCGGGCCGTCGAAACCGGGGGCGGCAATGTCGTCGCGGAGTTCGGCGAACATGCATCTTGCGGCGTCGCGCCGCCGTTGATCCCAGCGGATGGATCACTCGCGTCACTGGCCGATCACTACCAATCCAGGGCAGCGGGGTCACGCGCTTTCGTGGATCGCGCCGCGGACATCGTTGCTGTGGCGAAGCGTGTGCAGGCAGCGGGCGTCATCATTTGGCTGCTGGAAGAGGAAGATGCCCTGATTTGGGATTTGCCGGCCCAAGCCAAGGCACTGGCCGCCGCCGGGATCGCGTCTCTGGCTCTGGTGCGCCGCCGCTGGGACGGGAGTGACGGCGCGCTCGAGGCCATCACGGCGTTTTGCCGCGGACTCGGAAGACCTGCATGAGCTTTCTGCGTGGACATCGAGTAATAGTGCTGGGATCCGCGGTCGACTCTGCACTGCCGCGATTCTTCAGCTCATTCGGAGCGACGCTCATCGTGGCGTCCATCGCTGACCTGGCAGCGCACATCGCAGACGCATCGTTTTTCGTCGAAGACTTGGGAAGGGCTCGCCTCGAAGAATTGGGTTGGCCGCCAGAGCGCCTCGCGCGCAGTGCACCGCGGCTCATCCATGTTGCGGTTACCACATTCGGCAGCGATGCGCCGCGAGCGCATTGGTTGGGCAACGAGCTCATAGCCTCCGCCATGAGCGGTGTGCTGCGTCTGACAGGAACACCGGATCGTGCGCCCGTCAAGGAAGCGCTGGATGCCTGCCACTTTCATGCTGATATGGTGGCCGCGGCCGGGGCGCTGGCGGCTCATTTCGAGCGCAACGCCGGCGGTTATGGACAACAGGTGGATGTTTCCGTACAGGAAGTCGCGTTTTCGCGCCAATTCAATAGCGTTCTGGTGTGGCAATTCGATCGGCGCAAATTAGCTCGCGTCGGTGGCGCGCTGAACTATGGTTTGGCAACCGTGCGCTGTATTTGGGGCCTGGCCGACGGCTGGTGCTTTCACACCCTGATGACGGGCCGTTTTGGCGCGCCCGCGAATCAAGCATTGAGTGAATGGATCGACGAGAGCGGCCTGTCCAATCCGTTGCACGGCATCGATTGGTCGACTTACAACCGCTCTACCCTGGATGCCAATACGCGTGTGGCGTGGGAGACGGCCATCGACGCGTTCTTTCGCACCCGCAGCAAACACGACATCGCCGTCGAAGGCCGCAGGCGCGGTATCAACGCGACCGTCATCAATGAGCCCAAAGACGTGCTCGCGGATGCTCACTTGAAAGCGCGCGAGTTCTGGGAACTCGGCGACCGGGCGGCGCTCGGCCAAAATGTGCGGCTGCCGAGGCGGTTTGTGTCCGTGCGTTTAGCCGATGCGGCGCATGCGGGCGCGATCGCACCGTCGGCGACAGCGCGCCCGGAAAACCGATCCGGTCCCCTCGCCGGCGTGCGCATCCTGGATTTTTCGTGGGCGCTGGTGGGTTCCATAACGACCAAGACGATGGGGGATTTTGGCGCCGATGTCATCAAAGTCGAAAGCCGCACTCGGCCCTGCTTGACCCGCCTCGATGTGCAGGTGGGCGTCTCGCAAGCGGGTAACTTCGACGACAAACCCTGGTTTGCGCATCTCAACACATCCAAGAGAAGCCTGGCGCTCGACATGAAAAAGGCCGAGAGCCGTGAGATTTTGGATCCGTTGATTCGCTGGTGCGATGTGATCGTCGAGAATTTCTCGCCGGGCACCATGACCAAATTGGGTCTGGACTATCAATCGTTGGCCAAGGCCAATCCAGGCCTGATCATGGTATCAGGCAGCGTGTTTGGACAGAGTGGGCCGCTCGCGCAGGAATGGGGAGTCGACGGCACAGGTGCCGCCTTGTCGGGACGCACTTTCCTTACTGGCTGGCCGGATCGCGATCCCGTCATTCCGGGTGCTGTTCCCTACGGGGATGTCGTGGTTCCTTACGTCATGGCGGCGGCGGTCTGTGCCGCGCTCCAGCATCGACGCGAAACCGGCCGCGGCGCGCACATCGACGCTTCAATGTACGAAATCTGCGTGCAGCAAATGTTGGCCGCCATCCTGCGAGTCCAGTCAGGCGATGCGCCCGCACGCGACGGCAACCGCGATTCGACGGTATTCCATCAGGGTGTCTACGCTGTGCAAGGCGAGGACCGCTGGATCGCCATCGCATTGCCAACCGCCGCCGATTGGCAGCGCCTAAGGCGGCTGGCGGAGCTGCCGGAGGCGACCGAGGCCGCGGCGCGCGACGCCGCAATCGGCGATTGGTGCCGCGGCCAGTGGGGTCCGCCGTTGATGCTCAAGCTCCAGAAGGCAGGCATCGCCGCCGGCGTTGTCCAGGACATCGAGGATCTCATGGAAGCGGATCCGCAAATTGCCGCGCGCGGTAGCCTCGCACGCATCGAACATCCCCTGCTCGGCGAGTTTGGCCATATGCGCACGCCGGTGACATTCTCGCGAAGTATCGCGCAACCCTACCGCGCGCCAAACATGGGAGAGCATTCACACAGTATTGCGAAGGAGCTGTGCGGAATCTCCGACGCGCGTATTGCGGAACTAGAGTCCCTGGGAGTCTTTCGATGAGCGACTTGGGCGCACAACGAAGCCGCAAGGATCTACGCTGTACCGCCGATGCGCTGGCGCACCAGCGGCAATACGCGGCCGATTTGAAGCGCCGCGTCGTGGAGTGCGGCGATCCCTTTGTCGTCGCTCAGGCGGATACGCCCCACGAGCTCTTTCATGCGATGGATATCGCGCTCATCACCAATCAATGGTGGTCGGCGTACATCTCTGCGAAGCAACTGTCCGGGCAATATTTCAAGGTCTTGCAGGAACATGGCTACCCGGGCAATGGATGCCGATATTGCTCTTTGGGCCTGGCCTGCACGCTCGCGAATGACCCCGCCAGCGCTCCGTGGGGCGGATTGCCCAAACCGGTGGCTTTGGTGGCAAGACTGACTTGCGACTGCATTCAACAGGTCTTCGGTCAATGGGCAGCGGCGCTCGACACTGAGTTCTTTCCGCTCGAGGCCCCGGCGTGGACCCATAAAGACGCGGTTTGGTTCGAGAAATCAAACGACTGCTGGGAGGAAGTGTTTCAGCCGGAACGCATTGAGCTTCTGGTCGATGAAATGCGCGCGCTGATCGCGATGTTGGAGAAAAAAACCGATCGCCGCTTCAGCGCAGCAAAGCTGTCCAATTTAATGGAGAAGATCAACGAACAAGAGGGTTACATCGCCGAAGCCGCACGTCTGATCGGTGCGGCGACGCCATGTCCGGTATCGATTGCCGACCAGATGCCCAACACCATGATACCGCAATGGCATCGCGGCTCGGATTGGGCAGTGGCGCATGCCAGGCGGTTCCGCGATGAAGTCGTGGAGCGCGTCAACGCCGGCGTTGGCGTCAGCGGCAACGAGCGCATTCGATTGATGTGGATCGGCGCCGGTTTGTGGCACGATCCGGGTTTCTACAATGCACTCGAGCAGCGTCTCGGCGCCGTCTTCGTTTGGTCGATGTACATGCCGTTTGCGGGTCCGCAATATATAAGGAGCCTCCACGGCAAGCCCTTGCATGCGCTGGCCAGCCGCATCTGTTCCATGAACGAAGTTCTGCATCTGCCCCCGTGGATGAACGGCTGGATGGTCAGTGAGGCCAAGCGCTGCAGGATCGATGCCGCAGTAATGTTGGTGCCCCCCGACAGCCGCCTATCACAGAGCGGCACCAAGCTGACTCGTCTGTCGCTGGAGCAGGCCGGCGTACCGACCTTGGCGATCGATGCCGATATGGTGGACGCCAAAGAGTGGAGTCATGAGCAAATGGTAGGTCACGTTTCAGATTTTTTAAAAAATGCCGGTCTGACATGAACAAGTTACTGCAATCGCTGCTCGTTATGCTATTCGCCGGCGGCGGACAATCGAGCGCCACCGTGCTCACCTACGCGACGCCGTATGGACCCAACCATACGTTCAGCCGTGCCGATAAAACATGGATGAACTGGGTGTCGGAACAATCGGCCGGAAGTCTGCGGATTCGGCCGATTTGGTCGGGAGGCTTGATTTCGTCCGACCAATCGCTGATTGAATTACGTCACGGAGTCGCTGATATCGGCTTGATCACACCGATCTACGCGCGCGGCGGTGCGCATTTGATTCGGGTGCAAACCGGGTTTTACGGCGGTGCCAAAACATTCGAGCAACAAGTGGCGATGTACCGCTGTCTGGCCACCGCATCGCCTGAATATGCACAAGAACTCAAAGGGCTGAAAGTTCTTGCAATTCAGGGGGGCACATTGCCCGGGCTTCTGGTGCGCAGCCGCGAAGTACATAGCTTGCGCGACCTGCAGGGACTGCGGGTGCGAGTTCCTACGGAACTGCTCAACGTCATGCGCGATCTGGGCGCGGATCCGGTGACCATGCCCATGGGCGAGGTATATTCCAGCCTGGCTAAGGGTGTGCTCGATGCTGTGGTTGCGCCCCCCGATACCCTGAAATCCCTGCATTTCGGCGAGGTGGCCAAGTTCTACACGCAGCTCGAAGTGCCACGCGGCGCTTATCCTGCGCGTGCCATGAGTGAGAAGCGATGGCAAGCGCTCGCCCCGCCGGAGCGCGCGGTGCTGGAGGCATCGATCCCAATATGGGAAGCCGCATTGTCGAAAGAGACCCAGGCGGCCGTTCGCTCCGGTGCAGCCGAAGGCCGTGCTCAGGGCGTGCAGTTCATTTCAATTGCGCCGGCGGAGCAGCAACGCTTCGACGAGCTGTATGAGGAAGATGCGGGGCGCAGTGCGCGCGCGCTTGCTAGATTCGATATCGATGGCGAAAGCGTGTTTCGCGATGCGCGGCAGATCGCGCGCGGCATCAAGCAATCGGGCCAGGTGAAATGCCCGGAGGTAGCACATGCAGCCACTTGAAGGAATTCGAGTGGCTGACTTCAGCCACATCATGGCGGGACCCTATGCCACTCACTTACTGCGACTGCTGGGCGCTGAAGTCATCAAGATCGAGGCACCGGGGCGCGGCGACGCGCTGCGTAACTACGGCTCAGATCGCGCCTACGACGGCATGGCACCTGCCTTTGTCGCAGTTAATGCCGGCAAGAAATCGGTTTCGCTGAACCTTAAGGATCCAGCTTCGGTAGAGGCCGCGCGCAGGCTGATCGCACGCTCCGATGTGCTGGTAGAAAACTTTCGACCCGGGGTTATGACGCGACTCGGTCTCGGCTACTCGGAAGTGAAAAGCTTGAAGCCGGACATCGTGTATTGTTCGATATCCGGTTACGGCCAGTCCGGCCCGCTGCGCGATTGGCCCGCAATCGACAATATCGTGCAGGCGACGAGCGGTATGATGTCGCTCGGCGGCGAACCTGGCGATCCTCCGGTGCGGGTAGGATTTCCTGTGGTCGATACCTTGACCGGTCAAACGGCGGCATTCGCGATCATGGCGGCGCTGTTCAGACGCGAACGCAGCGGTCGAGGCGAATACATCGACGTGGCCATGATGGATGCCAGCCTCGCGTTCATGGCGTCGGCCGTCGTGCCATTTCTCGTCACCGGACAAGTGCTGGAGCGTACCGGCAACACAGGATACAGCGGTCAACCGACCGCGGCGCTTTTCCAGGCCGGCGACGGCAGACTCATATCCCTTGGCGTCGTGCAACAAGGGCAATTCGAAGCGCTGGCGCGCCTACTCGATCGCGTCGAATGGCTGGCGGATCCGCGGTTTAGCACTGCCGATTTACGGCGCGCCAACGAGACGGATCTGAAGGCATCGCTGGCGCAGACCTTTCGCCTTCGAACCGCGGCGGAATGGGAATCCAAGATGAGTGCTGCTGGAATTCCGTGCGGAATGGTGCGTGATGTGGCCGAGTCGGCGTCGCTGCCCCACTTGCAGCAGCGCGGCTTGAAAATACCCCTTCGTGTACCCAGCCTGGCGCCGCAGGACAGTATCGAAATCCTCAACGCAGGATTTATTTTCCAGGAAGGCGGGCCCGACGTGAAGGAGCCGCCGCCGACCCATGGCCAGCATAGCGACGAGGTATTGCAGTGGCTGGATTTCGACGCGGCCCAGCGTCGCGAAATCCTCAATGAGGGCAAGTGACATGAGATTGCATTTCGGGATTTTGGGCGTTTGCATTCTCTTGATCGAACCACGGTATGGCGTGGCCGCAGCCGCGGCTGAGGTTTCGCCAGCGAAGATTTCGCAGTTCGGTGTTTATCAGGGGTACTCGCCCGAGGCCTTTGCCGATCAAATTCAGAGCTCTTTTTACTTACCCATGCGCGACGGGGTTCGCCTGGCCGTCGACTTGTATCGCCCGGGCATGGGCGGCAAAGCCGTGGACGGCCCCTTCCCGGTGGTATGGCACCATACTTTTGACCGACGCAACGTTTCCGCCGCCGCAAGGAGCGCGGTAAATGCGGCGCCGGAACTGACGAAATTCGGCTATGTTGTGGCGATCGTCGAACGGCGCGGGTTGGGTGCATCCTTCGGTGAGCGACGCGGCTACAACGACCGCATCGAAGCGGAAGACGCTTACGAGATAAACGAATGGTTGGCGCGCCAGCCCTGGTCCAACGGCCAAGTCGGGATAGTGGGCTGCTCCAACACAGGTGCCGCGGCAATGCACGCGATCACGATTCGCCCGCCGCATCTGCGCGCGGCATTCGTAGGTTGTTTTGCTTGGGACACTTACGACTGGACGCTGCGCGGCGGGATATTCGCGCAATGGGGAACCGGCGTGCAGAGGACGATCGAAGAGGATCTCAAGTCCAAACCCGTGGAAGGCGATGAAACCAAAGTGTTATTGCTTCAGGCTGCGCAGGAACACCAGAAGAGTACGAACTTGGCAGCGATGTGGCGTGGCATTCCCTATCGCGATGATTTCAGCCCGCTGACGGCAAGCCGTTTCTGGAGCGAAGGCAGCATTGCCTCGTACGCCGATGAAATGCGCCAATCGGGCGTCGCCCTTTACATCACCGGCGGTTGGCGCGACGACCTGCGCAAGGATGGGTGGGTTGCATTCAACAATTGGATTCCGGAAAAACGTCATATCATCATCGGCCCGTGGACTCACTGCCGGAACGATGGATTCAATCTGTTCGCCGAAATGCATCGCTTCTTCGATTTTTATCTGCGGGGCATAAACAATGGATTTGTCAGCGATGCGCCCATTCACTTTTTTACGGTGAACGCGCCAGCCGGCAAGGCATGGCAAACTTCCCAAGCGTGGCCGCCCGCGGGAGTGCAAGAAACGCGGTTGCACTTGGCGGGCGAGTCGCGACTCAGCGAAACGACGGGCGATCGCGGGACGACGTTTCAGGTTCGCTACGACGTCGGCTGCGCACCAGGATTTGAGACGGCGCTGCAATCGGGTCCCAACGCTCAGCCTTGCCCGGTCGAGCAGGCAGGGGTGCATTTCCTCTCACCAGTGCTGAAGGCCGATACCGAGGTGACCGGTCATCCGATCGTCGATCTATGGGTGTCTGCCGACACGACGGAAGTAAATCTGTTC
>Ga0210410_10001760_pt1 | contig 19933 bp, 17 predicted proteins | sample IncBWC4MmetaG_FD_161058 | JGI IMG/M metagenome (GOLD analysis project Ga0210410, IMG submission 161058) | Forest soil microbial communities from Barre Woods Harvard Forest LTER site, Petersham, Massachusetts, United States - Inc-BW-C-4-M | ecosystem: Environmental > Terrestrial > Soil >... | reverse complement strand
GGGCTCAGCAGAAGACGTTTGAGCTGCCGGATGGCGCGGCGCTGATTCTGTCGGTGGCGAAGTATGAGTCGCCTTCGGGCAAGAAGCTGCAGGATGAGGGCGTTACCCCTGGCGTGCTGGTGGCTTCGAACATCGACCAGACGGCTGCGGTGGACGATGACGCGGCTTCGACAGAGAACCAGGCAGCGCCGGCGAGACCGAGCGTGACGGTGGATGAGCAGCTTTCGAAGGCGCTGACTCTGCTGAAGAACAAGGCTGCATAGCGCTGGTCTTTGCGGTCGCGTTGTGGATGCGCTGTGGAACTGAAGCGGTGGCGGATCGTGCTATCGTGAAAGGGCCGTGCCGAGCCTATACAGCCGCGAAAAAAAGTCGCCCGAGCTTGACGAGACGCCGCGGTGGAGGCGCATTCTTCAACGCGCGACGCTGACCGGTCCTGACTATCCCAGCCGCCGCATTGCGAAGCAGGTTACGTTCTTCGCGCTGCTTGAGTTGTCGGCTGTCTTCGGGGCTCTGTGCGGCTTGATGTTCGTCTATTCGATCGATCTGCCGCAGATGGATGACCTGGCGCGGTATCACCCGAACACTACGACGGAACTGCTGGATGTGCATGGGAAGGCGTTTGGCTCGTTTGCGCTGGAGCGGCGGGTGGTGGTGCCGTATGCAGATTTTCCTCCGGTGCTGCGCGAGGCGATTATTTCAATTGAGGACAAGAGCTTCCAGCGGAACTGGGGGGTGAACCTGTTTCGTGCGGTGGGGGCTGCTTACCGCGATTTGCATTCCCAGGGGCGGACGCAGGGTGCTTCGACGCTGACGATGCAGTTGGCGCGGAATCTTTTTCTGTCGTCGGAGAAGAGCTATGGACGCAAGATCCAGGAGATCTTTCTCTCGGTGCAGATCGAGCGGCGGTTTACCAAGGAGCAGATCTTCGAGCTGTATGCGAACCAGATTTATCTGGGCCATGGGACGTATGGGTTCGAGGCGGGGTCGGAGTTTTACTTCAACAAGAAGGCGAAGGATCTGACGTTGCCGGAGGCGGCGCTGCTGGCGGCGCTGCCGAAGGGGCCTGAGGCGTATTCGCCGCTGAAGTATCCCGATCGCGCGTTGAAGCGGCGGAACCTAGTGTTGAGCGAGATGCTTGACGATGGCAAGATTACGCTGCAGCAGGCGAATGCGGCGAAGGCTGCGCCGCTGGGACTGCATCTGGAGCCGCCGGCTAACAGCGTTGCGCCTTACTTTGTGGAAGAGGTGCGGCGGCAGTTGGAGAAAGAGTACGGCGTGGAGCAGGTGCATGGTGCGGGGCTGCGCGTCTATACGACGCTTGATCTCGATCTGCAGCTGGTCGCGAACAAGGCCGTTCTTGATGGGACGGCAGCCTATGAGCGGCGACATGGGTGGAAGGGAAGGTTGCCGAATGTGGTGCTGGATGGAGCGGAGGTTGGGAGTTACCGGCATCCGGATTGGGTGCAACCGCTGGACAAGGGAAGCTATGTTCATGGACTGGTCACCGCAGTGGCGGCGAAGAAGGTTGCCGTTAAGGTTGGTCCGGATCGGCAGGTGGTGTTGACGCCGGAGGACTGGAAGTGGACACAGAACCAGGACGGCGATAGCTTCCTGCGGATGGGCGATGTTGTTTATGTGAAGGTGGAGAGCGTTGCGCCGGATGGAGCGCTGCATGCGTCGCTGCAGCAGGATTCGGGTGCGCAGGCTTCGATGATGGCGGTGGACAACGCGAGCGGCGAGGTGCTGGCGATGGTGGGCGGCCGGGATTTTGCGCTGTCGCAGTTCAATCGCGCTACGCAGGCGCAGCGCCAGGTGGGGTCGTCGTTCAAGCCGTATGTGTATACCACGGCGATTGAGGCGGGGGCGAAGCCTACCGATATCGTCGTGGATGGGCCGGTTACATTTTCGTCGGCTAGCGGTCCTTATACGCCGCATAACTACGAGCCGAACTACAAGGGGGCGATGACGCTGGTGGAAGCGTTTGCGGAATCGAGAAACATTCCGGCGCTGAAGCTGGCGGCACGTTATGGCATTGGCAAGGTAATTGAGACGGCGCGGCGGTTTGGGATCACGAGCAATCTTCCGATGGCGCTGCCGGTGGCGATTGGGGCGGCGGACATTACGCTGGCGGAACAGGTTGGCGGCTACAGCGTGTTTCCGAATGACGGGATACGGATTGAGCCGCGCTACATTCGCAAGGTGACGCAGGCGGATGGATTACCGCTCGATGAGGCGCCGAGCCAGGTGTCGGAGGTGATCTCGGTTGAAACGGCGCGAACGATGATGCAGTTTTTGCAGGCTGTGGTGCAGCACGGTACGGGCGCGGCTGCTTCGCAGTTGAAGCATCCTTTCGGCGGCAAGACAGGGACGACGAACGACTTTACGGATGCGTGGTTCATTGGGTTTTCGCCGTCGGTGACTTGTGGGACGTGGATTGGTTATGACGACCGGCAGAGTTTGGGAGAAAAGGAGACGGGGGCTCGCGCGGCGCTGCCGATGTGGATGGATTTTATGCGGGCCGCGATTGCGAATAAGGCGAATGAGGCGTTCGTCACGGCGGGTGCGCCGCAGAAGAAGCTGGATGTTCCGTTGAGTAGCCCGGGGGATAGAGTTAAGCTGCCAGCGGAAAAGCCGGACGAGTCCGATCCGGATTTGCCTGAGGGCGGTGGGGAACCTAAGAATCCGGCTCCTGCGGCGGTTCCATCTACTGCGCCATCTCCAGCTCCCGTTTCAGGCGATCCCATCGCGCCTGCGGTGCCCAGCAGTCCCGGGAAGGGAGCTACTGCACCAGCGACGCCCGCCGAGGAGCAGAGGAACGGCGTTTCGAAACCACCGCCCGGCACAGACTGAAGTAGCGTCGAGCTGTGGCGACGTCGCGGCCGATCTGCTCTCGGAGCGCTTCGGGGTTTGGCCACCGCATCTCCGGGCGTAGACGCCGCAAGAATGTCAGGGTCAGTGGTGTGTGTTCGTCCAGCGTGATGGGATGGAAGTTCAGCAGGTGGGATTCGACGGTAAAGGAGTCGGCGCCGAAGGTTGGCCGATTGCCGACGTTGGTGACGGCGTCGAAGGTTTCGCTGGATGCGCCTGTGCCGATAGTTAGAGTTGTGATGTAGACGCCGTTTGCGGGAAGCAGTTCGGCGTAGGGGGCGAGATTGATGGTTGGCACCGTGTAGCGTGTGCCGTAGCCCCGTCCTGAGGCTGGGGCGCTCAAGATTGCGAAGCTTCGACCCAGCAGGGCGCGCACATGGCTGACGTCGCCCTTCGTGATCAGTTGCCGTATGGTGCTCGAAGAGATGGCGCTGCCGCGGATGGTTTGCGGGGTGTAGACGCGGACACTGAAGCCGAGCTCGCGACCGAGCATTTCGAGGCTGTCGATGCCTGCTTTGGCCTGATAGCCGAAGTGAAAGTTTTCACCTTCGTGCAGCTCGGTTACATGCAGAACTTGCTTTAGCACGTCTGTGGCGAAGGTGCGGGCTGACATTCGCGAGAACTCTTCGGTGAAGGGCAGGATCAGCACGGCGTCGATGCCGGTTGAGGCGAGCAATTCGAGTTTTTCGTCGAGGGGCGTTATGAGCGGCTGGCTTGATTCGGGGCGGAGGACTCGCGCGGGATGCGGATCGAAGGTGATTGCCACGGAGCGGACGCCGAGCGAACGGGCGCGGGCGACGACCTCGGCGATGACCCACTGATGGCCGCGATGGACACCGTCGAAGTTGCCGATGGTGGCGATCGATGGACCGAAGTTTGGGGGAACCTCTGCGAGTTGGCGGAAGATCTGCATCAGGCGATCTCGAACTTTATCTGCTGCCCGTCGTAGGCCAGGCGCATGTGGGTGGGGAGGTTGGCGTTGGTGGCGTCGTGATCGAGGTCGTGGCTCATGTGGGTGAAGAAGGCTCGCTTCGGCTTCAGCTGTTCCACGATGGCGACCGACTTGTCGAGGTGCGAATGGCTGGGGTGGGGATCGCGCCGCAGGGCGTCCACGATCAATACATCGAGATCCTGAAGTAGAGGAATGCTGACCTCCGGGATGTCGCTCATGTCGGTGAGATAGGCGGCGCTTCCGAAGCGATAGCCGGTGATCTCCTGCCGGCCATGGGTGACGGGGATTCGCTGGAAGCAGGCGCCGAACAACTCGATTCCAGCGCCGGGGGTGGGATCGATGCGATGAATCTGGACGCGCGCGCTGGTGGGGTAGCGGTCTTCCTTGCGAAAGGTGTATTCGAAGATACGTTCGATGCTGTCTGCCGTTTCCGCGTCGGCGTAAATCGGGAGGTGGTCATGCCCGCGAAAGCTGAGCGGACGCAGATCGTCGAAGCCCATGACATGATCGGCGTGGCCGTGGGTGTAGAGCACGGCATCGACGCGGCGAATCCCTTCGCGGAGAGCCTGAGCGTGGAAGTCGGGGCCGGTATCGATCAGCACGGTGTGGCCGTTGTAGGCGAGCCGGACTGACGGACGCGTGCGGCGGTTGTGCGGATCTCCATCTGGAGAGACAGCCGAGGTGCAGACGGCGCAGTCGCAGCCGAGCGTCGGCACACCCATTGAGGTGCCTGTGCCAAGGAAGGTGAGGGTGGCTTCCATCGTTTAACGGACGATGCTTGGACCGCCGGGGCCTGGACGTGCGCCTGCGGGTGCTTTGGCGGCGGCAGAGCGCGCAAGGGCCTGGGTGATTTCGAGGAACGCCATGCGCAGCTCGAAGAGTGCGCTGTCGAGCAGACGGGTCTCTTCCGGGGTCAGATTGCCTTTGGTCTTTTCCGCGAGCACACCCAGCATGTCGATGCTTTGACGTGCGCCGAGGATGTCAACCTGGGGCTGCTGGCCTTCGTGGGTTGCGGCTCCGAGCTGCATCATCGATGTCATGTAGATGGACTGCACGAGCTGCTCAAAGCTCATTGCGGGTGGATGATCCATGCCGGGGTTGGCGGAGCGAATGGCGGTGTCGAGCCGGTCTGCCGTCATCTCATAGGCGCGACGAGCCTGATCGTTTTCTTCCGCGGTTGGCGGAGGCGGGAGCTCGGGCTCTGACGCCGTTTCGGGGGATGAGGCGGCGGGTTGTGGCTGTTCAGCAGCGGCAGTTGACGGTTGAACTGGAGTTGATGCGCGCTCTTCTCTTTCGGGGGAGGGATCTGCGTCAGGGCGCAGCTCGCCGTCCATGGTGAACTTGCGGCGATCGGTAACGACGAAGGGTTTGGTTTGTTCGGGCATGGTCACACTCTTTCAGTTGATTCAGATGCGGACTGCAGGGCCGATGGTGCAGCGGCCGAAAAGGGGAGCGATACGGGGAGGGCAACTCCTCCGGCGTAATGAAGGGTAGAGCCACGGTCGAGGGCCTCGCGGCGTATATAACCAAGGGCCAGCTGTACGATCTTGCCGTCGTCTGTGGGCAAGGGGATCGCGGCGACACTGGTTAGCTCGCCGACCTGCTTGCCGTCCGCTTCCAGGGATGCTCCGGAGGCGGGGAGTTCGCCGTTGAGGCGGAATGCACTGAACGTGCGGTGCACATTGCCACGAGAGCGGATACGCTCCACGATCTCCTGGCCGAGGTAGCATCCTTTGGCGAAGTGCAGGGCGCGGGTTTGTCCGGTCTCCTGGGGGAGTTCGCGGTCGCGGATATCGACGCCGTAGAGCGGGGTTCCTTCGAGGATCCGCAGCCATTCGAGGCTTTGCGCCTCGCAGAAGAGGCCGCCGGCGCTTTGGAGAGCCTCAAAGAGTTTCTGGATGGTGTTGGCGTCGGCCCATAGTTCGAAGCGCGGGATGAGAGGGCTCTCGGTGTGAACGACGCTGATTTGAGCGGCATTCCAGGGCATTGTTCGCTTTTGAAGGAGTCCGAGATCCTCGACGTTGAGACCGAGCTGTGCGAGCAGAGAAGGTGCTTTGGGGCCGGCGATGAGCAAGCCCGACTGGGCGCCAGTTGCATCGGCCAACTCTACGTCGTCCATGATGATGAAGCGGTCGAGGAGGGTCATGAGGCCTGGAACCTGGGACGCCGCTGTTTCCATCACGAGAGAGTCGGGCTCGGCAAAGATGGTGGCGTCGCCCTGGATGCGGCCTTGTACGCTCAGCAGGAAGTTATAGTTGCCATCTCCGTCCTTTAAGTCCTGGATTGTGTTGGTGACCATACCGTTGAGCCAGCGGACGCGATCTTCTCCGGTTACGCGAATCCAGCCTGTCTGATCGAGCCGCGATATGCCGGTCCCCTGGAGCAGTGCGGCAAGCTGCGAGGCGGAGCTGGATGTCGATGTGGTGACGATTTCGGATTGTGCGGGCGGGGTCATAGCGGGTGACAAGAGAAAACTCTCGTACACTTGATTATAGCGGTGGATTGAGAGGGTTATGTCGCAGCGAGCGCTTTGCGGTGGAGATAGAAGTGCAATGAGGTGGGTTGCGGGTTTTGCTCTATTGGCAGCCAGTTATGTCGCTTGTGCGGGCCAGGTTACAACTCCGAATACGAGTCAAACGCCACCCGAGTCCGCGGCGCAGGCGCCGATGACGAAAGAGCAGGCGAAGGAGCTGTTTCGCTCGGTGGATGAGATTCTGAGTTTTGCCAGCAGCGATACCAAACTGCCGATCGAGCATACGGTGAAGCGCAAACTGATCTCGCGGGATGAGGTGAATCAATACCTTCGGGAGAAGTTCGACGAGGACGAGGGTGCGAAGCGTATGGAGCGCTCTGAGATTGTGTTGAAGAAGTTCGGCTTGCTCGATCGCGACTTCCATCTGCGCCCTTTTCTTCTCTCGCTGCTGACGGAGCAGATTGCCGGGTTCTACGACAACAAGACGAAGACCGTGAATCTGCTGGATTGGATTAAGCCAGACGAGCAGAAGCCGGTGCTGGCGCATGAGTTAACGCACGCTCTGCAGGACCAGAAGGTTGGCCTGACCAAGTGGTCTTCGATCAGTCTCAACGGGCCGTCGCACAACGTGCAGGACGACAACCGTCATTTGCAGGTGGATGAGGCCGACACAGCACGCGGTGCTGTTGTCGAGGGACAGGCGATGGCTGTCTTCGTCGACTACACGCTGCGGCCTACCGGAAGGACGCTTGCCGATGCGCCGGAGATTGCGGACAAGTTGAAGGATCAGGTTACCGACACCAGTGGATCGCCGGTGATGGCGCGGGCTCCGCTGCTGCTGCAGCAGTCGCTGCTGTTTCCTTACAGTGAAGGGCTGAGCTTTGAGCAGGCGATCCTGGTGAAGGCAGGGAAGGAGGCGGCCTTCGCCGGCGTGCTGGCCAATCCGCCGTCTTCGAGCTTTGAGATCATGCATCCTGAGGCCTACATGGCGCACGCTCCGGTGCCGGTTGTTCATTTGCCGGATATTCATCCGCTGCTGGACGCCGAGTACACGCCGTATGATATCGGCGTCATGGGCGAGCTTGATGTTCGCATCCTGATCGAACTCTTTGGTGGCCGCGAGATGGCTGATGCGCTTTCGCCGGCATGGAATGGCGGGATGTACTATGCAGCGCAGCGGAAGTCGGCGGTGACGCCTGCGGAGAAAGAGTCGACGGCGTCGCTTGGACTGATCTACTACTCGCGCTGGAAGAATCGCGATTCGGCTCGCTCGTTTATGCATACTTACGCCGCGCAGATTCCCCGGAAATATTCCGGTGTTGTGGAGCGGGCAAAGGACGAAGCAGATGAAAAGGAGCAGGTGTTCTCTACCGGCGAGGGCGATGTTCTGATCTCGCTCTCGGGTACGGGCGTATTTATCGGCGAAGGCTTTGATCTTGCGCTTGCTCGCAAACTGCGGGACACCGTGGTCAGCGTGCAGGCTGAGGGGCCGGTGAAGCAGGCGGCAGTGGACCAGCACGAACCGGTTCTTTCTGTGGCTCGGGTCCTCGGTTCTTTCGGCGCTGTCAACGCAGACGCGCTGCAACGATATACTTCTAGAGGGTCCACGACTGTAGGGTCAACGATAAGTGCGGGCAGCGTTCGCTAAAGAGGAGCAAGGGGTTTGAAGAAGGCAGAGATTGGCATCATCGGAGGCAGTGGCCTGTACGCCATGCCGGGACTTACCAGTGTGCGTGAAGAGCGCGTGACGACGCCGTTCGGCGATCCTTCCGACGCGTTTATTCTGGGCGAGCTTGAGGGTCGCAGCGTTGCTTTTCTTGCGAGGCATGGACGAGGTCATCGGATACTGCCAAGCGAGTTGAATTTTCGCGCCAATCTCTTCGCCATGAAGATGCTGGGTGTGGAACGGATTCTCTCTGCCTCCGCGGTGGGCTCGCTCAAAGAGGAGCACAAGCCAACCGACTTTGTGATTCCGGACCAGTTCATCGATCGCACGTATGCGCGGGTGTCTACGTTTTTTGGGGAAGGCATTGTGGCGCACGTTGGCTTCGGTGATCCGGTTTGCGGGACGGTGGCTTCGGTCTTCAAGAAGGCTTGTGATGCTGTTGGCGTGGTGGGCAAGAGCGGCGGGACGTATGTCTGCATGGAAGGGCCGCAATTTTCAACGCGCGCGGAGTCGAATCTCTACCGTAGCTGGGGGGCGGACGTCATCGGCATGACGAATCTGCAGGAGGCGAAGCTGGCTCGCGAGGCAGAGATCTGCTATGCCACTATGGCTATGGTGACCGACTATGACTGCTGGAGAGAAGGCCATGATGATGTCACCGTCGATCAGGTTGTAGCGGTACTGCATCAGAATGCCGACAATGCAGCTAAGGTCGTGCGCGCTGCTATCGCCGCCATGCCAACCGGAAAAAACTGCGGCTGCGGCGACGCGCTCAAGTACGCCATTCTGACCGATCGCAAGGCGATTCCTGATGCGGCACGTAAGAAGCTAGCGATCCTGCTGGATAAATATTTGCAGTAAGGGTCTGGTTGTATTTCAAACGTTTGTATGTATCTAAAATGGTTACACATTAGAAATTCTTGTTGTGTCAAAGGAGATTATGGCAATTCTCGTTGTAGGATCGGTCGCGTTCGATAGCATTGAAACACCACACGGCAAGGTGGATCATTGCCTGGGCGGTGCGGCGACGCACTTCGCGCTGGCAGCAAGTTACTTTACGCCGGTTCGCGTCATCGCGGTGGTCGGAAAAGATTTCACCGCCGAGCATGAGGCAGTCATGACGCGGCGCGGCATCGATACCAAGGGCATCGAGCGCTCGAATGGGCTTAGTTTTCATTGGACGGGTTCCTACTCGGGCAACATGGATATGGCCAAGACGCTGGGTACGGACCTGAATGTCTTCGAAACGTTTGAACCGAAGATTCCCGAATCCTATAAGGATAGCGAGTATCTCTTTCTTGCGAACATCGATCCGGTGCTGCAGGCGCGCGTCCGCAGCCAGATGCCTAAGGTGCGGATGGTTTGCGGCGATACGATGAACTACTGGATTGCGGACCACGCTGCGAACCTCGCCAAGGTTCTGCGGGAGCTCGATGTGCTGCTGATCAATGATGGTGAGGCACGCATGTTGGCAGGCGAAAGCAATATTGTGGTGGCTGCGGAAAAGGTGCTTGCCATGGGACCGAGGACACTGGTGGTGAAGCACGGCGAATACGGCGCTACGGCGTTCTTCAGCGACCGCTCCTTCGCCAACGCCAAACTTTCGCGGCCATTTCGTGCACCTGCGTTGCCGCTGGCCGAGGTCGTTGATCCTACCGGCGCAGGCGACTCCTTTGCCGGCGGCTTCTACGGCTACCTTGCGTCGCAGCCTGAGCTGACCCCTGCGGTCTTTCGCACGGCTATGTTCTACGGCGGCGTGATGGGTTCGTTCGCGGTTGAACGCTTCGGAACCGAACGTCTGCAGCATGTGACACGGCAGGAGATCGACGAACGCTTCAACCTTTTCCGGGAGATCTCGCACCTTGAGCATGCGAGCGCCTAAGTCATCGAGAGCCTCCAGACCGGCGGCATCGGGCATTGCGGCTCGTGCCGCCAGTCAAGGCGCTGTGGCTGCTAATCCGGACGAGGTGCGGCCGGCGACCCGCGAAGAGACGTTTCCCATCGCGCTGGCCGCTGTGCTGCTCTCGTTTGTCGCTCTGCTCCTTTCTTTTTCGCGTGGCTATCTGTTGCTGTATGGAGACGCGGTCGCTCACCTCGGCATCGCCCGTCGTATTCTGGACTCGCGAAACCCCGGACTGATTCAACTAGGCGGCGTCTGGCTGCCGCTGCCCCATCTGTTGATGCTGCCGTTTGTGCAGAAGCTGGAGTGGTGGCAGAACGGTCTTGCCGGCGCGTGGGTATCGTTGATCTGTTATATTGCCAGCGTTGCCGGGCTCTATCGGCTCGCGCGTTATCTGCTGATGCCGCGCTGGGCGATTGTCGCGACTGCCTTCTACGCGCTGAATCCCAACCTGCTTTATCTCGCTACTACCGCCATGACGGAGCCGCTCTTTCTTGCGCTTCTGATCTGGACTGCGCTGCTTACGGTGGAGTGCGTTGCAGCAATCCGCGCCGCACGATACGCGGTTGTCGCCCGGCGTCTGATCCTTGTCTCGGTTTTCATTTTGGCGGCTGTCTACACTCGCTATGATGGTTGGGTCCTCGGTGCTGCCATGTGGTGCGTTCTCACCTTCACGCTGGCACAGCACCGTGATGTGTGGCGTCGAGTCACTCTGTCGTTCGTCTTCTTCACGCTACTGGTGGTTGCGGGGCCGGTCAGCTGGCTGGCCTACAACCAGCACTTCTTCCATGATCCGTTGGACTTTATCCGCGGTCCTTACTCGGCGTCTGCTATTGAAAAGAAGACTGCGGCGCCCGGTTTGGAGCACTATCACGGGTGGCATAGTCCTTTCTGGGCCTTCGTGTACTACACTCGCGCGGCGCAGGTGGACGCGGCATTCTGGGAGACTGGCTTTCTGGTTATGGTCGCTGCTATTGGGGGTCTGATCTTTGCTGTTCGCCGCCGGTTGGCGCTGGCGGCCCTTCTCCTCTGGCTGCCGCTGCCGTTTTATATCTACTCCATCGCGTACGGCTCGGTGCCGATCTTTATTCCGCAACTGTGGCCGCACTCCTACTACAACTCTCGATATGGCATGGAGATGCTACCTGCGCTTGCTCTGTTCGCCTTCCTCGGGGTGCAGTGGATTGAGGGTAGATGGAGCCATTCGCAGCCACTTGCGAAGAGGCTGATGCAGCCGATTGCTCTTCTTCTCATCGCGCTCAGCACGGTCGGTATGATGTACCGTACGCCGCTTGTGCTCAAAGAGGCGATTAATAACTCGACGACTCGCGTCGGCTTCGAGACTGCGCTCGCTCGTCAATTGCTTGCCTTCCCTAAGGGGTCTGTCATTCTGATGTACAACTCCGATCACGTTGGCGCGCTCCAGTACGCGGGAATTCCATTGCGCCAGACGATCAACGAAGGAGATTACGACAGCTTTCAAGCCGCGTTGGCGGCACCGGCCGAGCATGCGGCGTACGTTGTCGCCATCGCCGGTGACCCTGTATCTACTGCCGTCGCCGCGCATCCGGAGGGTCTTACGGAACTTACTATTTTGTGCACCAGCGGCCAGCCGTGCGCTCGCATCTATCAATCCGATCGCGTAGTTTCTGCTCAACCAAAGTCGTAAATCTGCGTCACTGTAAAGAAACACTGAGGCACAATAGAGGCATCATGATTCCCTTCGTCAAAGCGCATGCCTGCGGCAACGATTTCCTCCTCATCGAAGAGTCGCAGGCTCAGCGCCGCCATGCTGAACTTGCGCGGAAGCTGTGTGCGAGAAACACGAGTGTTGGCGCCGACGGCATCGAGTTTCTGGAGCGTAAGGCTAATGGTGATTTGTTCCTGCGTCTGTTCAACGCCGATGGTAGCGAGGCGGAGCTCTCCGGCAACGGTACGCGCTGCGTTGCCGCCTGGTTGGCGAGGAGTGAAGGCAGGCAGAATGTTGCGCTGGGCACCCATGGCGGCTTGCGCACCTGCCATATCGTTGAGGCTCACGACCCGCTGTATTTGATTGAAAGCGAGATGGGGGTTCCCCGTGTGATGCCGCGGACGATCGAGTTGCCCGTTGTCGGCAATGTTCCCGGCGCGCTGGTGAATGTGGGGAATCCGCATTTTGTTCTGTTCGTGGAGACGGAGGATTTCCACGCACACGGGCAAACATGGCAAAAACTCGGCGCGCAGATCAGCAGCAGCCCGTTATTCCCTCATGGTACTAACGTCGAGTTTGTGCGGGTTCTCTCCCACTCTGAGATTGCGTTCCGAATCTACGAGCGGGGCTGTGGCCCTACTACCTCCTCCGGCACTGGCACCTGTGCCTCCTCTGCTGCGGCGATGGCGTTGCGTGGCGTTGATCGGGAACTTACTGCTGTTGCTGAGGGCGGGACACAACGTACTGTTTGGCCCAGCAGCGACGCTGTGATGCATCTTACCGGGCCAGCCGAAATTATCTGCGTTGGGGAGGTTTTGGCGCTTTGACGAACTCGTCAAGCTCAGTGGTGAAGCCACCTGCGCTGCGTCGCGGTGCGACTTTTGCGATCCTTTCGCCGGCGAGCACACCGAAGCCTGACCTGGTGCAGCGCGGTGTTGCTCATCTGCACTCGCTCGGTTACAAAACGGTTCTTGGTGTTCATGCGCTCGATAGCGGGCCACTGTATTACGCGGGCTCGATGGAAGATCGGCTGGAGGACCTGCATGCGGCGTTCACCGATCCGGCGATAGATGGCATTCTCTGCGTCCGCGGCGGTTGGGGATCGGCTGAGCTGCTGCCACATCTTGATGCTGCGTTGATCCGCTCCAACCCGAAGGTTTTTATTGGTTATAGCGACCACACCTCGCTTCACTGCTGGCTGCACAACGAGGCTAACCTGGTTACCTTCTACGGTCCGATGGCGGCTGCCGACTTTTCGCGCGACGACGGGGTGGATCTTGCAAGCTGGCGACACAGCCTGGAGGGCGACAGCTCCTGGTCGCTTGGCGTTGAAGACGGCCTGCGTGTTCTCCGGCCCGGGCGTGCGCAGGGTGAGCTGAAGGGTGGGTGTATCTCCATCTTCACGGAGGCGCTTGGCACGCCGTATGCTCCGCAGATTGATCGCGCCAGTATTCTTTTTCTTGAGGACATCGGCACGAAACCCTACCAGTGGGACCGTATGCTTCTTCATCTTCGCTATGCCGGATTGTTGGAGAAAGTTACGGGCATCGTCTTCGGCGACATGCGTCAATGCGTAGCGGCGGATGAGGAGGACTATCTTGACCGCGCTATCCTTCATGCGCTTCGTAACTTTGATGGGCCTATCGCCATCGGCTTGCGCAGTGGTCATGTGGGTGGCTCCAACATTACTTTGCCGCTGGGTATTTCAGCAACGCTCGATTTGACCGAAGCAGGGAATCCACGGATGCACCTTCTCGAAGCAGCTGTCTCGGTTTAGGCTTGAGCTTTTCGATCATGCAAACTGGCAAACACATTCACCTCATCGGCATCTGTGGCACGGCGATGGCCTCGCTCGCCGGCATGCTGCAGCTTCAGGGACATCGCATCACTGGCTCCGATACAGCGGCTTATCCGCCGATGAGCGATCTGCTCGCGAGTCTCGGCATTCCTATCCGCGAACCCTATGCGGAGACGAATCTTGATCCGCGGCCTGACCTTGTTGTTGTTGGAAATGCTATTTCGCGCGGGAATGTTGAGCTTGAATATGTGCTTGATCAGCGGATTCCATTCTGTTCGATGGCTTCGATTTTGCATGATGAGTTTCTGCCCGGACGGGAGTCGCTGGTTGTTGCGGGAACCCATGGGAAGACTACGACGACCAGCATGCTTGCGTGGATTTATGAGGTTGCTTCACGGCGGGATTCTGCTCTCGCGCCTTCTTTCCTGATAGGGGGCGTGGCGGAGAACTTCGGCACCAGCTTCATGGTGCGGCCTACGAAGCCGTTTCTGCTCGAAGGAGATGAGTACGATACTGCGTTTTTCGACAAGGGACCCAAGTTTTTGCACTACTTTCCGGACGCCCTGATCCTTACGCATGTTGAGTTCGATCACGCCGATATCTATGTCGATCTGCCTGCCGTCAAGACTGCCTTCAAACGGCTCGTCAACCTTGTTCCGCGGCGGGGACGCATTGTTGCTTTTGACGGTAGTGAGAATGTCGGCGAGTGTATTGCGAAGGCGTTCTGTCCGGTGGAGCGGTATGGTTTTGCCGTTGATTCGCATTGGCGGGTCTCCGATCTGCGTCACGATGGCTTACTTACGCGCTGGACGCTGACTCGCGAGGGGGCTGCTTTTGCCGAACTCAGCCTGCCCCTGGCGGGGGAGCATAATGCACTGAATGCAACCGCTGCCGCTGCTCTCGCTGCCGGCCAGGGTGTGCCCACCGGCGCGATCGTTGAGGCGCTGGCGACTTTTAAGAGCGTCAAACGCAGACTTGAGGTTCGTGCTGTCGTCAATGGTGTCACGATCATTGATGATTTTGCACACCATCCGACGGCGATTCGCGAGACTCTGCGGGCATTGCGCGAGTCGTATCCGGGCCGGCGACTCTGGGCTGTTCTCGAGCCGCGGTCGAACACGCTGCGTCGGAATGTTTTTGAACTTGACCTTGTGGAGAGCCTTGGGCTTGCCGACCGGGTTGTGCTGGCTGCGGTGTTCAAATCAGAGAGCATACCCGCGGTGGAGCGTCTGCACCCGGAACACGTTGTGGCTGCGCTGACGATGCGCGGCACACCGGCGGCTCTCTTCGCCGATGCCGATGCCATTGTGGAAGCGATCGCGCCCGAGCTTAGAGCGGGAGACGTTGTCGCGATCCTGTCCAATGGAGGCTTCGGCAATATCTACCAGAAGCTTCCCATTGCGATTGCGGCGCAAAGACCGGCCACGCACAGCGTCTGATCTGCCGAGAGTCTGCGGCTGGGGTATGCTGAAAAGTGGTATGTACGCCACCTTCAAACTGGTTTTTGTTTATCTCACGCTCGGCCCAATTGCCGGAATCATTGGAATTCCCTATACGTTGCTGGTTGGAGACATCAGCCTTCTCTACCGGGTTGCGATGTGGATCACGAATGCGGGCGTGCGTGCCGCCGGCATCAAGATTGAGATCAGCGGGCTGGAGAATATTCCCGCCGGCCGCAGTTGCATCTTTATGAGCAACCACGTCTCGAACCTCGATCCGCCGGTTGTGCTTCCACTGCTGCCGGGCCGCAGCTCTGTGCTGCTCAAGCAGGAACTGATGAGCATTCCGATCCTAGGGAAGGCGATGCGTCTTGCGAAGTTTGTGCCGGTGGAACGGGGAAGCCGCCGCGATGCGGCTCAGGCGAGTGTCGAGGCTGCTGCCGATGCACTTCGCTCCGGGTTGCATATTCTGGTGTATCCGGAGGGGACACGCTCGCTGGACGGACGGCTTTCTACGTTCAAAAAGGGGCCGTTCTTCCTAGCGCAGGAGACGCAGGCGCCGATCATTCCGATTGCTCTCTCCGGCACGCAGACGATGATGCGCAAGGGAAGCAATGCGATTACGCCTGGATTGGCGCGGATTCGAGTGCTCACGGCGATTGAGCCTTCGAAGTATGAGACACGCGAGCAACTTATGGAGGCGGTGAGGAGCGCCATGGTGGAGGCGCTGCCACCGGAGATGCAGCCGGCGGCTATTTGACGATCGCGCTGTTGTAGCCGTCGGTTTGCAGCCGCTGGCGCATGGCGTCGGCCTCTTTTTTGCTGCCGAACGGGCCGATCTGAACGTGGAAGAGCTTGTCCTGCGGCTCGTGCCGGATGGCGACGGTGTAGCCCCGGCGTTTCAGGTCAACCGCCACGACATCGGCGTCCTCCTGATGCGACATGGCGGCGACCTGGACGACGGAAGAACCGGGTGAGGGCAGCGCTGCCGCGACGGGAACGATGCCAGCCGGCTTACTGGCCGGCCTGGGTGTTGCTTCGGCGGGCACTTCGGAGCGCGGGCTTGGGGCGGCTGCTTTGATCAGGCTGGGGGGCGGCGGACTATCGTCGCCTGCAGCGCTTGGGGAGTCGAGCGGCAGGATTGCGGATTGAGTCTCGCCAGCGGATTGTTTTCCTGCGGAAGAGATCGAAGGACTTGCAGGACTTCCTGGGGCAGGTTTGGAGTTGCTGTTTTCCGACCTTGTCGTCACCTCTGCAGCGCCGCTCACAGGCTGTGCGGACTTTCTGCCCATGGAGTAGCCGAAGCCGAAGAAGACTGCGCACAGCAGCGCGAGCGCGAAGAAGATGCCGAGGATAGTGGTAGTGCTTAGTGAGATCTCGCGGTCCTGTTCGGCGGATTCGTAGAGATCGCTTTCATATCGAGTGTTCACGGTTAGACCTTCTTCTCCAGAGTTGCATCAGGAGTGAATGTCTTATTGAACAGGTTTATGAGCTCCATGGGGAGAGGAAAGACGATGGTGGTATTTTTCTCGACACCTATCTCGGTGAGGGTCTGAAGATAGCGGAGCTGGAGGGTCATGGGCTGGGTCGCCATAAGTTGTGCTGCTTCTACGAGTTTGGCGGCGGCGTTGAATTCTCCCTCGGCGTGGATGATCTTGGCGCGGCGTTCGCGTTCGGCCTCGGCTTGTTTGGCCATGGCGCGGAGCATGGATTCGGGCATGTCGACCTGCTTGACCTCGACCGAGACGACCTTGACGCCGAACGGGGCGGTGTGGCCGTCGATGATGGTCTGGATGCGCACGTTCAGGGCTTCGCGATGGGCAAGGAGGCCGTCGAGGTCGACTTCACCCAGGACCGAGCGCAGAGTGGTTTGGGCAAACTGCGAGGTCTGATAGATATAGTTGGCTACTTCGATGACGGCCTTGGTGGGATCGACTACGCGAAGGGTGATGACGGCGTTGACTTTGAGGGTGACGTTGTCGCGGGTGATGACGTCCTGTGGGGGGACCTCCATCGCCTCCTGCCGCAGACTGACGCGAACGATCTGGTCGAGTGGGCGGAAGACGAGGATGACACCGGGCCCGGCGGCTGCATCCCTCACACGTCCTAGCCGGAAGATGACGCCTCGCTCATATTCTTTGAGGATCTTGATGGAGTTGATCACATAGAGAACAACGATGACGATGGCGAAGAGAAGCGGGAGAGACATATGGTTGAGACCTCTGGTGTGCCGGACTGCGACCACCGCTGCGATTGTAAGCCAACCGCGGCGGCGAGACCCGTTGCCGGCTAGAAACGCAGGAAGAAGCCGAACCCTGGTTCGAAGCTCGTGGTGCGCTGCTGGATGGTCAGGTAGTTGGTCAGGAAGTCAGGCGCTTTGAAGAAGACTTGCCGATACTGCGCGCGAACGCCGAAGTGAGGAGACAGTACGGTGGTCTCGGCGCCGACGGAGAAGTAGTAGGTAGCGCGGGCCTGTTCGGGCAGGGCCAGACCACCACCCGGAGTTGGCCGGAAGACGGTTGTGCCCGCGCCAGCCGAGGCAAAGGGATTCACACCGAAGTACTGTTTTCGAGTGTGAGCGACGTAGCCGAACGAGTACTCGCTCGCGTTCTGCTGTACGCCGCCGTTTGGTTGTGAGCCGAAAGGGGTAAAGGTCTGGGTATACCGCGCGTAGCCGTAGTTTGCCTCAAACCCGACAAAGGGGGAAACGATGTAGCGGAGAGTGACTACGGCTCCACCTGTGTTGCCGGGGCTGAGTTTGACCGGTGTATGCTGCTGACCATTGACGGTGGCAAAGCCGCTGGAGCTCTGGTTAAACACGCCGGCCACGGCGACCCCCAGATCGATGCGGGAGAGTTGTTTGTCGAGAGCTGTATTCGTAGAGGTTGTTTGCGCTTCAGCGGTTGATCCGGCGGCAGTTAGCAGCAGGCAAAAAAAGACACTCCGGGCGCACAACAGGCGAGACACATTCAACATCAAGACAAAACTCCCTTTATCGAAAACTACTGTGCTTCTAGTCTACTCTGGCGTGGACGCTGGCGGGTGCTGCGCTGGACGTCAAACGGTATCCTGGGCCGGCTCTACGATTAAGACGAGACCTTCGATGCTGCGCACGTAAACCGCAGATCCGATGGCGAGCGATTTCTGCCCGCGCAGGGAGGCTTGCCAGAGTTCGCCGCGAATCTCGACCTGGCCGGTGGGGTTGAGCGGGGTGCGGGCGATGGCGGTGCCGCCGATCATCGCCTGAGGGCCGGTGAGGACTTTGCTGCGTCGCGCGCGCAGAGCGATCCAAGCCAGGCCGAAGGTGATGACTCCAAAGCCCAGGCCCGCGCCTATTGCCGTTGCGGTGTGGACTCGCAGCTCGGGGATGGGGCCGTCGACGAGAGTAGCGAGGCCGAAGACGAGGCAACCGACGCCGACTGTGGCGAGCACGCCGTGGCTGCCATATTTTGCCTCGAGCACCATCAAAAGGACTGCCGCGAGCAGCAGAGCAACGGCCGTATGCCGGACGGGCAGAAGATTCAGGCCGAAGAGGGCGAGGAGAACGAAGAGCGTGCCGAGGGAGCCGGGAACGACGGTGCCGGGGACGTTGAACTCGAGGTAGATGAGAAGGCCGCCGAGGACCATGAGGAGAACGGCGATGTCGGGGTTGGTGAGCTTGCTGAGCAGGCGCTCGCGTAGCGAAGGGACGGTGGTGACGATTGTCGCTCCCTGCAGGTGCAGGGTCTGAGTGCTTCCGTCGAAGCGATGGATCTCGCGATTGTCGAGCGCAGTGAGGAGGGAGGCGTCGTCGAGGGTGACGAGGTCGATCAGTTTGAGCTTGAGGGCTTCTTCGTCACTGTAGGACTTGGAGTTGCGGATGGCATCCTCGGCGGCCTGTACGTTGCGTCCGCGGCGGCCGGTGTAGGAGCGGAGGAAGGCTGCGGCGTCGTTTTCGATCTTCTCTTTGAGGACGGGATCGATTTGGTTGCCAACGACGATGGGATGGGCGGCTCCGGCGTTGGTGCCGGGAGCCATAGCGGCTATGTCGGCGGCTTCGAGGAGGAAGAAACCAGCAGAGCCTGCACGGCTGCCGGTCGGTGAGATGAAGATGACGACGGGGATGGGGGAGTTTTCAATGGCTTGAACCATGACGCGAGTTGATTCGAGCAGGCCGCCCGGTGTGCCCATGGAGACGAGGACCAACTGAGCGTGCTGGCGGGCAGCCTCCTGAAGGCCGCGCTGGAGATAGTCGGCAGTGATGGGCTGGATGGTGTCGTGGAGGGTGAGTTTGACGACGACTGGAGTTGGGGTGTCGGCGGACAATGTTGCGGGAAGTAGGCAGGAGAGCGTTATCAGCAGTGCGAGGGCGGTTTTGAGGAGGCGCCTCATGGCAGGCTCTGCCCGCGCGCCTGCAAGGCCTGGCGCATGCCCTGGGCCGCAGTATCTTTCGGCTCTAGTTGGAGCGCTTTGCTGACGTTGGCTGCGGAGGATGCCATCTCGTTCGCCTGCAGATCGAGACGGGCGAGCACAAGGTAGGCGGGAACGTTGGGGTGAAGGTTGAGTGAGGTTTGAGCCTCGGCGCGAGCGTCGGTTGGGCTTCCGCTGCGTTCGCGCACCTGCGCGAGACCGGCGTGGGCGGCGGCACTGGAGCGGTCGGCAGCGATGGCGGCCTGGAACTCCTGTTCGGCCTCGGGGATCAGGCCCTGGGCGAGGTAGTCGTGGCCGAGTTGAGTGTATTGTGCGGCCTGCTCGGCAGGGGGAAGCGTGGCCAGGCGGGTGGCGCGCATCTGGTCGAGTTGGAAGGCGGCCTGACGGAACGAGGCCTCCGAATAGGTGCGGCGAATGCGCTCCACAGGCGCGAAATCCGAGGCATCTGCGGCATTTGTGGTCGGCTTGGCCGATGAAGTGATGTGCCGACCGGCGACGATGCTGGTTTTTAGCTCTGCTGCTTCGGTGTCGTTCGGGCGCAGTTTCAGGGCGAGATCGACCTCTCGTTGCGCTCCGGCGAAGTCTCCTTTGCGCAACAGAGCGACGGCGAGGTTGTAGTGATAGTCCGCGTCGTTGGGGTCGGCAGTGGAGGCGCGTTGAAACAGCGGGGCGGCATCGCGGCCCTGGCGGCTGGAGGCGACGGCTTGATTGTTGACGACTTCGGGAAGGGGCAGCCG
>Ga0210410_10001757_pt1 | contig 19948 bp, 20 predicted proteins | sample IncBWC4MmetaG_FD_161058 | JGI IMG/M metagenome (GOLD analysis project Ga0210410, IMG submission 161058) | Forest soil microbial communities from Barre Woods Harvard Forest LTER site, Petersham, Massachusetts, United States - Inc-BW-C-4-M | ecosystem: Environmental > Terrestrial > Soil >... | reverse complement strand
CCCTTGCGGTTATAGATGTCGATAAAGTTAAGCCCGATAGCGGTGTGCCGCAACCTGATTTGCTCAGGGCCAGGTTGACCGACATGGATGGCTTCCCACTGGAGAACTTCGGGGCCGCCGATATTATTGAGCGTAATCGCAAAGCTCATGTTTCATTTTCCAATGGGACTTTGGTAATGCGTTCGAAGCGTGGCCTCGCCAGGCGGACATAGTCAGCACTCTTGAGCCCAATCGAGCGATCGAGACGCCCGGCGTTAAAGAACAGCTCATCGGAGTCCGCGATCGCCGGATCCACGATCAGCTCCAGCCGTGGGTCAAAAGCAAAGGGCAGCACCGTGCCAACGACTGATCCTGCCAGTTCTTCGGCCCGGTCAGGCGGTGCGAAGCCTGCATAGGTTCCCCGTTTGAGAGATCGGATGACGTCCAAATCGACGCGTGCGTCTCCCGGAATCACGGCCAGTACGAACTTCGTCACCTTTTTTCCAAGCTTCACCATCACAATGATGCATTTCGCTGCCTGCCGGAGTGGGTGGCCGCGCATTGAGCTGACGATCTCAGTACGGCCCTCCGCCGGATGGTCTATGAGCCGGTAGCGCGCGTCGTTCGCGTCGAGCAGTGCAAGGACACGCGCGTATGCATCGATTCTTGTTCCGGAACCGGTAACCACCTGTTCTCTCCAGTGTCAGAATTTTACGGCGTCGGTGTTGCCGCCGCTGATGACGACGACCACACGTTCGCCGGCGGCCGGGACGTATCGCCCCGAGAGCAGTGCTGCCAACGCAGCGGCGGCGCCAGGCTCGGCCACGACCCGCAGGCGATCCCAGAGTGCGATCTGCGCCTGGCGAATGGTGCCGTCATCCACGAGAATCACACGCTCAACGAACTTCTGGACCAAAGGAAAGCACGAGTCCCCAACCCGTTTTGGCGCGAGTGAGTCAGCCGCATATCCGTCCGCGGGTGCATCGACGGGCTCGCCCGCGGCCAGGGCGTAGGAGAGAGTGGGGGAGCCTTCCGGTTCGACGCCGATGAGGCGCACGCGCCCGCCGAACCAGGCGGCGATCCCGCCGATCAATCCGCCGCCACCCACCCCGACCAGGACGGTGTCGACATTGGGACACTGGTCTTCGATCTCTGCAGCCAGCGTCCCCTGTCCGAGAATCGTGTGCACTTGATCGAAGGCATGAATCGCCATGGCGCCGGACTGGACCTTCCACTGCTCGCTGGCCGCGAGTGCGTCGGAGTAGCGGTCGCCTGCAATGACCAGGTCGGCATTGCACTCGCGAATACGCCGGATCTTGGCCGCACTTGAAATCCTCGGAACGAAAATTTTCGCCGGAACCTCAAGGCGCATCGCCGCATAAGCGACTGCCGCGCCATGGTTGCCCCCCGATGCGGCCACAACACCGACCTCGGGCACCTCTCGCAGAAGGAGATTGGCGAAAGCCCCGCGAGACTTGAATGAACCTGCATGCTGAAATAGTTCCAGCTTGAGAGTCAACGGAAAATCGCTCAATCGAAACTCGGCACCCTGTACATCAATGACCGGCGTCCGCCGGACAAACGGCTGGATGATGCCTTGTGTCCGCAAGATACCGGCCCGATCGACCGAGATATCACCATCGGACGGCTGGATGCGATGGCAGGCGCTATCGTGCGACAAGGTCTATCTCAACACAGGCCCCCAGAGGCAAAGCCATCACGCCGATCGCCGTCCTGGCAGGGTATGGCGCATCAAAATGGCGCTGGTAGACGGCGTTCATCGCGGCAAAATCCTTCATATCGGTAAGATAAACCCCGACGCGCACGACATCGGCGAGCGTTTTCCCGGCCGCCGCGAGTATCGCGCGAAGATTCGCGATGACTTGTTCGGTTTGCGGCTCGACCCCTCCGGCGATCAGTCCCGCGGAGTTGGAAGTCTGAGCGACTTGTCCGCTGACAAAGATGAAGTCCCCGGCGAGAATAGCCGGCGAAAAAGGGCCCACAGGCTGAGCGATTGCACGGGTTGTGACCGGTTCTCTGAGCATAGCGTTCTCCGTGCCTCGACGCGCGTGCTGTGTCGGCGCGCCTTGATGTGTGATCGTGTACCCATGCGGGTGGATGCTTAAACTATTTGTAGTTAGCCACTTGCCTAAATCATAATTAGCCATATGACTAAATGTCAAGAAACTCTGATAGGATATTTAGACTGTCACTGTTCTTTCGCGGAGGGATGATGAATTTACGTGAGGCACCGACGTCGGGCCGCAATGCCTTCGGCCAACCCATCGGCGCCGCGATTCCGGGTTGGTCGCGGCGCGACCCGCTGCCGCGCTCGCCAATGGCGGGGCGCTTCTGCCGGCTGGAGCCGCTCGACCCCGCACGCCACGCGGCTTCGCTGTTCGAGGCATTCAGCCTCGACGCAGATGGCCGCAACTGGACATATCTCTTCTATGGTCCCTTCGCGTCGGAAGCGGAATTTCGGGAATGGACGAATTGGGCGGCGGGGCAGGACGATACGCTGTTCTTTGCGATCATTGACGGCGAAACGGCCAAAGCCATCGGCGTTGCCAGCTATCTTCGCCTCGATCCGGCCTGCGGTGTCGTCGAAGTCGGACATCTCAATTACTCGCCATTGCTTCAACGAAAGCCTTCGGCAACCGAGGCTATGTATCTGATGATGCGCCGGGCGTTCGAGGAGTTCGGTTATCGCCGCTACGAGTGGAAATGCGATGCGCTGAACGCGCCGTCACGTGCGGCGGCCGCGCGGCTCGGCTTCCGTTTCGAAGGCATATTTCGACAGGCCATGATTTCCAAGGGTCGGAACCGCGATACCGCCTGGTATTCGATCATCGACAGCGAATGGCAGGACGTGAAGGTGGCCTTCGAGCGATGGCTGGACCCGACGAATTTCGATGCGGCCGGACGGCAGCGCGCGAGCCTGTCGGCGCTTCGAACAATCCGCGAGCGAGGATAGAATGGCGCTCGAGCTGCCGATCCATCAAGCCGATGCTTCGCCGGGGTTGCTACGATATGACCAACCATCTACATGAAAATTGATACCGTCCTTCGCGCAATTGCCAGTGAGCGCCGCCTTCAAATCCTGGAGTGGCTGCGTTTGCCAACGGCACACTTTCCACCGCAGGTTGACGGCGACTTGATCAAGGATGGCGTATGCGGTGTCCTGATCGCACAGAAACTGGCGGTAAGTCATCCCACCGTCAGCGAACATCTGCGCATTCTGTCGCAAGCCGGACTCGTGCGCGGCAAACGCATCAAGCAGTGGACGTTTTACAAGCGCGACGAGAAGGCTATACGGTTATTGAAGACAAAGATCCTTTCGAAAATCTGATGCCCACGAGGAAGCAATGAAATGTCCGCTCTATTGGGTTGACGCCTTTACAAAGACTCGCTTTCGCGGCAACCCAGCGGCCGTGGTCATTGCGAACCGATGGCTCGATGCCGGGCTGATGCAGGCGATCGCGCGGGAGAACAATCTAGCCGAGACGGCGTTTGTCGTTGCCGAAGGGGATCAGTGGGCGATTCGTTGGTTCACACCCACCGTCGAAGTGGACCTGTGCGGTCACGCCACGCTGGCGAGCGCCTTTGCTCTCTATCAGCACGGGCTCGTGACGAGCAAGTCAATCGAATTTGGCAGTGCAAGCGGTTCCCTCCGAGTAACTTGCGCCGGGGATCGTCTGGCGCTCGATTTTCCCGCAAGGCCGGCTTCCGTTGGTCCTGACGCTATGCAAAGCGTGGCCGAGGCCTTGGGGTGTATGCCGACAGAGATTTACAAGGCGCACGCGACGATGGTCGTATTCAGCAGCGAGGACGAAGTGCGATCCTTGAAACCCGATATGGATAAGGTGGCGCGTATACCGACATACGGGGTGGTGGTCACTGCGCCTGGAAAGCAGGCTGACTTTGTCTCGCGATTCTTCGCACCGCGAGTTGGTGTTCCGGAGGATCCAGTAACCGGGTCTACCCACTGCACGCTCGTGCCGTATTGGAGCGCCCGACTTGGGAAAGCGGCACTCTATGCGCAACAGCTTTCAGACCGCGGCGGTGAGCTTTGGTGTGAGGATCGTGGACATCGGGTTGCCATTGCCGGAAATTGTGCGTTGTACCTGACAGGTGAGATTGATATCTGAGAAGTGGAATACGAATCACCGGGGAAATGCGACGTCGAGATTGGTTACAGCGACGCCGGCAACACCTCGAATTTTAAAGGAGTTCACGATGCAACGTCCTGTTCCTTTGTTGTCACTGCTTGCCCTCTTGATCCTGAATGTTGCGGCGAGCGCGGCTCCGGGAGACACGATCTATGCGCATCCCGGACGCCTCGTCTCCGCCGGTGATGGCGCCCGGCTGAATTTTAACTGCATTGGCGCTGGTTCGCCCGCGGTTGTATTCGAATCCGCGTTCGGGGATTGGGCGCCGGCCTGGGCGGTCGTGCTGCCGAGGATCGCGGCCTGGACACGCGCCTGCGTCTATGATCACGCCGGCGCCGGCTTCAGTGATCCGGGACCGATGCCGCGCACGAACGTTCGCATCGCAAACGAACTGCATCAAGCGCTGCGCAACGCCGGAATCGCGGGACCATACATTCTGGTGGGACACGCTTCGGGCGGAGACCCTGCCCGCACCTTCGCGCAAATGTACAGGGCGGAGACTGCCGGCCTCGTGCTTGTCGAACCCGATGCGAGCGACCTTGAACCGAAAGCTATGCAGGATGAAGATCACGCGGGCAATGCAAGGGGCATTGCCGAACTGCGCAAGTGCCGCGACGCCGTTGCCGCCGGGGGGCCATTGCCGACCTCACCCTCACATCCGGATCGGACATGCGTCCAGCGATTCTTCTTTCGCGGGCTGCCCGAACCCGAGTTTTCGCCCGAATTGAATGCCGCGCTACTGAAGATCGCGCAGTCCAAGGTCGCACTGTACGATGCCGCTCTCTCCGAGTGGGAACTGACGCCCTCGACCGAGGTCTGGCTCCAGGAGCACAATCAATCACTGGGCTCGCGTCCGGTCCGCGTGCTGACGACGGGCAATCATGCCGTGCACTTTCTGCCTGCACCGAATGCGCAGGACCCCAAGCATCTGGAATACGAGCATCAAATCGAGGTGGCGCAGGCGCGCTTACTGACCCTCTCTTCCAATGCAAAGCAGATCTTCGTCCCCAACAGCTCGGAATATGCCCAATTCGACCATCCGGACGCTGTTGTCGATGCCATCCGTGAGGTTTACGATCAGAGCAGGGCCAACAAAGCCGATCAGTGACAAGATCGCGCGGCTTTTGAAAAACTCTATTTGGCCTACCATAAGCGGATCGGATTTCCCGCCTTTTAGCGCGATTCATTCGGGGTCGAGAAAATCGCGAGGACGACACGTTTCGGCGGGATGCCTATTGTGCGCAGAATCCTTAGCTACTTGGCGTCCCTAACGCGGGCAAGTAATGACGCAGTTTCTCGCGCGCGTGAAACATCCGCGTTTTCACGGTGCCAATCGGCGAGCAAGTTATTTCAGCAATCTCCTCAATGGAGTGACCAAGGCCGTAAGCGAGTTCCAGAATTAGTCGTTGCTCCGGAGGCAATCGATCCAGCCCTTTCCTGACCCAGTCCCTTTGCTCGCATTCAATGGCGTGATTAGAGCGAATCTCTGTGAAGTCCGCGGTGGTTTGCGGCATCATTGGATACTTGTTATCGCGTATCGATCTGAGGGCGGTACGATATCCGATGCCTATAATCCACGTAGAAAGACGGGAGGTGTGACGAAACTGCCCTGCGTTCCGCCAGACGACCATGAACGTGTCGTCGATAATTTCCTCACGATTTTCGCGACTCCGAATAAATCGCGCTAAAAAGCGGGAAATCCGCTTGTGATAGGCCAAATAGAGTTTTTCAAAGGCAACGCGATCTCCAGAAGCAACAAGAGCTATCAGCGCAGTGTCCTCAAGATCGCGCGGCGATAGGGGCCGATTGGTACTTGCATGCTCGTACATGGAAGGTTTCTCCTGGGAGCACAATATTTCCACACGCACCGCACGTTGCCTATGATGTCTTCCCACTACGCAGGGCTGATCGGCTTTCAACGAGAACATCAATATCGGTTCCGATCCGAGAACACCTGGGGCGCGCCCAGGATTAGATGAGCTGGCTATCACATAAAGATGTGACTTGCTGGCGACAAGACAAATCGTAAGATCCGTGACTCTTGAATTGGGAGCGGGCGCCGACAATAGTTTTGTATCGAGGAGGTCCGATGGACGATCAACAAATGCCATGCGAGCGCGCCGACATGTCGGAACGGCTCGTCGCGATCCAAGCCGGCGATAAGGGAAGCGGGGATTTGCTTTGCGTCGGGCATCACGCCGAGACGAAGGATCAACTTCTCACGAACAAGCTGCTTACCGTGGTATCCGAATTAATTGAGACCATGGCAGAAGCACTGTTAAAGGATCGCGAGGCAACACGGGAATGCGTGCGCCACGCGAGGGCGACACTGCTGTCTTGTGCCCTCGATGCCGACGAGTCTGTGGACGACTTGATGGAGCCGAATGTGCGGCACGCAATTCGCGGGGGTCTGGCGCCGTGGCAGGTGCGCACTTTAACAACGTATATCGATGCGAATCTGAATGCGTCGCTATCGTGCGAGGTGCTGGCTCGGTTGACCAAACTAAGCGTTTCGTACTTCGCGCGGGCGTTCAAGTGCACGTTTGGCTGCTCGCCTCACGTGTTTCTGATGCGGCGGCGCATGGAACGCGCGCAGGGTTTGATGCTGAAAACAAATGCTCCGCTCGCGCACATCGCACTCGAGTGCGGCTTCGCGGATCAGGCACATCTGTCGCGGCGCTTTCTGAAATTCACGGGTGAGAGCCCGGCATCGTGGCGCCGCGCGCGAGCCATCGGGGCAAGTTAGGGAGTACCCGAGCAGTCCATAATACAGTGCGGCGATCCGCGTCGGCGCGTTACTTTGAACGCAATCAATGGGTTGCGAGCGTGGCCGGCGCTTGAAAAACATTTTTTTCGGCGGAGGGGGGTCCCACAGCCCGGCTTTTCGCTCTTACAGTGGTAGTGAATCCATTCTACGCACGGGGATGCTTGCCGCATGCCGAATAGTCCGATGCTCGCGGGGTGGCAGCAGCGCTGGAATCGGAGCCTTCTGCGCTTCCTGGGGCGGCGCGTGCGCTCGCCTGTGGATATCGAAGACTTGGCACAGGAGACCTATTTGCGATTGCTGCGCGCACGAGACTTGGGCGAAGTGCGCAATCCACAGGCCTACTTGCTGCGCGTAGCCAGTCACGTTCTTGTCGAGTGGCGCGATCATGAGCTCCGGCCCGAATCTCTGGTGGAAATAGATGACGATCTGCTGATCGACGATTGCCCGCCGGAATTCGAACTCGAGGCAAGCATTTCACAGGAGCGCCTGAACCGTGAATTGGCCGCCGTGTCGCCCACCATGCGCGCCGTGCTGCTGCTGCGATTGCGCGATGAGCGCTCCTGCAAAGACATCGCACAGGAACTCGACATCACATTAAGACAGGTCAGGCGCTGTCTGGCGCGCGGTTACGAACGATTGCGCGCGGCACTGGAGAATTGAAGTGGCGAGCGATATGGAAGCTACAACGTCAATTTTCGAGCAGGCTTCTCATTGGTGGGAACTACTCCACAGTGACGGAGCCTCGAATTCCGATCACCGCGAATTCGGCGAATGGGTGGCCCGATCGCCGGAGCGCGTAGAGGCGTATCTACAAACGGCGCGACTCGTCAAGGCCATCAAGGCGCCCGGGTTGATTTGGCCGAGTACCCCTGCCGAGGTGCTGATTCGCGAGGCGAAGGCCTCGCCTGAAACGGTGGTGCCATTTTCGACGAGCCGAGTCTCGGCGTCTGTCGGTCGCGGCGAAGCTCGGCATATTCAGGGCCGCCTTGCGTGGGCCGCCGCCGCGGTGCTGGTCATGGGGGTCGGATTGGCTCTGTTCATGCTGGAGATGCCGCAAGAGTTTAGAACAGCGCTGGGCGAACAACGCTCGGTGCTGTTGGCCGACGGCTCGCGGCTGACGCTCAATACGGCCTCGACGATCGATGTCAATCTGCAAAGAGGCCGTCGAGAGGTGCGTCTGGTGCGGGGGGAAGCGCTGTTCGAGGTGGCGCACGATGCGGCGCGGCCCTTCGTGGTGCGCGCCGGCAATGCGCTGCTTAAGGATGTGGGCACACAGTTCAATGTCGATATGCGCTCGAACGGCACGACGGTGACCGTAGTGGAAGGCCAAGTGGCCGTCGACTCGGGCAGTCCGCGCGAGAGTGCCGGCGCACGAGCGGGTCACGAAGCAGGTGACACAGTCGGGGCTTTGATTCTGAGAGCGAACGATCGCGTTGTCGTTACGCCGGCAGGCATCGGCACCCCGCAGCGCGGCGTCAATGTGGCGGCATCCGTGGCCTGGACTCAACGCCAGTTGATGTTCGAGCATCGACCCTTGAGCGAGGTTGCCGAGGAATTCAATCGCTACAACAAGGATCGAATTGATATTGATAGCGCAGAACTACAGCGTCAAGAGGTGACCGGTGTCTTCGAGGCCAAAGATCCGGCGTCGTTTGTGGCATTTTTATCGAGCATCCCCGGCGTGGAGATTCGAGAGGGAGCGAACGGCACGCACATTGTGTTGCTTCGAACTCCGACGGGCCATCCGGACACGCGGCGTTCGCAGCAATGAAATCCACGGTCTATGTTGTGGATGATGACGCGGGAATGCGCGAGGCATTGGATGAGATGTTGACATCGGCGGGCATGGGCGTGGTGACCTGCGCGTCGGCCGGCGACTATTTTCGCGTGCCGAAGCCCGATCTGCCCTCTTGCCTGATTCTGGATGTCGCTCTTCCGGACGGTAACGGCATCGAACTGCAACAGCAGCTGAACACCGGGGATCACCCACCCATCATTTTTCTCACCGGCTCCTGCGATGTACCGACCACCGTGCGCGCGATCAAGGCGGGCGCCGTTGATTTTTTGACCAAGCCTTGCCGCAAAGCGGACTTGGTGGCCGCGATCGAGACCGCGATCGCGCAAGACCGTGAGGTGCGCGCCGAGAGAGTGGAGCGTATGCGGCTGAAGTATCGCCACTCCCGCCTCACACCGCGTGAACGGGAGGTCCTGCCGCTGGTTGTCGGTGGTCTCCGCAACAAACAGGCCGCAGCGAAGCTCGGCATCAGCGAGACCACGCTACAAATTCACCGCAGCCGCGTCATGCGCAAGATGGAGGCCGAATCGCTCGCTCAATTGGTTCGGATGGCGGGTGAACTGGCGGTACCACCGCCGCGCACCAAATCGCACGAGACGACATGAGAAATCCACCGGCATGGCTGGCGGGCGCATGGGGTTCCCTGGAGGTACCGAACGGCTCGGTGCACGATTCGCAAGCCACGGCGTCGCAGGCGCCGCGCGCCATGACGATGAGCGAACTTGTCGCCGCAATTGCACATGAAGTGAACCAGCCCTTGGCTGCCATCGTAGCGAATGCCGATGCCTGTTTGAGCTGGCTCGGCACTGACCAGCCTGATATGGCACGCGTGCGCAGGGCCACGGAACGCATCGTCCGGGACGGCTGCCGCGCGAGTGCCGTGCTCAGCAGCATACGCGCCGTGCTCAAGACTTCTGCGCCGACGATGTCGGAGCTCAATCTCAACGAGGTCATGCGGGATATTTTTGACCTCATGCGTAACGAGTTGAGCAGGAACGACGTCGTTCTTCAGCTCGACCTGTGCAAACAGCTTGGCTGCGTCTGGGGGAATCGGATCCAGTTGCAGCAAGTACTGATCAATCTCATCAAGAATGCCATTGAGTCCATGAGCGACTCGGTCGTGCGGCCGCTATTGGTGCGGGTGAGCACGGCGATCCTGGGCGATTTGGCCGTGGTCGCCGTCGAAGACTCCGGCAGCGGATTTGATGCCGCCGCGGCAGAGCATATGTTCGAGCCTTTTTTTACCACCAAGCGCGAGGGCACCGGTGTTGGCCTGTCGATTTGCCGCGCCATCGTGGAGGCTCATGGTGGAGATCTGTGCGCAACCCGCAAAGAGTCTCCAGGAAGCGTGTTCCAATTTACTGTGCCGCTTATCCACCCACCGATATCGAAGCAAAATTAGGGTTTCTGGTTTCTCCGTTTGGCGATCCATGGGGCTCCTGCAGGTGCGCCGCAACGTCTTACTGTGTCTTTGCATCGGTGCCATCGCTTGGATCACGCGTCCAGCGGCAGCTCCGAGCAGCGAGCCTGTCAGGTACAATCTCAAGATCGACAGTCAACCGCTGGCGACCGCGCTGCAACAGTTCGCAAAGCAGAGCGGGATACAAATCATCTTTTTCTCCCAGGTGACGGAGGGACGTCAAGCGCCTGCATTGAACGGCTCTTACACCATTTCCGCCGCGCTGGAAATGCTTCTCTCCGGTTCACATTTGGTCTTTCGAGTGATCAATCCGAAGACCATCGAGATACGCCCGGCGAATGCGATAGATTCGAGCACATCAAGTATCGTACTTTAGGCGCGCTTCGGGCGGCAATTGACACGGGGAGCCGCGCATCGTGAAACTCAAGGCACGCGCTACGATATTGTGGAGTTTCTTCATGGCAGCCGGCTGCGTGCCCGGATTGATCGGCGCGGCTCCGAGTACCGAATCTGCAAAATACGATTTCAAGATCGACAGTCAGCCGCTGGGCACTGCCTTGCAGGCGTTGGCCAAGCAAAGCGGGGTGCAGATCATCTTTTTTTCGCAGATCACTGAACGCCTTCGGGCGCCGGCCCTTGAGGGTCACTTCACGGTCAGCGCGGCGCTGCAGCTAATCCTCGCGCATTCGCGATTGACTTTCCGAGTCATCAATCCCAAGACAATCGAAATACGCCCACTGGGTGCCGACAGTTCTCAGAGTCAACACGATGCTCCTGCGTCCAAAGGCGGAAAGGCGAGGGTTCCCGCCGCTCCGCGCCACAACGCGGGCGAAAAAACGGCCGCCGAAAATTCCGCTGCTTTGGACGAAATCGTGGTGAACAGCACCGCCGAAGGATTGGTCGCAACGCGCACCGAAACGCCCCTGCGCGAGATTCCGCAGACCGTTTCGCTTATTTCCCAGGAACAAATACGCCAGCAAAACGATACGGACCTTGCGGATGTGCTCAAGAATGCGGTGGGCATCACGGTGGTCCAGAATAATTCGCTGAGCAGCACCTTTGTCTCTCGGGGATTCACGATTACTACATTCCACCTCGACGGTGGGGCTGCCTTGAATTCCTTCCTCAACACGCCCATCTTTGGAACACCCGATTTAGGCGAGTACGACCACGTCGAGGTGCTGCGCGGTTCCGACGCCCTGTTTGGCGGCGTGGGCAATCCGGGCGCCAGCCTGAACCTTGTTCGCAAGCGTCCGCTGGCCGGCTACGAAGCGATGTTCAATGCCTCTGTTGGATCCTGGAACAACACGCGTGCCGAAGCGGATGTCACAGGGCCGCTTGGCTTCGACGGGGCGCTGCGCGCACGGCTCGACGTCGTCTTCCGCGACAAGGATTACTTCTTCAAACCCGCAAGCCTCGAGCGAAAAAAGGTCTTTGGCGTGCTCGAATACGATCTGACGGCGCGAACACTGTTGACGATGGGTGGTAGCTACCAATGGGACAATGCGTTGCCCTTAATCAACGGTTGGCCCTTCTACGCGGATGGCAGCGATGCGCATTTGCCGCGCAGCTTGGCGCTCGCCTTCATTTGGTCGCGTTACGACACACAGACTCGCGAGTATTACGCACAGCTGCAGCAGGCATTTGGCGGCAAATGGAAATTGAAGTTGAACGCCACGTCGTTGGACACCGCGGCCAGCTACGGCTACGGCGAATTTTCTTCTCCCGTCGATCCGATTACGAAGGCACTGCCGGTGCTTCCCTTTGCCTTTTTCAGTCCTAGCCCCAACACCCAGGATCAATTCGTCTTCGACGGCACCTTGACGGGTAGTTTCGACCTATTCGGCCGCCGCCTCGATGTGGCCGTCGGCGGCGACTACACTCACTTTAAGGGGGATGTGCCCCTCCAATTCGCGTTCGCGATTGGGCCTGCGGTCAACAATGTGTTTGCGTACAATGTCGCGGCGTACGCAAGCCCCCCGGTACCGAATCCCACGTATCTTCAATCGCTGGCCACGACCAATCAGAGCGGGGAATTTGCCTCTGCAAGACTGTACTTGACCGGCGCTCTGTCTGTCGTGGGCGGTGCGCGCCTGAGCTCGAATCGATTGTCAAACGCCATATCCTCTGGTATCGGCGGTGTGACCTCACCTGGCGGCCTCACCGAAGAGACGAAGGATCACAATAAGGTAACGCCCTTTGTCGGTGCGACTTACGATTTGAACCCACACTACTCCTTGTACGCGAGCTACGCCGATATCTTCCAAACCAATAACGGCGAGAGCGAAGTCGGTGGCGCCTTTGTGCCGCCGGCCGACGGTATCGACCGAGAAGTGGGGCTCAAGGCTTCGTGGCGCAATGGCGCGCTCAACGGATTAGTCGTGCTCTATGACATCGAGCAGCGCGGGCTTGCCGTACGCGACCCCGGCACATCGTTTGTTGATCAACAAGGGCTCTCAACATGCTGCTTTGTTCCGAGCGGCACCAACAAGAGCCGCGGTATCGATGCGGAACTCAATGGCGAATTGGCACCGGGATGGCTGATTGGCACGGGCTATACCTTTAACGTCAATCATGCTCTTGCTGGCGGCGAATTATCCAGCGCGACACCACGGCATCTCTTCAAGCTCTGGAGCAGCCGGCAATTGTCGGGAGAATATCAGCGTTGGACAATCAGCGGCAGCGTTCGAGCCCAGAGCAGCAACTTTGAAGCCGGTCTTCTTTGCGCTCATCTGAACTCGTTTGGCAATTGCTTGGTGTCTCAACAATCATTTAGGGAAGTGCAAGGCTCCTTCGCTGTGATCGACCTCCGCGCCGGTTATCAAATCGATCCTCACTGGCGCGCGGCGTTGAGCGTCAACAATGTTTTTGACCGCGTCTATTATCAAACCATCGGAACTCCCACGGGCGGAAATTGGTACGGAGAGCCGCGCGAATTTGTGCTGCGCATCGATGGCAGGTACTGACCGTACAATCGGCACATTCCAGGGCACCGTGACGCTGTTGGTGCCGGCTATTTTCGGACCGCAATGGAATTCACGACTTTAAGAACGCCGGGGGTTCGCGAAGCGACCGATTCGGCGATGCTTCGATCGAGACCATCGTTGACCAAGCCATTCAAATACACGACGCGGTCTATCGTTTGCACCTCTATGGAATGAGGCGCACCTAGTTCGGTATGTTGATCGAGGAGAGTCTGAACGTTCATCGTGATAGCGGCATCCCCGGCGCAGGCGCCGCCGGCGCATTTCCCATAGCTCGAGCATCCGGCAAGCGCACTCGATAGCGAGAAGAGAAAAACCGTCGAATAAAACCATTTATGCAAGTTCATCGTAAATTTCCTTTCGCAGTGGCATTCATTTGTCCAATGGCTCACTGCGATTTCTCGCGGCCCGCGGCAAGGAGAATCAAGTCCGCAATCTCTTTCGAGTGCGACACGAGTGACACGTGGCTCGATTCCAGTTCGATCGTGGTCGCGTTCATGCGCTTGGCCAGAAATCGTTCGAGCTCCGGATCGATAGTGCGATCTTTCGTCGAAACTTGGTACCACGTGGGTTTAACTCTCCATGCTGCAGTCGTGGTCTTTGTGTTTGGCAGCGCATCGGCGCCGCGCCCTTGAACCGCGTACAGCGCGCGCGCGCGGGACGGTTCGATATCGCCGGCGAAATCTCCGAGGAAAGCCTCCTCGCTTAGCCAAAAAAAGCCATCCTTCCTTATTACTCCTGCGCTCGCGGGCGGCTTCGGGTATTTCGCCGCCAGCGCACCAAAGTCCTCGCCCGCGTCCGGCGCCCGCGCCGCAACGTAGACCAGCGCCGAGACTTTGGGATCGTTGCCGGCTTCACTAATGATCGTTCCCGCAAAGGAATGGCCGACCAAAACCGTCGGCCCATCCTGGGATGCCAGGGCACGGCGAGTTGCGGCAACGTCATCCGCCAGTGAGGTCAACGGATTCTGCACCGCAGTCACATTCAAGCCCGCGCGCTGCAAATAGGGAATTACACCGATCCAAGACGATCCGTCTGCGTATAAGCCGTGCACCAGCACGACATTCTTGGCGACGGGAACATTTTTCGCATGGACCAGGCCAGGCAGGACTGACGCGGCTGCGATCACGATAAACAGTCGGCCGAGCAATTTGAGACCAAGCATGGGTACCTCCAATATCTCCAACATCTACGACAGGGGTCGAGGCCTTTGATAATCTCTAACCATGCTAGTGCGGGCGGTAGATTGGAGCTTGTTCCTCCCGACCGAGGTTTGTCTCAAGAAACCGTTATGGCACGGCTGGTGGTCGAACTTCCGTGCCGCTTTCATCCGGGCAGCTGTTGCTATATGCTTCCCGGATCTTTGGGGAGTAGCTAACTCTCGTTATCGAGAGCGGATGCATCAACATACTTGGCCTTTTTCGGCCATGGTGCATTCAGCCGATCAGGCCTGGCGAGACCATTGACGTCAACTCCTATCTGGGCCGGACGGGAAGTGGCGTCATGGTGCTAGGTTCGGCCCCGGAGACATCCTTTTGCACTCATCAATGTTGTTGGCCGCGGGTCTCCTGCTGGTTTCCGCGGGCTTTATCTATGCAGCCTGTGAGTATTTCGTCAACGGCGTCGAGTGGGTCGGACGCAAGATCGGGGTGTCTCAAAACGCGGTGGGTACGGTCCTGGCGGCCTTCGGCACGGCGCTCCCGGAGAGTGTCGTCACCTTTGTCGCAGTGGTGTTTGGCCACGATCCAGCCACAAAGAGCATTGGTGTCGGTGCCGCCCTGGGTGGACCACTCGTACTGGCGACCATCGCCTATCCGGTGGTCGGTCTCATGCTGTGGATCACGCGCCCGGAAGCGCGGCGGCAACCGATCGACGTAAACGTACAGCGCCTCGGTCGTGATCAACGGTGGTTCCTGCTGATTTTCCTTTTCAAAATCGCACTGGGCTTTGTTGCCTTTGCGATCAAGCCCTGGCTCGGCTGGGTGTTCCTGGCAGCCTACGCGGTTTATACCTGGATGGAGATCCGCCATGAAGACACTCATTCGGAAGGTGAACCGGAGCCGCTGAAATTTCAACCCAAGAAATCCCTTCCCAGCACCGCGCTCGCCGTGTTGCAGACGCTGCTGGCGCTCGCGGCGATCTTTGCGGCCTCGCGTGTGTTCGTGAACCAGCTCGCGGCCGTCGGTCCTTGGTTGGGCATTCCTTCTACAGTGGTGGCGTTACTGCTGAGTCCCATCGCCACCGAGCTTCCGGAAACCATGAATGCCGTCATTTGGATTCGGCAGGGGAAGCACCGACTGGCGCTCGCGAACATCAGCGGCTCGATGATGATTCAGGCGACGGTGCCGACCGCGCTGGGATTGTTCTTCACGCCGTGGCTGTTTGATCGCGCACTCGCGATCGCCGCGGGCATCACTGCTTTCGCGGTATTGGGCTTGGCGATATCCCTGCGCCGAAACACCTTGACGCCCATCCGACTCGCTCTATTTGCCATTTTTTATCTGATTTTCGCGTTGGGCGTTCTGGCGCCGCACCCTGACTGAGGTACGCCCCGGAGTTCGTAACATCGGGCTCGCCTATACAAACGACGCTTCCTGCGCTTAACTAGCGCCATGCCCTTCGTGACGTCAGAAAACCAAAAGAGCCTCTACGACGTCATCGTCGTCGGCTCGGGTGCCGCCGGCGGGCAGTCTGCCTATACGCTCTGCATGGACGGGGCAAAGGTCCTCATGCTCGAGGCCGGGCGCAATTACTCTCCCGAAACCGAGACGCCCATGTTCCGCACGCCGGATTTGGTGCCGCTGGGGGCGGTCGGTACGCCGGATAAACCCTTTGGTTTCTTCGACGCGACGGTGGATGGGGGCTGGAATGTGCCCGGCGAACCTTATGTGCGCGCCAGCGAGGAGAATGCAGGGCGCTTCGAGTGGTGGCGCGCGCGCATGCTGGGCGGCCGCACCAATCACTGGGGGCGCATTTCGCTGCGCAACGGTCCATACGACTTCAAACCGCATAGCCGCGATGGCTTAGGGGTTGATTGGCCCATCGCGTATGAGGACGTCGCGCCGTACTACGACAAGGTTGAGCTGCTGATTGGCGTCTACGGCAGCAATGAGGGTCTGGAAAACACGCCGAATTCCTCGCCCGGTTGCCTGTTGCCGCCGCCGAAGCGCCTGGTCAGCGACTACCTGGTCCAGCAGCGCGCGAAGCGCTTAGGGATACCGGCCATACCAGGCCATCGCGCGGTTCTGACCCAGCCGCTTGACTACAAGACTTCGCCCGCACGCCTGCACCCGGGCAACCCCAAGGCGCAAAAGATCCTCGCCGAGGATATGCGCAAGCGATCCACCTGTCTGTGGGCGACACCGTGCGGGACCGGCTGCTCGGTGCGCGCCAACTATCAGTCGACCACCGTGCATCTGCCGCCGGCACTGAAAACCGACAATCTCGACATCACCACCGACGCGATGGTCTATGAGATCACGATGGGGCGCGACGGCCGCGCGAATGGCGTGAGCTTCATCGACCGCAAGACCGGTAAGCAGCGGCACGCCGCCGCCCGGGTGGTGATACTGGCGGCGAGTGCGTGCGAGTCGGTGCGTATTCTGCTCAACACCAAAAACGCACAATTTCCCAACGGACTGGCGAATTCCAGCGGCAAGGTGGGGCGATACTTGATGGATACGGTGGGCAGCAGCGTGAGTGGACAGATTCCGCTGCTCGAGAACCTGCCGCCGCTCAACGAGGATGCCGCAGACGGACACCAGCTGTATGTTCCTTGGTGGCTGTATCAGGATCAGCATGCCGGCAAGCTCAAGTTCGCTCGCGGCTACCACATCGAATTCGGCGGCGGCAAGCGCATGCCGGGGCATGGCACGGCGTCGGGCCTTGAATCTCTCACCGGCGGCAGCTATGGGGCGAAGTTCAAGCAGGACGTTCGCCGCTATTACGGATCTTTCGTCTGGTTCGACGGGCGCGGCGAGATGATCCCCAATGAGAATTCCTATTGCGAGATTGATCCGAAGGTCAAGGACAAGTGGGGCATTCCGGTGCTGCGCTTCCATTGGCAATGGTCGCAGCACGAGCTGGGCCAGGCCGCGCACATGCAAAAAACCTTCGGCGACATCATCGAGGCCATGGGCGGTAAAACCCGCCGCCCGATAATTACCGACGGCGCCAAAGCCATCGCTCCCGGCGGATCGATCATTCACGAGGTCGGCGGCACCATCATGGGATCCGATTCCAAAACGTCGGTTACCAACCAGTGGTGCCAGACTTGGGACGTCGACAACCTGTTCGTCACCGACGGCGCGGTGTTCGCGTCCAACGCGGACAAGAATCCGACGCTCACCATCATGGCGTTGGCGTGGCGCGCGGCAGATCATATTCTTGAACGCATGCGGCGCAAGGAGCTGTGATGGATAGCGTGCTGTGATCGATCGCCGTACGACGATCAAGTGGGTGCTCGCCACCGGCGCGGCGTATCGGCTGCTCGACAAGGGCGAAGCGCGAGCCGACTCCGCGACCACCGACGCCGCGCCGACCGACGACGCGCCGACCACGAAAGGTTACGGGACGGACCCCAGTCTGGTTGCTGATTACAAACCCGGCGAAATCTGGCCGCTGACATTGACCACGGCACAACGGCGCCTCGCGGGCATCCTGGCGGACATCATTATTCCGGCGGACGAGCAGTCGCCGAGCGCCGCAGCTGTCGGCGTGGTGGAGTTCATCGATGATTGGGTGAGTGCGCCATATCCCCATCATCAGCGCGACAGGGCGCTGTTGCTCGACGGCTTCGCCTGGCTGGACACCGAGGCCGCGAAGCGTTTTGGCAGGGGATTTTCGGACCTCAGCACCCTTCAGCAACGCGGCATTTGCGATGACATCTGCGACACCGTGCGCGCAACGCCCGCAAGAGCCTCTGCGGCGCGCTTCTTCGCGCTCTATCGCGACCTGACGTCGGGCGCTTTCTACTCGACGCCGGTGGGCCGAAAAGACTTGAAATTCATCGGCAATGTGCGGCTCGCGCGCTTCGACGGGCCGCCGCCCGAACTGCTGAAGGCGCTGGGCTTGGAGTAGGCGAGACCATGGCGGAAAAAGGTCGTTTGTCCCATGTCAGCCATGCTGGCTGAGTCGATGCGCCGCATCAGCGGGCTGCTGCAATCCGGCCAATACAGCGCAGCGCACTCGCAATTGGAATCCCTGGTGAGCGCGAATCCTGACTACGTGGAAGGCCTGCGGCTGCTTGCCGGCACCAAACAAGCCTTGGGCGACGTCGCCCGGGCCGAGTCATTGCTACGGCGGGCGCTCCAAATCGAACCCGGATGGACTCCCACACTGACCACCCTTGCGGAGTTATTGCTGGCTGCGGGTCGCAGCGCTGAGGCCATACCCTTGTTGCAGCGTGCAGTCCAAGGCTTGCCTCGTTACCCTCGGGCCGCACTTCTATTGGTGCGCCACTACCTGGACGCGGGCCAGCCGCAGTCGGCGCTCGACATTGCGACACCTTGGTGCAATAGCGGCAAGGTCGATGGCGATTTGTCGGCGCTGCACGTGGCGGCATACGCCGCCCTGGGTCGCCAGAGCGAAGCGGTGGCAAACTATCGCCGTCTCGTGGCACTCGCTCCGGACGACCACATCGCGACCCATACCCTGGCGGTCGCGTTGAATGCAGCCAACCAGCCGGACGAAGCTGAACGCGTGGTGCGTCAGACGCTGAGCCGCACCCGACCGACGGCGACGATGCATCACACGCATGCTCGCAGCCTCATCGCTTTGGAGCGATTCGACCAAGCCGAGCTGGCCTTGCGCGAATGCGTCCGATTGGAGCCGCGCCGCGCCGAGGCGCATGACAGCCTGGCGCAACTCGTGTGGATGCGCACCGGCAATATCAGCGAGGCGACGCGCGCGCTGGATCAGGCACTCGAACAATACGAGCATGATGATGCACTGTGGGCGACAAAAGCCGCCCTACTGCAGGGAGCTGGTGATGCGCGCGGTGCTTATGCGTGCCTCGCCAAACGCGCCGCACGACCCCAGCCCCAACCCGCGTTGCTCATCCGCGCGGGACTGGCGGCGCTGGAGTTTGAACCCGTCACCGCGCTGAGACTCGCAGAACAGGCCATGCGGGTGCAACCCAACGACCCGACAGCTCGCAAACTCCTTTGCGCCGCATACCTGGGTGTGGGGGATGGAGCGAAGGCGATGGCCGAGTGCGCAACTCTGCTCAAGGCTACTCCCGACGATCAATACCTCATTGCCATGCAAACCACCGCATTGCGGCTATTGAACGATCCCCGTTACGAGGCGTTCTGCGACTACGACAAAATGGTGCTGTCGCAGTGCCTCGAAACACCTCCGGGGTGGTCTGATCTCAGCAGCTTCCTGACAGAACTAACCTCGCGCTTGAACGCCCTGCACAATCCGCACGGCCATCGACTCCTCTACCAATCGTTGCGCGAGGGCACCGAAACCACTCAAGATCTTTCACGCAGCCAGGATCCCGTCATACAGGCGCTCTTTCACGCCTTTGCCGCACCGATCGCGCGCTACCGTGACCACATCGGCCAAGGGGAAGATGCCCTTCGGCGCCGCAATCGCGGCGCTTCACGCTACAACGGCAGCTGGTCGGTACGTCTGCACCGCGCCGGCTATCACACAAGCCATGTGCATCCTCGGGGATGGATATCCTCGGCTTGCTACATTCAGCTGCCCGACAACATGAGAGCGGGACACACGGCCGAAGGGATCTTAAGCTTTGGCGCACCGGGGATGGTGACGACGCCTTCGCTGGACGCCGAGTTGTCGGTTCGTCCCGAAGTTGGCCTGCTGGTG
>Ga0210410_10001756_pt1 | contig 19950 bp, 22 predicted proteins | sample IncBWC4MmetaG_FD_161058 | JGI IMG/M metagenome (GOLD analysis project Ga0210410, IMG submission 161058) | Forest soil microbial communities from Barre Woods Harvard Forest LTER site, Petersham, Massachusetts, United States - Inc-BW-C-4-M | ecosystem: Environmental > Terrestrial > Soil >... | reverse complement strand
AGCCTCCGGAGCATTGACCTGACCGGCAGGATTTGCCGCGATCTCCGCGCCGCGACGTTGCAAGACGACGCCGGAGTCCGTAACTTCAGGAGACGTAAGAGGTGAATCCGTGCCGCTCAAAACAGGAGCAGAAGAATCTTGAAGTGCCATATTCCACCTTTAGACCAATTTCGTTAACGCGCCACCCGGCCCGGCAGCTGCCGCGAGACCGCCACCGACTATTCCGCCCACAATTTGAAGAGCACTCGGGCCTTGAGCAGCAGTTACAGCCTGAGAAGCGTTAGATACCGCGTTCGTGCCAGATGTTGCGCCAGCAGAATAACCCAGCGGATTCGCCACGGCTTCTTGGCCGCTCAACACATTCGTCGCGTTCCAATAATTCTGTTGTCGAAGCTGCTCATTCGCCAGAGTAATCGCGTTCTGAGAATTCGCTTCGTTGGCCGCGCCCTCGGCAGCAATAGCGGCCTCGCCGGATGCCTCCGCGCCGGAGACGCCTGCCAGCTTCGAGCCGCCAGAACGAGCCGAGACAGAGTTAGCAAAAGCCTGTTGGGCGTTCTTCGTCTGTTGCGCGTTCACATCAGTCGCACTGGTACGCATCGCCGTCAGAGCACCCGGATCGTAGCCAGTCGGATTAGAAATCATCGACTGCATTCTACCGGTTAGAAAATTAAAAACTTGGCTCTGCTTGCCGTATTGCTGAGTGAAGATATTCATCAGCTGCTGATCGAACGCAGCTTGATTCTGCTCAGCAGCCTGCGCAGTCTTGTCACCTTTGAAGTCCCATACCGGGCCAAAATATTCGTACGACGGGCGCGCCAGCCACGTCATCGACACCATATCAAAGGTTGGGTTGATTGTTACTCGCATCTTTAGCCTCTAAAAGCTTCGTCCAATCGACGTTTGCTCTCTTCTTCATCAACCATTGTTTCTTAGCCGGGTCATAGAGAGCTTTCTCCCAGCCGTGCTTTTCACAAATATCGGCAAATCGTTCTATATCCGTCTGAAAAAAGGCTTCCGCCATTCCGCTGTCCTGCATCAGCTTCTGAATCAGCCCATCGATACGATTAAGCGCCAGAACAAGCTGAGAATCTGTGAGATTCGGATTCCGAGCAAGTGACTCCAACATAAAAACTGGATGAACGGGAACCATCACAATCGTCTCATCGCCCTGCTGAACCTGAGTCATGCACGCTCGCGGATAACCTAGAACCGATTTATCGAAATCCGTTATGATCCGCTGATCCCACATCCATTCGGTAAAAAGCTTCTGATCTGTTTCCGGCACAGCAAACAACGGCATCAAATTCGCTTCAATTTCTTTCATGGTTATCCTTTGTTACAGAAGTCTTTCGAGAGTGATGTAATACGCATACTCCCGGCCCGTAAATTGTGCCGCGCCGAATCGCTCGATACGCTTCTTTGTTGGCAGTGGAATCGGCCCCGCGCCGAATATCGGACCGCCGATCTCCCACGTACCGCTAACACTGGCGTTCATCACTAACGGTTGAGCACCAGCTATCGTCGAAGAGATCAAATGGGACGCAGAAGCAATCTGAACGCCGCCTAAGCTAGTTCCGCCATCTTGTGTCAGAGGCGCGTTCGCACTGAACGTTGCGAGATTGCTCGTAGCAATGGCTGTCAAACAAATGATCGAATTCGGATACCTCGGCGCAAATGGCCCGAATGTCAATGTTGACCCGGAATTACCTGTGCTCATCAAATATTGATCGAGGATGAGCGGTCCTCCAGATATATTCCAAACAGCAATAGACGTGTACGTATCCAACGACTGCGCGTGGTTAGAATTAAATGTTAAGGTCACAACCAAGGCAGCATTGCCGATGCAATTGTTGCAGTACCAGTAATCAAATCCCTCGCCTGCATTCGATACCGGATTTCCCACTAGATGCCCGAGCGGAATGTACGTATTTCCCGCGTTATCGGTGCAGGCCGTCGTTAGCCATCGGCCCCCAACAACGATGCTATTCCCGCTAGCAACGTTCTGAGCCGCCGACACAACTGTTGCGAACGGCCCATTCTGCTGACCGCCGCCTGCAAAACTCGCAAGTGTAAGAGGCATCTTTACACACTCTGATACTGCAATCCAAGATACTGCTCTAAGAAATTTCCAGCCGTGGCGTCGAGAGCACCGCCGTTTGTATTCTGAACGAGCAGGCCCCATCGCGGAGGCACATTGCCGCCGAAAGCTTGCTGCACGGAGAACAAAGACGAATGATAGCTAGTCGTAGCCGTAGGCGTCTGAATTCTTCCGAGAAATATTTGCGGAGTATCCGTAGGTGTATAAGCAGCATCCGAGCCCGACGCACCGTCAGAATATGTAACGCCGCCGTCAATCGATCCGTACAGCCACAGAACCACCTGTCCCGCAGCCGTGGCCCCCGTTTTCACGTTGACCTGAACCCATGCATCAAGATAATCGATGGCCGGAGCCCCCGCCGTGTTATCCACGAAAGCAGATTGCCTCCATGAATTCGAACCGAGGCTGGCAAGCGAAATTGTAATCGCCGCAACTGAGGCCGCAAAATTTTCCTTAAGAATTGCCATTTCATCCTCACGTTAAAGTCATCGTCCAAGTTATATCGTGGATTCCATCCGAGACCACGACGATAGTTCCGTCAGCTACGTTGAGCCCAGCCGTGCTGATATCAGCCGGAGCGCCGAGGGTTCCGTTTGTCGCGCTTCGAGTCGCCGTGCCGTCGTTCCATCCGATAGCCACGTCGAGTGTTCCCGCGCTGGGGTTCGCCTGCAAAAAGAAATTCACACTGACTCGATAAACGCCAGCCGGTGGAATGACGTTGCCGGGAAGTCTCAAAACACCACTAACTGTATGAGTGACCAGTGTGCCCGTCGCTGAGGCATCCGATTCGATAATCCCCGATGGCGCTACGTATGCGCCAGCGCCGTTCAAAAACTTTGTCGGATCGCCGGGAAGCTTCGGAGCATAGCCATGCATGCTGGTCGAAACATTGTCCGTTAAAATATCCGACAAGCTCTGATCAGCTTCTACAACCGGACTCCATGATGGAGGACCAGCTGCGTTGCCGTGTAAAACTTGGTTGACTGTTCCAAGTGAACCCTGAACTTTAATGTCGCCCCCGCCATTGCCGAGAACAACCTGATTCAAAGTTAGAGAGCCACTCGTATTTGTGACCGTTCCAAACCCATTGAAGGTAAAATAATTCGATCCGTCCGTGAAAAACAAAGCACCTTCATTCTGGTTCAGAACCGCGTTGAACCCTTGGCCGTTAATGTTCAGGCCATTCCTGCTGACTGTCAGTGTGCCAGAGCCAACGTTCTGAACAAGTATCCACCATCCATTGTTGAATGGAGGATTCGGAAGAGTAAGCGTCTGGTTCGATGAAGAGCTATAAAAAATCAGTCTGCCGTCATCGCCCAGCACGGGAGTATAATTCCCCGGATTGTTGATTACACCGCCGACTCCCTGCGCCCATAGAGCCCAGCTTTTCGGGTCCGTAAAAGGCGTAAGCGTGGTCGGTCGCAAGCAGACATACATCGATCCTTGGAAGTAGATCACTTCGTAAGGATTGAACTGTGTCGCAGCAGCTGGCACGTTGAATACTGGATTCTCGCCAATCAGAGACCAGTTCGCTGTGCTAACCTGCGGAGACAGTGCAATTGCGACGGCAGTGAATCGAAAATTTGTTCCGCCCCATGCAACAGGATTCGTTCCGGCAAAGGACGGTTGCGCCCACGCAACACCCGCCGCATGCCCACCGCTTAGCGATGAAGTAAATCCTGCCGGGGCCACTAGTGATCCGGCGTCGCTGTTCGCGGCTGTAAAAATCAAATCCGACGTATTATTGCAAAGAATTCCGAACGACGGGGCCGGTTGTGTGCCGAAAGAGGCTCCCGTAGAAACCTGATCAGGCTGTGACACCGTTAAGCCGGTGATCTCTGCAATGAAAACAAATTTATTTCCTGGCCCAGTATCACTCGCGGGCCATGTCGTAGTAACGCTGACAGAACCTGCTCCATGAACATTCGTGATAATGTATGCAGCATTCCAGTATTCGTTACTGTCCACTGCTGGCGAAGTCACCAAAGGCTGATAGATGCTTCCAAATGTATCGGTGATCGTGACATTCTGAGCAGTTCCGATGTTCTGTGCCATTATGCAAACTACAATGGCCGAACCGGGTAGCACAGGCTGCGCAAATCCTACACCGAGCGGAGAACCGCCAGAGTTTCCCGCATTCGCCGTTTGACGAACAGCAATCGTTGCCGTCGCCGGAAGATCGGGCTCACTGTTGAGATTGCCCTGAACACAAACATAGGAACTTTGATTGAACAGAACGACATCATTCACACTATATGTCGTGAACGAATTCCAAGGACCGCGAAACTTCATGTATGGATCGACATCCGCAGAACCGCCGACGCCAGCTGTCACCAGATTATTCTTGATCGTCTGGATCGAATTGTTCGGCTGAACCGCTGGACTGATCGCTATCGGCAACAGGGGCCGCACCGGGCGATACGTTACCGGGGTGCTTTGTGTTGGGCGTCCCTCTTGAAACTGGAACGCCTCAAGGTCCTTATTGACGACATTGATTGCCATTTTAGGCTAGACCCAGACCCATCAGTTCATTCCCAACCGTGTCAGAACCAAAATCAATCTTGATCTGCATGTGCTGTACGTGTTGGGGCATCGGAACCGAGGCCGCTTTGAAATCGTGCCTCTTCATAAAAATCGTATTCTGGAATCCGACTAACTGGGGCGGATCAACGACCGGATTCGGCAACACGGTGAACGTCGCCGGGAAAACCGATATATCCGTAATCTCATTCAGCATCACATAAAGTGTCGGATAATTTCCGACGACTCTCGCCTGCACCAATACCGATGTGATATTTGCAACTTGACGTGGAGGCGCAACAACCAGCGATCCTACAGTCGCAAATGCATGGTAAGCAGCACTGTCATCAGTATAAAGAGTCAAATCACGTCCAAGAATAAAGCCGGAGCCCGTAGCGCGACCGAGCAGCAGATTCCATGTGCCGTTTGACGTTTCGATAGAGCTAATGGTTTTCACGCCGCCCACGATCTGAGCCGGTGTGTCCCACGAGCTTGAGTTCTGACTATAGCGCCAGAGATTAGTCGATCCGTCACTGACAAATACACCCTCGTCAGTACCCGACCTATGAATTGCAAGATAAACTGAAGCCGGATTCATCGCAGCAAAGTCTACCGCGTTTAGGTAGCCGATCTCAGCAAGTCCATTCGCAGAGAAATGCCATATCTGGCCTTTCGTCGTAAAGAAGAAAACGTTGTCGCCGTCCTGCGCAACCGCGTTCATCGATGGAACACCGAAATTCGCCTGCCAGATAATCGGAACAGTGAACGTGGCCGAAGTCGTGCCGGTTGATACATACGCATCATCATTAACCGAGATAATCAGGCCCGACGTTGTGCTAGTCAGAGCCGTGATGTTGCCCGGCAACGGGAAGTTGTTACCCGGAGGCCAGCTTTCCTGCCCGACACCCGGCGCTGTATCCGGACCGCCAGAAAAATAGAGAACGTTTCCGACAGCGGCCCACAACCGGCCCGCATGCCACACGAGAATTGACGCGCCCACCGGAGGCGGATTATTCGAATTCGCAATCGGGGCCAGAATCTGTGTATTAAGAATCGAATCCAGCTGAAAATCAGTATACGTCGCAGTTCCGGCGATTCCATTCACTACAGCCGGATTCGGAATTTCCGTCAACTCAAACATATTGCTTGAGCCGCCGCCATCCTTGCTGCGCCAGATCACAATCGTATCGACTTGAGGATCAGTCGAACCGATCATCGTCAAAATATTTTCCGCGCCTGCGTTCGATCCTACGACAAGAGTCACAGGCGACGCAGTCGATATCCCACCCGATTTACTTCCGGATGGCGCAGGAAGAGCGCCGAAAGTGGAACCCGGAGGGATCGGAAGCGCCAGCGGTGAGCCCGTCAGCGTGGAATAAAAATCCGTTGTAGCTCGTGCCTTATAAGAGTAGGCATAGGCATAGCCGTTGCTCCATGAAAAGCTGTGCAGAAGCGGGACTCCGTTATTCGTCCATGTGATTGCCGGAGACGTTCCATCCGACGTGGTGCCGCCCGTAGCAGTCGCCCACACAGGATGCGAACCCGAGCCGCTCACGCCTGTGTTAGTGACAAATTCGCTGTTGCCGTTTGAATCGACGAGGCTCGCGCTGCCGTAGCTATTCGATTGAAGCGGAGCGTTGAAGCCACTGGCAGGAAGATAGTGAATCGTATTTGACTTCCAGCCTGTATCTTGTCCCACGCAGACCCAGACAGCTGTTCCATCGCCAAGCTGGCCGTTCGATTTTGCGCTCTCATCCGTCTGCGCGCCATACGTGGTACCCCATACCGGATGAACCGAGCCGCCGTTGCCTGACACGATACAAACTTGCAAATTGCCGTTGGTATCTTTGATGCAGCTAAAAGCGTGATTCGAAGAACTCGTCCATGCAGTGAAAGCATGACCTGCAATCCAGTTCGCAGAGCCTAAAGAAATCCATGTCAGCTGGCCGTCTATCGTGGTAATGCCAGCAGGCGCGTTAACCGCAGGAAACGAAGGAGCAGAATAGCTGCCCGCCGAAGTTCCACCAGTAACACAACGCATCAAATAGACTGGCGTCTGCGCAGTTGATGGCGGTGCACTTGGCTGATAAACGAAGGTGGCCGCGTTTCCGCTAGTCGCATAAACCGTGCCGGGTGCCCAAGCTGACGGCTGACGAAGCGGAAATATCGAAACAGAAAATGTGCAAAAGCCTGTGATCGAAGTCGAACCGAGAACTCCGCTAAACCCCGGATTTCCATTAACGGGCAATCCTATACCTGCGCCAGCAGAGTAGGTCTGCTCGTACAGAATTTTGTGGATCGAGTCCCAGAGGTATCCAGAAATAATCGCCTGCGTGCCGTTTCCGTAAAAAGTCGTGTCATTCTCAAACTTGTAAAATCCGCCGAACTGGGCAAAAGTTCCTAGCTGACCTTCATTGCGCCACTGAACGCCCGTTGATTCCGTAGTGATACTTCCCGGCGTGTTGTTCCATTGCGGCTGGCCGGTGCCCGACAATCCAAATGCTGACCCGTTATTGTTTACCGCGATCAGTTGCTCGACGTTGTTATTCGGGTCCACCATGATTCCCATCGTAGAGAACCATGTGCTGGCCTGCCATGCAACGTTAGCCGCCGCAGCGCCCGACTCGATAGTCCGTATCGATGGTGCAGTCGTCGGTGCCGCGATTCCTAAATTCCAGACCTTGGAGCCATCAAATTTATTCGCAGACTTTCCATCAACCCAGTACATCCATACCAAGTCGCTGACGAAGCTCGATTCTCCCGCGCCGGGGAGCTTCGTATAGATCGATGTCTTCGATGTTGGGCCAAACGTATAAACGTTCGTCTGAGTATCCACCATCGGAATGATGTTGCCGCTCAGCTGCTGAAAACTGGCAAACGTCAACGGCCATTCTCCGACACCGAACGGTATAGAGCATGCCTTGCTATGTCCGAAGCGGCGCTTCAGAGTATATTGCTGCGAGATCGCCATGTTCAGGCCGTCGATCAGCGCATCACGACGAGAGATCAGGGTAATCCCCATCGCAGATACCGGCGTGAACAAAGGGGAACGGTTCTTATAGAGCCCAGTCCACCATTTGTCTATGTACAACCCTCCGTCTTGGAGGTTGCGCTTGATGTCGGCCAAAGGATCACCTTAAATTACGCGACGAAGATCATCATTCAAATAACGCGGAGCGGGACGCTTGTTCGCCCGAGGATAATCGGGACCGTTGTTCCAATCATGGCCTTCAGTCGGCTCTGTGGAATTCTGCCAGCCGTCCAGCTGGCCTACATCCTCGGTACGCATAGTTGAAACTGCGCCCGTCTCCCGATCTACAGTCGGAATGGGCGGAGGGGTGGGGTAACTATCATTCGGATTCTCGATCTGCTCCTGCGGTCCTCGCTGACCGCCGAAGTCTACAACACCGGCATCCGTGATTTTTTCGATAGCCATGATGTTCTCCTTACCTATCTGCCGGTGGCAGAAACGAATCTTTGCGCATGCCGAAGGGCTGTCCCTCTTCGGGACCTTCATCTTGACATCCGGGCTTCAAGAATGAATCTTCTCGAAGGCCGACAACTGCGCCGCTGCGCGCCTTAGTAATCAGATCGGCACCGTCACGCAATTCCTCTGCGTGGCTACGACCGTACTGAGTCTCAGAATTATGAGAACTATCCAACACGGTCGCTGTTTCCTTGACTTGAGTTTTGTGAACAGTCAGATGCTCGACCGCTTCACACGGCCCACACGAGCCAGCTTTTTCGAAGTTCATGTTACTCCCTCGACGCCCGGCCCTTCAGCCAGCCGTTCAATTCAATTTGATTATCCACGACTTTCTCCAGCAGCACGTTAGTTTGCGAAGTGTTTGCTTGAATCGTGGTCAGATGGTTCTCAGCCTGAACTTTTGCAGTTGATTCAATCCTACCGAGCGTTTCCTTAATGCCTCGCCATTCTTTAGCGATTCTACCGCCGATAAACTTCGCCAGCCAGCTGCCGCCACCCAGTATGACTGTTTCGATCATGTGTGGCACTTGATGTGTTAATCCGGGGACCATGTGAGCCTTCATTTCCACATCCACCCACAACGACACGGGACTGGGCCGTCATGATTTCGTGGTTTAGTTAGAATCATTCGGCAGATCGGACAAGTCCGCTGCCACATCAGCTTTCCTCGTAATTCTCGCCGTTAGATGCGCCGGAGATAATAACTACCTTCCAACGATCCTCTTCTTTGCCTTCGTCGCCATCTCGATAAAGCATCAGCAATCCACCTTCATCAAGGTCGGCATCATCGCGGTCGTCCATAAAGCGCTCGCCGATACGCCGACAATTTGATCCCGATAAAACATCCAGAACTGGTCCTTTAAGTTTGCCTGACTCGATTGCCTTCATCTGCCCGTCAAGAAAACTGTCGAACCGTTCCGTAAATTCGCCGTAACTCTCTCCGCCGCCCGGCGCGTGTTTCTCCGGATTGTCGAGCAAATCCTTCACCATAGCTTTCCGTTCTTTATCTTTCTTGTCGCCGCCGATTGTTCCAAGATTCCATGTTCTCGCGGTATCGTCGATAATTACTGGCGGAGCAGTTGGCAAACCTGTACTGATAATGTGTCCACTCTCTTCGATGCGCTTCAGAGACGTGACAAAAATCGTTTGAATGCCAAAATCTTTCAGATGATCTGAAAGCGTGGTGACAACATCTTCGCGGCCTTCGTCGGAAAGTGGAAGATCGAGCCATGAATCGCAACGATGGCTGATATCCAGTGCGGTCTGCCCATGCCGCATAACAAAGATGGCGTCCGTTGGGGTAGCTGCTACGTTCAACATAATCTCACCAATCCCAGAATCCGTAGTAAAGTCCGTCATCAAGCAACGGATTCGCGGGCTGAAGTGTAACGTCTGTCTGCTCGTTATCGTCGTATCCGGCAGCTTTGCTGATTTCCAGCTGAAGCTTTTTGTACTCCGCATCTGCACGAGGACTGTTCAAGTATCGATACATCCGATAGACAACAGCCTGCCGATACAGCGGCGCAAAATGATCCGGAAAGGGAGCCCATGTCGCCGTCAGATCGACAGCAACTGGCGATGCCTTCTGATAAGAGAGCTTCGCGCCCCATGCAATATTTCCGGGGCAACGATAGAACCGAACGACAAGCGTGCCATCTCCATTATCGTGTTGAACGGAAATCAGAGAAGGATTCTCGACAATGCGATCAAGGGGAAGTTGTCGCTTGGCGTAAAGAAGTCTGTTGTAGTACGGCGCACTCGTATCCGTCATCATGTAGCAATACGATTCCTGCATCCATCCGTAATCAAAGATGCCCGGCGCGCCAAGAATGTCACCGTTGTTCTGCCCGGCGACAGCTGCAAAAGAAAACGAAGTCGGCGTGACCGCTGTGATCGGATAACTGCCACTCCACGAAGTGCCGACGCTATTGGTCGTGAGCACACTATTGTACGCAGCAGCATTCGCAGGATTTCCCTGCTTCGCAACGACAGCATTCAAAAAGACATTGTCTCCGACAGAAAAGCCATGTGGCTCGATGGTGTTGACTGTTACGACGCCCAAAGAAACTGTGATTCCGGAATTCGAGGCTAAACCAATGGCCCAGCCCTGATTGGTACTTCCGAGGGTAAACGCACTCGATCCGCCCCAGATATAGTCCTGCTTAAAGGGCGCAGTTACGAGAAAGGCCGCAAGGTCTTTTCGATTAACCTTCCAGTTGTTTTCGGAGGTGAGTAAATCGGCAAGAGCATCATTGCAGATACTTAAGGCGGGTTCGAATGCGTAACCACCCACACCCGTCATCGGAAGCAAGTCGATCTGGGTGCTACAGAAATTGACAACCGATTGATAGGTATTGGTGAATGACACAAATCGCTCCAAGAAGAATGGAAGGGGCCGGTGCGCTTACACGCCTTCAGGATTCCGGATACCATCCGTCTCCAAACGGCCCCCACAAGCTTTTTACTGGAACAGTTCCTGACTCGGCAACGACTGGAACAGCCGATTGAACTGCGCGGTGTCGTAAATATCGTCACCGGTATATCCTGCCGGAGCGGGCTCAGGCCGGATAATGCACTGGTTCTTTTGGCAAAGGATGTAGCCGTAAACGTCAAACTTCGTCGGCATAATGTACACGCAATGCGTGTTGCCGTTCGGATGTTGATGGTTACAGGTACGTTTCGTTTGGCGGTCAGCTTCTCGCTTGGCCGTCATGCCAGCTGCGTTATCCTTGCGCTCTTGATTCCTCGCAAGAACTTCAGCAGCCTCTTTGTCCAACTGCTTCTGCTCCATCACGGTCGGCTTTTTCATCGCCGCGACAAGCTCAGCAGTCTGCTTAGCAAACATCTCTTGCTGAGCAGCCAAAATCTCTTTCAATTGATCTATTGTGATTGACGTTCCGTTCTCAGCCATTTCCGTTCTCCTTTATTTCATATACTTCTGCAACTGTTCGAACCAGCGTCCTGATCGTTGATCATTCGCCGGATCACCAAATTCTTGTATCGCGCCGCGATACGTTATCGCTCTCGACTCAATGCATGGGATCAAGATCGACCGCCATCCTCGAACTTCTTTCGTCGCCAGTCGAGAACTGTCCAACAAAAGATGCGAATACTCCGGCAAGTAACCTTTCTCCATGCCAGTCACGTATTCGAAATCCCAGCGCCATTTCGTGGGTGCCATCGGGTCCCACTGTTCCCAATCGTATTCATCACGACGCTTCGGTCGATAGATTGCAACGGAACCATCCTTGCCGTCCTCAACACGAAACTCGGGATTCAGTTTCCAAAGTCGTCGAAGAATCTCGGTGTAGTAGAGCCGGGGGCCAGCACTGCGATCTGGGTCCTCTAACTCTTCCTGTCCCTGAATCTTTTTCTTTGATGCCTTCTCAAGTAATTCCTCCCGCTCACGAGCAACAGCCTCGGCGGGACTAAGACGCTTATCTCCCAGTTCCTGAGAATCTGGTTGAATCAACATACGAGTGCCTCCCGTGTTCCATCTTCCTTAACTTCGTCGAGCCTAACTGCATCTCCGATAATCAGCACAGCCATCTCTGACTTCTCAGCGTACTCGCGGGCCGTCTTCCAAACAAATTCGTCGCCGCCAGTAACTTGAAGAATCTCATCAAGCTCCGCAAACTGATGTGCCAGCTGCATGTCGTAAATGCTAGACACCAGAACACAATACAGCGGAGTGTATTGCAACACTGCTTTAACATCGCCCAGATCGCTGATCGGATCGATGTTGCGATTGACTACGTAAACGACGTTCATCAGATTTCGATGTAGAAAGCAGTAATGTGATACGACAAAGTTCCTGAGCCCGCGCTACAAGTTGCTGTCCAGTTGGTCGCTGGCGCTGCCTGAAACAACGGTTGATCCTTCGGAAAGAAAAATGAAAAAGGAATGACGAGACCAGCTGCCGTCGAAAAAACCGGATAGTCAAAAAGAATACGAGTAGTTCCACCCGTGCTATCCTTGATCGTCACAGTTCCCGCCACCATCGTACCAGACGTGGAGATAATCAAGCCCGTCAGCGCGTTATTAACCCCTGCCGTACCAGCTGTAACGATAGTTGTTTCAGCGCTAGAAGCAATAGTTGTAACTTGAGATGCCATCGGAAACTCCTATCGAATACGCGAACGGGGAGACTGGTATCCTCCAATCCCCCTCAACGTTCGCAAATTGGTTTCGGCTTTAAGCCGGGTCTTTAGAGCGGATCGATGTCGAAGCCGTCCAGCGTGACAAGGTTCCCCGCGTTGGTAGCCGAGAAAATCGCGTCAACACCGAAGGACACACCGTTAGCAGCAAACTGAGCCGCCGTCAAAGCAAACGGCGTAACTACAGCTTGAGTGATCGCGGTATTCGTGGAGCCCTGAATCCAACCCCAGAAGATACCGGCAATCTTGAGCCCGGTAACATCCCAGATCAGTTCGGATTCGAGCAGCCAATTACCGGACACTGAGTTGACAGCCACAGCGCCAGAACTGAACAACGCGGTATTGGAACCGTCAGTTGCACTGATCTGCGTCGCGCTAGTCATAACCCGAATCGTCAGGTTGGTGGTAGTCCCACCGGTGAACCGGCCCCAGCACTTCACATCGAAGGGCTTGTTCTGATACACCTTCGGCAACGCCATCGAGTCGCTATCAATCGGGATAACTGGTCCCGTGAGATTAGTGACGACGGCGCTTCCGCCTGCATCAGTGAACATCGTTGCCGCAATGGGGTTAGTCAGAGAGACCGGCAAAACGCCGCGTTCTGGACGAGCCGCATCGGCAATAGATACTGGTGAACTCATTTTGTTCTCCTTTTCGTCTGTAGACGCGGGGCTCCCAGTTTAGTGAGAGCCCCAGTCTCAAACTTTATCCAATTGTCGATTCAGCAGTGATCCTGCGGAACTTGTCCGAAGAAGCATGCGTCGGGGCAACGGTCAACCCAAAGAAGAAGTTATAAACCGAAGCCGCCTTGATCAGAGCAGCCGGATCAAGAGAATTCGAACCTTCTTGGAAGTTCACGGTCTTCACCGTAAAGTTCTTCTGGTTCAAGTTCGTCTTGCCCAGCGAAGAGGCGATGAACGCCTGATGGCCCACAACGTAGGAGTGATACGCGGTGTGAGCAGAGCCCTGCCAGTTCGCAGCCGTAGTGACAGCGTTCGATTCGTACCATTCGACGCCGCCAACGTTTCCGATGTATGCGCCCTTGATCCCGACCAACGCCGGGTTCGAGGAGGCCAGCTTCTCGCTGTACTTCATCAAATCAGCCATGCCGGAAGCACTGGCGTCATTGACAAGGTCATAAGCCGCGAGAGAGTGGATGACGCCGAAGAAAAGGCCGTTCGCCTTTGGCTTCGCATCAAACGAGCGCAACTGCCACACAGCCTTACGGGCGATGGCCGCGTTCATGTAGTTGCCGTCGTTCACGTCGATCCTGTCCAACGTGGTGCCAGCAGCCTGCGTGTCAACAGCAGTCCAGATGACCGTGTCAACAGACAACGCGCCACGATAGGCCAGAAGCGAAGAACCTTCAGCAACCGTATTGGAAATTGCCGTCAGAACAACCTTGTTCGAATAGCTGATGTAATCAGCGTAGTTGGCAAGGTTGATGGTCGCCGTGTTCTGAGTCAGAGCCTGACCAGAAGCAGGCGTGCCTTCAGTGACCGCCGAGGTGTTCGAGCCCATCTTCGTGTAGTCGAAGATTTGCATTGCCACGCCGGACATATCAGGCATGATCTTCAAATCGCACGCTGCGTATCCGAACAAGTTCGAATACAGAGTGTCGAGGGCCACACGATCATAATAGACCGTGGGGTAAGCAGCCAGTCCGCTAGAAATAACGGAGGCTGACGTAGGTAGAGCCATGATGAATCACCTTTGAAGTGAGGTACTTGTTTTACTGCCGATTGAGTTCAGCTAGTTGCTTGTTCGACAAGTCCTTGAGCTTATCCATCGGCATTGCGTACAAGTCGTCCTCAGTTAGCTCAGTCTTTACGACTGGCGCAGCACTTCGAGTTGTCGAAACACTGCTTGCCTTCCGAGAGCTTCGTACCGGCGTAACGTCTTTCACAACTTCCGTCGCGGGCGTCTCAATCCGAGCCGTCTCTTTGACCTTCGTTGTGGTTTCGGTTTTCGTGGGTGCGCTCGCTTCATCAGTCTTGAGCTTCAGCAATCCGCGTCCGCTCAGGTCCTCAAAAGCCTTCTCAAGATTCTCTTGAGTAAACTCGTTGTAATTGTGATCTCGAACCCAATCGCGTATTTGATCTCCGTTTTCTACGGACGTGATGTATTCGGGATGACTCGAAACCCATTCGCGTTGAATCCGCAAACTTTCATCCTGCTTGGTGCGAGCCTCATCTGCGGCGCGCTGTGCGGACTGCCACGTCTTAAACTCCGTCACATCCATACCAGTCAGTTCTTTGAACATGGCCTTGAATGCTTCGGAAGGTTTCTTCTCGAACTGTTGTTTGAAGACATATTCCAAGTCTTCGCTAATCTCTGGAGCCTTGGGCGGCTCGGGTTGTTTTGGATGCTTCCTCTGAATCTCTCGTACTTCTCGTGAAGCATTCTGCTTGGCGATCACAAGCCTATCATTCAGGTCCTTGATAGCATCAAGCTCCGTCTCGCCGCGTCCCTCATAAATCTCGACGCCTGCGCCGTCTCCGAGATCGATCTCCCGGCGAATCACATATTCGTCCGGCTGACCGTCATCCTCGGGCACAACGATATCTTCGGTCTGCTCTTTCTTAGCGAACCGACCCTGAGAATCGCGCTCTTGCTCTGCCTTTTCGACAGCCTCTTTCTCAGCAGCTTCGCGCTCAGCGGCCTGACGTTCTGCGATCTCTTCAGGCGTTTCTTGAGCCTCAGCCAGCGCTTGCTCGCGGGCGGCTTTATCCGCTGCTAGAGTATCCGCTGCCTCTTGCTCAGCGGCGGCTTTCGCAGCATCCGCCTCAATCTCTGCGGCCTCTTGAATTGCTAACTCACGCAATTGATCAAGAGACATCGCGTCCAATTCTGCTTCTGACTTCTTAGGCGTTGCCATCTGCGTTCTCCTTTGCTTCAGCAAATGCATCTAATTCACTGAACCATTCAGGCTGAGACTCGGTGCCGAAATCTAATGCCGTCTCGATCACCGTAAACATCTGCCCAAAAATCTTCCGAGCGACGCGAGCCTCGATTCGAAACTGCTCGCTCTCTTTCTCATCTTCGACGTTCAAGGAATGTTGCAAAGAACTTTGAACAATGTTCGCTGCAATTTTCTTGACGTATGACCAACCAAGTGTGTTGGTCGTCTGGGTTAAAACCATTTTAACTGCCAACAGTCTCGCCCGTTCTGCCTCAAGTCGCTCTTGCTCCTGTTTCTCCAAATCGCTCATGTTGTCTCCTACGGAACTTTCACAACTACTATCTGTCGCTCCGGCTTCGCATGCATCGAAGCACTCGGCCTCGGAGCGTCAAGTATAAAACTTCGACTTGCGGTCGGATCAGAAGCTCGATCAAAAATCGGCTTCGATGCCTTCTCGGGCGGTACATACGGATCGCTAAAGAACGGGTCCCAGTCGGGACGATACGTTTCGTAGCCCATCAAAACCTCACTGTGCTGGCTGACCTTCTGGTGAGACTAACTCGCTCAGCGCTTCTTGAGCAGTATCCAAATGACTCTCGGCAGCTTTCTTCACGAGCGCAACACCCGCTTGAACGGTGCCTTTCTCATTGATATTCTCAAGATCGTTCTGATGCTTTGTTGCTTCCAGATTCTGATCAGCCTGACCTTTTGCCAGAGCTTGATTCTGCTCCTGCATTCTCTTGATGTCGTCAGGAGTCATATTCTGGAAATAGTGATCAACGTCAAATCCTTGAACGTCGAGCATGTCCGCCGCCCAGTTCGCGTAGTCAAACTTCTTAGCCTGAATCTGCAATGAAGTCTGAACTGCCGGAGCGCTCAGCATCTGAATAATCATCGGAGCAAGTTGAGCAGACGCAGCGCGAGCAGTAAGATCGGCACCGGCCAGAACATCGATATCGAGCTTCGCATTGTAGACTTCTTGGATATCACGATCCCACTCTTTGCCTTCTTCTTCAGTGAGAATCCGATTGATATCTTCCGGCTGTAAATTCTCCATGCACAGCAGCATGAATTTCTCCAACGTCGGGAGATAAATCATGTTGATAAAAATCTCTAGGAAGTATTGCAGACGCTGAATAACGTCACCCGTCAGCGCTTGAACGCCGGAGCCAGTCCGCAATGCCTGAGTCGGAAGATTCGTTCCGCCCTCGGCACCGATGCGCTTCGAAGCTCGGGATTCAGAATTCGCCATCGCGGTCGTGGCAGCATTGCTAACGTCCGGAGTCACCAGTGGCTTCAGTTCTGAAGTCTCGGTAATAACTCGACCGGGGGCCAGCGGAATGTTCTGCGTGCCCGGCCCAACGCCCTTGAGAGCTTGGAAGACAGGATTCAAAACTAATGCCAGCGAATCGATCCAGCTGTTCGCCACACCGGCCTGAAATCTTTGCTCACCGGCCAGCAATCGAGCGACACCGAAGCCCCATGCACTGCCCAGCACGTCGATAAACGCGCACGTCAGCGCCGGGGATTGATTCCACTCGTTCTCGTCAAGGCGAATAACGAGCTTGCGCTGTAACACGCCAATGACATGATCCTCAGTCCAATATTCAATGTACTCAAGCGGCTTCATCAGCGGATCAGCCGATGACGCTTCGGAATCTAACTGCGCCTGAAACTCACGCCATACGGCGCGCTTCTGGCTGGCAAACGTGTCTTCAGTCTGCTCACGATCGGTTGCAAGAACTTTTCGCAGGGTCTCCCGATCTGGAATACGACTAACTCGTTTCCCAGTTTTCTTAGCGACCTTCTCGCCATTGTCGTCGATAGAAAACTCAACTTCATTCTTGCCGTATGTGTCAAGGTCTTCGCGCCAGTCGTCCAAGGTGTTCGCAGTGATCATCACCTGCTTGGCAACCCAACGTGCGCCTTTCTGAACATCTTGCCGTTTGCACTGCGGATCAAAAGAAAAATTCTTTAGGTCAATGTTCTCGTACTTGGGAAGATTCAGCAGAACACCTTCCCACTTACCTTTAACCCGTCCAGCCGCATTCTTTGAATAGACGCGCTCGCGGACGTTCTTCTGCTCCCAGCCCCACCATCCGGCGCAGAACCCGTAACTCAGGCACTGCTTCAGCGTCAGCCGCATCTCTTCTTTAAGACCGGCCTGCTTAATGGCCCATGCCAGAACAGATGCCTTCGCACGAGCGGCTTCCGGCGTAGTCTTCCCGACAGGCGTGACCACGAAAGGCCGACGCTTGCCGGTGCCGAACAAACTCATGTAAAAGACCGGCATCAGTTTCTCGATGCCTTCCATCACGGCGTAGATTGGCAGATTCGCCCGAGGCTTACCGTCAGCCCAGACGCGAGGTTTCTGCAACCCGAAAATCAAGTCATTCGAGGTATCGACGAGAGCAGGCAGTAAAGCTTTTGATTGAAGGAACGAGATGCCCGCAGCAACGTCTGTTAAAACGAGGCCCAGTGCGGTATCGTCGTCGTATTGCTCGTCCCGAAATGCTGTATGTTCCTCAGTAAAATTTGCCGCAGCAGACAAGGCAGCGCCTTGATCAACTGCTCCTTCAACTGCGGAGAATCCTCCGCCAGCACTCGATCCACCAAGGCCCGGCGAATTGTCAATCGTTCCGCCAGCCATTAGTGGCACCCCTGATCATGTGACTTGTGCATTGTCAATCCGGAATAACGCCAATAGGTCCCTGTGCCGACGACCAGCCAGAATTAAAAGCATCGAAGCCATCACTCGGATCAGATGGTATCTTCTGGCGTTCAAGAATCTGGTCGGATAAAGTCTGTTGCTCTTGCTGACGAATCATTTCGAAGATCGGATTCACTTTCGGCTTAACCGGCTGTGAGATCATCTTTCCAATCATATGCGTGGCGAAGAGCGCGATGGTGTCGATGTAATCATCGTGCTTATGTTTGCCACCCGGAAATATCTCAAACTGATGAACGATCTTGTCCCAAGCCGTCACGCTTTCGAAGAACCGAAGCCGCTTGCTCTTCATTAAACCCTGAAGGCTACCGATACGCGTGTACTTCGCATCCTTGCGAACATCGAGCTTTAGAAAATCGAGCGGGAGAAAAATCTTTTTTTCAAAAGCCACAAGGCGAAGATAATCCATAAAAAAGATAGCACTACTGGACTTCTCAAAATAGATCGTGACTGGCCTGTATTCAAGCGCCGCAAGGATTATCTGCTCGGCAAGCATGGACGAAGGCCACTGCCCGCCGCGAGCCTCCACGACATATTGCGTCATCGTCAAATCATTCTTGCCGATGATAATGCAAGAGTCGTCAGCTGTATCTGAATTGGTGCTCGCAATGTCGATAAAGAAAATTGCTGGACTCAGCGTCGGAGCATCAGCCTTCCGAATCCTGCAAGATTCCAATAAGGTCTTCGGGAACCGCTGGCCCCCTTTGACCATCGGTTGGTTCAGATACTGAGATGCGAACATCTCAGGATCGCCGTCCCGCATGAAGTCTAGTTGCTCTTTCGTGAAGCCAACTAGCTTGCCGCCAGTATGACCGATGCCTTGATCATCCGTCCAAGGTCTATCGATAGCTGGCTGCTGCGGAAACAGAGGAATTGTCTGGAAGTCATCCGCCCAGCAAGTCCGGAAACTTACACGCCACTCACCCTTCAGGTTGGCGCGCATGATGTTCTCATACACGTCGCCGAAGGAATAGCGCGTCCCTGTCATGACCGCAAAGAACGGCGGATCAATCAAGGGCATACAAGCGAAGAAATCTTGTTGAACTTTCTTCAGCAGAACCGCCGAACGGTAGTTCTGATCGTTCACCAAGTCGTCAAAAAATCCTATGTCGTAGTGCGTGCCGGTCTTGATCGACTTCGGCGACGCAACAGTTACAGTAGCCTGCGCCAAGCCTTTATTACGGCGAGGGGCCACAGTGAACGACATCTGATTATCGAGATCAAGTGGCGCACAAAACTCCGGAAAGTAATCCGCAAGATGAGAATTCGGATTCGTGCCGGTAAAATGAGCTTTGATTTCCGCCAGCCATGCCTTCGTGATCCCGATACTACCGCGCATGATCAGGATACGAATGTCTGGGAAATTCAGAATGGCCTGAATGATATCGACAACGACAGCCGTTGTCTTAAAGTGGCCGCGAGGCCACAATATCAAAACCTTGGCAATATCTGACTGCTTGGCCCACGGCTTCAGGCTATCGTACTGGAAGAACTGACTCCACAGTGGCGCGTGAACCGCAGGAACAAAGTCATAGCCGAGAACCTCGGCCAGCTTTTGTTTATCCTTTTTCAGTAGATCGCGTTGTTGGTACTTCTCTACTTCCTCTGCTGTTTTTAATGCCATACTTCCGCCGATGCGCCGAAACTCTCGGAATCAATTTCTTCATCTGCAAAAACTTGTCAAAATTATCTATGGGTTCAACACCCACACCAACCTGAGCCGGGACGCCTATCTGCGCCAGAATCTCAGTCTCCGAAGGAGGCCCATAGATCAAAATGCCGATAACTTTATGAGTCTTAGCCGAAATGATCGGTGAGCCCGAAGAGCCGCCCGCGCCATCAACTTCGACTGGATATACCGGAACGGAATCTGTAGCGGGCACCAGAGGCCCGGAGATTCGGCCAAGACTAAGAAATTTTGTCAGACCCATTGCGAAGTTCGGATTAACAATCGTGTCGCCGATATGAGTATCCGAAACCGAGCCCAGATCGAGCGTCGGATATTTCTTCGTCGTCTTCAGTTCCCAAAGAGAAAAGTCCAAACCTTCATCCGCGTTG
>Ga0210410_10001755_pt1 | contig 19964 bp, 21 predicted proteins | sample IncBWC4MmetaG_FD_161058 | JGI IMG/M metagenome (GOLD analysis project Ga0210410, IMG submission 161058) | Forest soil microbial communities from Barre Woods Harvard Forest LTER site, Petersham, Massachusetts, United States - Inc-BW-C-4-M | ecosystem: Environmental > Terrestrial > Soil >... | reverse complement strand
CGCCGAGGAGCACGGCGCCGACCTGGTCTTCGTCGAGGTTCATGGCGAGGCCGGCCACGTTGTGGGGGAATTCAATCAGCTCGCCGGCCATGACCTTGTCGAGGCCGTGGACGCGGGCGATACCGTCGCCGAGGGAGATGACGGTTCCGACCTCATCGACCTGGATGCGCTGCTCGAAGTTCTCAATCTGCTGGCGTAGCAGCTCTGTTATCTCATCCGCCCTGATCTGTGCCATGTCTTCCTTCTACTCGATTCGTATCAATCTGAAAAAACTTGGGTGTGCTGTCAGCAAAGAACTCTACGCGTTCACGAGCCTCTGCTTCAACTGCTGCAACTGGGCGCGGATGGAGCCGTCGTAGACCGTCGACCCGATGCGCACGACGGCGCCGCCCAACAGGGTTGCGTCCTGATGGTAGGTGGCTCGAACACGGCCGCCGGCGAGCCTGGCGACCTGGGCTTCTAGTTCGGCGCGATCCTGATCGTTCAGCGGATGCGCGCTGGTGATCTCGGCCTCGGCGAGGTTGGATTGCTCGTCGGCGACGGCATGGTACTCGGCGAGGATCTCGTCGAGTTGGGCGAGGCGCTGGTGGCCGATGATGACGGCGAGAAAGTTTCGCACCTGCGGGAACATGCCGATGCGGCCGGCGATCGCGTCGAGGATCTTCAGCTTCTGCTCGCTGGCGATGGAGGGGTTCATCAGAACTTCTTGCAACTCGCGGCTGCCGGCTAGGGTTTTGCTGAAATCGTCGAGCTGCTGCTGGGCCGCTGTGGTATCGAGATGCGAGGAGGCCGCGACGGAGGCGAAGGCGTGGGCGTAGCGCAGGGAGAGGACTGACATTAGTTTTGCCCGCCCTTCGAGTCGTCGCCGGTGAGCCGCCGGGCGAAATTCTGCACCAGCAGCCGGTCGGTCTCGGCGGTGACGACAAGTTTGCGCGCCGCCTGATCGATTGCGAGCTCGGCTGCGTATTGCTGGATCTGGCGTTGCGCCAGGGCGGTTGCGGCAGCGATCTCCTGCTCTGCCGCTGCCAGGATCTTCTGCTTGTCTTCTTCGACGCTGGCCTTGATGCGCTGCTCGTCGAGCGCGGAGTCCTTGTCGGCCTGGGCGCGGAGGGCGGCGATCTGCTCATCGAGTTTGCTCAGGCGCTCTTCGACGGTGCTCAGTCTTGCGCTGGCTTCTTCGGTCGCGGTGCGGGCGTCAACCAGGTTTTTCTGGATCGCGGTGTTGCGGTCGCGGAAGGTCTTCGGCAGGGTCTTGAGAAGGAACCAGCCGACGAACGCGGCCAGGACGAGGAAGTTCGCTACGGTAAACGCTGTGGCGGCCTGCTCGGCGTTCAAGCCAACCATGGCTCCCAGTTTGCGGACCGAAGGGGAATGAAGATACGCGTCGTTCTCGTCTACTTCCTGCTTATTTTTTTCGGGCGACTGCGCCTCTGGCGAACTGAGCCGTCCGCCGGCGGCGTTGGCTGGAGTCGGCTGCTGAGCTATCGTGTGGCGAACCGGCGTGAACAGCGTCGCGGCTATTACAAGCCCGGGGAGAAGCCTCTTGATCTTGAAGCTCATCCCAAATTTCGTCCAGGAAGGGTTCACTGTGCAACCTCCGTCGGGCGAACGCCGGCGGGGAGGACCGCGTTGAGCACCCGCGAACTCAGCTCATCGCTCACTTTTACGATCTGGAGCCGCGCTTCCTGAGAGCTCTGTTCAATCTCCTGGCGGGCGCCGCGAACACGCTCCTGCATGTGCTGGCGGACCTGGGCGAGAGCGGCCTCGCGCTCGGCATTCCACTGCTTCAACTTCTGATCGCGGGCGTGGAAGATCTCGGCCTTGGCGGCGCGCAGCTTGTCTTCGTAGGCTGTCGTCTCGGCCTCAGCTGCGGCAATGGCGCTGCGTGCCTGCTGAACGGCACCCGAGGTACGCGCACGCCGCTCTGCGAGAATGCGGTCGAGCGGGCGGCGAACGAGCAGGCCATAGGCCGCCACGAGCAGGATGAACAAGATCATTGTCGGCACGGAGCCGAGCACAAGTTCACCGAGTTGATTCAGTATCTGGTCCATGAATGGGGTCGGCTACGGCCGCTTGGAAGTCCTGTCGTCCTGTGATCCCGTTGACTCACACAGCTAGACTGTGTTGCTGAAAACGCTGGTGAAGACGGTGCGTGATGGTGCGAGGTACACCTAGTTTTAGCAAAGCGCTTACGGGAGTGTCAACCGAGGATTTATCGATAACCGATCAATTTGAACGATTATCGAACATATCTTTGAGAACCTGCCGAGAACCTACTTTGAGAGGCCAAACCTGCAATTTTGCCTTTGACTTCCGCAACGAAAGGACTAGACTGTTAGGTACTACCTGGACCCTACTATCTGGGTCACATAGGTCGCGTGATTGGGGACACCACCTCCGCTCCCCTTCAGGCGGCCTATGCTAGTTAAGCGGCGAGTTTTGAGCTGTGCGCTTTGGGTTAACGGCTCATCAGGCTTGATTCGCTCGTTCCCGGAACCTTCTGTATCTGTTCAGCAATGACGACGGCCCTCGCGCTGTGACGTAGGCCAGGTTTCCTTCGAACCTCTTTCCCTCCACAATCGCGCCAGCCTCGAGCGCTGCGAGCACTGCGCCCTCCGACTGCGGCAGGCGGAACTGCATCTCGATCACCGGATCCACCACCAGCGCGGCATCGATGGCCTTGAGCAAATGGTCCAGTCCAAGCTTTTTCAGGCCGGAGACTGCGACGCTTCCCGGCGCTCCCATCGGCGCCCCGTCGCCGTCCGGGACCAGATCGATCTTGTTCAGCACCTCGATGACGGGTTTCTTTTGGACGTCCAACTCGGCCAGAACCTTCTGCACCTGAGCCTTTTGTTCCTCGACCATCGGGCTCGACGCATCGCGCACATGTAGCAGCAGTTCAGCCCGCTCCACCTCTTCAAGAGTGGCGCGAAAGCTGGTCACCAGCGTGTGGGGCAGGTTGCGGATGAAGCCTACAGTGTCCGACAGCAGGATCTTTCTGCGCGAGGGAAGCTGCAACTGGCGCAGCTTGGGATCGAGCGTTGCGAACATCCGCGAGGACTCGAGTACGCCCGCTTCGGTCAGCGCATTGAACAGGGTGCTCTTGCCTGCGTTTGTGTATCCAACCAGCGCGACCACAGGAACGGGCACCGCCTCCCTTCGCTGCCGCTGCTGCCGGCGAATCCGCCGCACCGACTCCAACTGTTCCTTCACGTGGTCGATGCGGAGGTTGATCTTGCGGCGATCGGTTTCGAGTTGCGTCTCACCCGGTCCGCGCGTCCCGATGCCGCCGCCAAGCTGGGACATCGCCTTTCCTCGCCCGGCCAGCCGCGGCAGTTGATACTCCAGTTGCGCCAGCTCGACCTGCAACTGGCCCTCCCGCGTCCGGGCATGACGGGCGAAGATGTCCAGAATCAGTTGCGTCCGGTCGATCACTCTACTGGGCAGCTTTGCTTCGAGGTTGCGCAGCTGCGATGGAGTCAGGTCGTGGTCGAAGAGCACCAGGTCGGCCCCGGTCGAGGCGATCACGCCTTCAATCTCCTCCAGCTTGCCACCGCCTACCAGGGTCGCCGGATCGGGCCGTGCACGCCGCTGAATCAGCGTTGCGGCAACCTCTGCTCCGGCGCTGCGGGCAAGCTCCTCAAACTCCGCCAGCGACGCGTCGAAGTCGAGATCCGCGCCCCGTTTCGCCTCTGCTGGCTTCAGCTCCGTTGAAGGAGGTTCAAGCGCAGTTCCGGAAGATACCGCCGCGGCATTCCGCGCCAGACGCGCAGCCGCGGTGAGCTTGCGCCGTTCGCCGGTAAACTCCACGGCAACCAGAACAGCGCGCTCCGCCTGAGGCAGACCACGCTGCGCAGGACGCGCGGCCGCCGCCTGCGCAGCGGCCAGACTCCGCCTCACTGCCTTTTCCGGGCTGACCTTCGTAACCTCAGTTGTCAACGACTAACGGCCTTGTGTTCCGTTGGCCTCTTGCACCGCCGCTACAGGAGGCGCTGAACTTACTGCCGCCCGCATCTCCGGCTTGGCATCGGGCCTTACGTCTCCATGCATGCCGGCTCGCCCACTCACCACTGTTGAGATTGCATGCTTGAAGATCAATTGCTCCTGGCTGTTGTTCTCCAGCAGCACCGAGTATTTATCGAACGATCTGATCTTCCCTGTCAGCTTGACGCCGCTTACCAGGTAGATTGTGATCGGACTCTTGTCTTTTCGCACTGTATTGAGAAAAGTATCCTGAATGTTCTGTGCCGGCTTTGATTCCATGGTGCCGATCTCCTTAGCTAGATTCGTTACCGTGCTATAAGGTTCTGCCGTGGTCCATTAACTTCAGAAGGAAAACTCAGCCTACTGACTTTCTGAGCCCGAAGCCAAGACTGTCAACGATACGAGCATTCACGACAATTATCAAATCTGGAAAACTTCGCACCCACCGTTGGCAGCATCTCGAAGCGATTCCAGTTATTAGACGAACCTTAGGGCAGAACGGGAGTCCCATCGAGCGCCGCTCGCGATATACCATGACAGACGTGCCGATACGCAACCCGCAACCCGTTCAGATGCTTGATTTTTCTCGCCAATATGCCAGTATCCGGCAGGAGCTGCTCGATGTGATCGAGTCGGTGTGCGCGTCGCAACGTTTCATTCTTGGCCCGCAGGTCGCCAGTTTCGAGCAGGCCGCCGCCGCTGCCTGCGCCGCGCCTCACGCCGTCGGCTGTGCGAGCGGGACTGATGCGATCTGGCTCGCCCTGGCCGCGGCCAACATCGGCCCCGGCGATGCCGTCATCACGACGCCGTTCAGCTTCTTCGCGAGCGTTAGCGCCATTCTCCGTTGCGGCGCACAACCGTTGCTGGCCGATATCGACCCGGCGACCTTCAATCTCTCTGCTGCAGCGACCGAAGAGGTCCTTCGCTCCCACTCCGGAGCAAAGGTAAAAGCCATCCTTCCCGTCCACCTCTACGGTCAGTGCGCCGACTGGGACGCTTTTACCGCATTGAAACGAAACTACAATCTTCTCCTCGTCGAAGACGCCGCCCAGGCCTTCGGCGCCACCTGGAACGGAGTTCCCGCCGGCGCTCTCGGCGATGCGGCGGCCTTCAGCTTCTACCCGACCAAGAATCTCAGCGCCATGGGCGATGCCGGTCTCGTCACAACTTTGTCTGGGGCGATCGACGATCACGCCCGCGTCCTCCGCGCCCACGGCATGCGCCGCCGTTACTATCACGACGAGGTTGGCTGGAACTCGCGGCTCGACAGCCTGCAGGCCGCCATCCTTGAGGCGAAGCTTCGCTATCTTCCGCAGTGGAACCAACAACGCCGTGACCGTGCCGCCCGCTACGATCAGCTCTTCCGGGACGCCAACCTCACTGCCTCAACCGTGAAGGAGGGCATCGTCCTTCCCTTCACCAACCCGCGCGCCGTACCCATCTTCCACCAGTACGTGATCCGCGCACCACGCCGCGACGAGCTTCGCCAGTACCTTACCGACCGGCAGATCGGCAGCGAGATCTACTACCCTCTGCCGCTGCATCAGCAGACCAGCCTGGCGAGCCTCGGCTACAAACATGGCGATTTTCCCATCAGCGAAGCTGCGGCAGCGGAGGTGTTGGCGTTGCCGATGTATCCGGAGTTGCGCGAAGACGAACAGCAGACGGTGGTTGAAACGATCACCAGCTTCTACGACTGATTGACGCTGCGCAGGCTACCTTCGCCTCCGCGTCTTAGCTGCAACTTTTTTCTTCTCGGCCTGCGGCTCCGGATGCGCTTCCCCGCCCGTCGGCGTTCCCGGTTGGATTACGCGGCGAACCAGGTTGCTCTCCAGCCGATAGGTTTTGAGAATCGTCTTTCCCGGCACGATGGCTCCTGTTACCGGATCGGGGATCACCGGGCCAGCGTCGTCGGACAGAACCTTGTAGCTGAAGGTAGGCGCAGGCGTCGTGGCCGCCGGAGACTTTCCATACGGATCGGGCGCCATCTTTATCGTGACCGGAAGGTAGCCCTCGATATACCTGTCGCGAAAGCCTGTCTCGTAGCGGTGTTTCTTCAGGCTCCAGGTGAACACGCGCACTTGATCGTAGTCATAGGTCAGGCCCGCCTTGTAAGGACTCATCACCGTCACATAGATCGGAATATTTTTATCTTCCTGCTCCGCCTCGGGATCGTTCACCGTCGTCAGGATGTAGGCCCCGACGATCCGCTGCCCTTCTGCGTATCGCGTGATCGAATCAGGAGCGTCGACATCCATCAACCGGCTCAGCAGCCAGCCCGTGTCGCCCTTCGAGTCACGCACGAGCCACCAGTCCTCCATCGCTGGCGGCGCCGGAGTATCTGGTACGGGCGCCTGCGCCCCTTTGCCGACAGCGGCAGGAACAGCAGGTTTGGCGGCCGCTCTCGTCCCCGGCGGCAAGGGCTTCGGGAGCGTTGCGCGCGTCAATAATTTTAATTTCTCCCCCTCGGCCAGCCGGTAGAAGCGTTCCGTATCGCGTCCGGGCGCGGCATGAAGATACACTTCATCCCGGACGACCGCAGAGGCCACGGCGGGATCATCCTTGTGCTTCTGCTTCAACCCTTCAAACTGATCGAAGATCTCCTGGGTCGCGACAGCCTTCTCGTCGATCCACCCGGTTTCGCCTTTGGCCGTCTGCACCCGCACGAAGCGGCGGCCATGCTCGAGCACTTCCAGCTTGTCGCCGTTCTCTACGGTCGCGGTGCGGTTGGATACAGCCGCTACCCGGTCGCGCAGATACGTCTGCTTCGCCGTGACATACACATACTGTTCAGCGGGCTTCGGTCGAAGCCGGGAGCAGCCGCCAAGCCCAATTGCCATACACGCCGACAACGCTGCCAGAACTGCAAACTGAAAGGCCCGGCGGCGAAGCCCGAGGCGTAACCCGAATTGCGAAAACGAAGAAAAAATAACCGAAAAACTCCCCAGCACGGCACACACCACTTCACCCATACTACTGGCGATGGGGAAAAATCCTGCAAAACTGCCGGTTAATTTGGCGTGCCCTACTCAAGGAAGTATCTCACCTCAGTGCGTCAACGCAAGCGCTACGGCACCTGCAGGGTCGACACTGGTCGCCACACTGGTCGCAGGATCGAGCTTCCCGGGGACGGCGATATCGAAGCTGTACATCGTCAGATCGGGCGCGCCATTCACGGCGGCGGCCAGCAGATACTTGCCGGTTGCATCAACCCCGATGGACTGCACGCCCGCCCCACTCGTGTACGGCGACCCGCTCAACGGAGTGAGGGACAGCGCGGCAGTGGTGGTCCCCGGAACGATCGTGTAGCCGGAGATGGTCCCGTCGGTGCGGTTTGCCGCGTAGACGTAGGTGCCGGACTTATCCAGCGTCACGGAGAAGGTCCCGCTGCCAGCGGAAAACGGCGATCCGGTGACCGGATTCAGCGCTCCGCCTGCGCCGATGCTGAAGACAGCCAGTCCTCCCTTCTTCCCGCTCCTGGCGATGTAGAGGTAGGTCGTCGCCGAATTGACCGCCAGCCCATAGTCGCCTGTCGCAACATCGCCCGTAGCCAGAGTCTGGCTGCTGGCTGCGACGCCAGTCGTTGTATTGAACGTGAAGACGACATCGCCGGCTGTGCCAAGCGCAGCGAAGATGAGAGTTCCGTCCGGCGATACGCGCACCAGAGTCGGCTGCCACGTTCCTGAAGAAGTGGAGTACGTCGTTGGAGCATTCACGGAGGTAAGGCCACCGGTCGACGCATTGATTTGAAAGATGTCGAGCTGTTGCGTCGTCCCATCCAGCGCAATCAGCCACTGCCCATCCGGCGACACGGCCAGAGAGGCTGCAAACACGCCCGCAGGCTGCGAACCGGTGCTAGGCGTCGTCAGCGAACCGTCGGAGTTGATGAAATAGACGAAGATTCCGGTCGCCGCTCCCACGTAAAGCAATGAATTGTTCGGCGTCACCACCATCGACAGTGGCTTATAGCCCGTGGCTAGAGGAGAGTTGTTAACGGCAGCGAGGGTCCCTGTCCCAATCGCAAATCCGCCGATGGAGTTCGCCGTCTGATTTGCGACATAGACCCGATTCAAGGTGGTGCCGCCACCTGATCCACCTCCCTTGATCGGAGGAAAAAAATCGGAGCAACCGGTGAAGGCCGGCAACACCAGAAGGACCGCGATTGCCGACCACCGTTGCAGACTTCTCCTTCGTTTCATTGCGTCAAGCCTCTTCTTACCGTCTTTCAGCTGCTGGTGGAGAATCTTTCTTAAGACTACTTCAATCGGCGTTCTTCTATAATCTGCGCAATGTACCCTTCGAAAGACCTGCGCCGCCTGGGCATGGCCGCGCTTTTATGCTCACTCAGCTTTGCCTCCACAGGACATGGGCAGCAAGCCCACTCATTCGACGCAGCAGCCGGGCAATCGGCAACGCTCGAACGTGAAGTTCACGCAAACATGAACTTTCTCGCCGACGACGAGCTCCACGGTCGCGGCTCCGCCACACGGGACGAGCACATCGCCGCTCTCTTCGTTGCAGCGCAGCTTCAATCGCTTGGACTTGAACCCGGCGGAGAGAACGGAACCTTCCTGCAGAAGGCTGCGCTGCCCGATCCGTTGCCGGCCAGAGTCCAGCAGCGCCTCTCGAAGTTCCAGGACGTGCCGCGCAAGGAGACCTGGAACGCCATCGGAATTCTTCGCGGAAGCGCCGCACCGAACGAAGTGATCCTGCTCACCGCGCATCTTGACCACCTCGGCATCGGCCCCGCCAACGCAGCCGGGGACACCAACTACAACGGCGCCGACGACGACGCCTCCGGCACGACCGCCGTCCTCGCCCTGGCCCACATCCTCGCCACCGGCCCACGCCCGCGCCGCACCATCGTCTTCGCGCTCTTCGGCTCGGAGGAGCTCGGAGGCTTCGGCAACCGCGCCTTCCTTGCGCATCCCCCTGTTCCCCTTAAAAACATCGTCGCCAACCTTGAATTCGAGATGATCGGCCGCCCCGACCCTGCCGTCCCTGCCGGCACCCTCTGGTTTACAGGCTTCGAACGCTCCAACCTCGGCCCCGAGTTGGTGAAACACGGCGCGCATCTAGTCAACGATCCGCACCCCACACAGAATTTTTTCCGGCGCTCAGACAACTACGCGCTGGCCGAGCAGGGCATCGTCGCCCAGACCGTCTCCAGCTTCGGCCTGCACAAGGACTACCACCAACCCAGCGATGAACTCAGCACCATCGACTTCACCCACATGACCAACGCCATCGCATCCATGGTCAGCCCCATCCGCTGGCTTGCCAACTCCACCTGGAAGCCGGAGTGGAACCCCGGCGGCAAACCCGACCCCAATGCTCCGAGGCCCGGCCCGCCTTCCTCTCAGCCGCAACCGAAATAGTCTTGGGGATCAGAAAAGCGGCGGGATCAAAGAAAAGCGGCCCAATGGATGGGCCGCTCTTGTTCCCTTACGCTGAAGTCACGCGAGGTCAAAGCGATCGAGATTCATCACTTTGTTCCAGGCCGCCACAAAGTCACGCACGAAGATCGGCTGCGAGTCGCTGCACGCATACACTTCGGCCAGCGCTCGTAGTTGAGAGTTAGATCCGAAGACGAGATCAACAATGCTTCCCGTCCACTTTGGATCGCCAGAGGCCCGATCGAATCCCTCCAACACGCCCTCTGTAGCGGACCTTTGCCATTTCGTGGACATGTCGAGAAGATTCACGAAGTAGTCATTGGTCAGCGTGCCAGGCTGTTTCGTGAAAACACCGTTTGAGGACTGTCCGAAGTTTGCACCCAGCACGCGAAGGCCACCGATCAGAACGGTCATCTCCGGAGCGGTCAGCGTCAGCAGGTTTGCCTTGTCGACCAGCAGCTCGGCCGCGAACGGCTCGTGTCCCGGACGCAGGTAGTTGCGGAAGCCGTCTGCGATAGGCTCGAGGACTGCGAACGAGTGGGTATCGGTCTGCTCCTGCGAAGCGTCTGTGCGCCCCGGAGAGAAGGGAACCTTCACTTCCTGGCCCGCCTTCTTCGCAGCCTCTTCGACTGCGGCACAACCGCCCAGGACGATCAGGTCGGCGAGCGATACCTTCTTCGCGCCAGACCCTGCATTGAACTCCTTCTGAATCGCCTCCAGCTTATCGAGTACCTTCGCAAGCTCGGTCGGTTGGTTCACCTGCCAGAACTTCTGCGGTGCAAGACGAATGCGCGCGCCGTTGGCCCCGCCGCGCTTATCGCTGCCGCGGAAGCTTGAAGCCGACGCCCAGGCGGTCGTGACGAGTTGAGAGATGGAGAGCCGGGACGCGAGGACCTTGGCCTTGAGGGCCTTAATCTCCGCCTCGCCGATCAGTTCGTGATCAACCGCCGGGACAGGATCCTGCCAGATCAGGTGCTCCTTGGGAACGAGCGGACCAAGATATCGAGCAATGGGCCCCATGTCACGATGAGTCAGCTTGTACCAGGCCTTCGCGAACGCGTCTGCGAACTTCTGCGGATTCGCGAGGTAGTCCCGCGAAATCTTCTCGTAGCTCGGATCAAATCGCAGCGCAAGGTCCGACGTCAACATCGTTGGCGCATGCTTCTTCGACGGATCGTGCGCATCCGGCACCGTGCCCGCAGCTGTTCCATTCTTGGGCTTCCATTGCTGCGCGCCTGCAGGACTCTTCGTCAGCTCCCAATCGTAGTTGAACAGATTCTCCAGATATTCAATGTCCCACTTCGCTGGATTCGTCGTCCATGCACCTTCGAGGCCGCTGGAGATCGTATTTACGCCCACGCCATTGCCGAGACTGTTCTTCCAGCCAAGGCCCTGCTCCTCAATCGGCGCCCCCTCGGGCTCACGGCCAACATACTGGTCAGGATTGCCGGCGCCATGCGTTTTGCCGAAGGCGTGTCCGCCGGCGATCAGCGCGACCGTCTCCTCGTCGTCCATCGCCATCCGCCCAAACGTCTCGCGAATGTCCCGCGCCGAACCGACTGGATCCGGATTGCCGTTCGGCCCCTCCGGATTGACGTAAATCAAACCCATCTGCACAGCACCAAGCGGGTTTTCCAGCTGGCGATCGCCACTGTATCGCTTATCGCCGAGCCACGTCGCCTCGGGTCCCCAGTACGTCTCATCCGGCTCCCACGCGTCCACGCGGCCGCCAGCGAAGCCGTAGGTCTTGAACCCCATCGACTCCAGCGCCACGTTACCCGTCAGAATGATCAGGTCGGCCCAGGAGATCTTCCGGCCATACTTCTGCTTAATCGGCCAGATCAACCGCCGCGCCTTATCCAGGCTCACGTTGTCCGGCCAGCTGTTCAGCGGAGCAAACCGCTGCATGCCTGCGCCCGCGCCACCGCGTCCATCGGCGATACGATAGGTACCGGCACTGTGCCAAGCCATCCGGATAAAGAACGGCCCATAGTGACCGTAATCTGCAGGCCACCAGTCCTGCGAGGTCGTCATCAAGTCATGTAGATCCTTGATCACCGCGTTCAGATCCAGGCTCTTGAACTCCTCCGCGTAGTTAAACTCCTCGCCCATGGGATTGACCAGCGGGGACTGCTGGTTCAGCGGAGTCAGATTCAGTTGATTGGGCCACCAATCAACATTCCTTCGGGCTGCACCGTGCGAGGTTGTGACTGCGCCATGCCCGAGCGGACACTTTATTTCGTTTGACATTGTTCACCTCAAGAATTTTTTGTTGCGGTTTTATCTAAGCCCGTTGGCACCTGGCACAGATGCCAATCACGTCCACTGCATACCGCTCCACCAGAAATCCGCCGGGCAGCTTGTCTTTTTTCGAGACAAGTCCCAGCTCCTTCTCTCCAATGTCGGTAATCGCTTTACACTTCGAGCACACCATATGATGGTGTGGCTCATCATTCATCTCCACGCGCAGCGAGCCATGATGCATGCTTACCTTGCTGAAGACGCCGCTTTCAACAAACAAATGTATGTTTTTGTAAACGGTCGCCAGCGAGATTGCCGGGACCTTCTTCTTCACGCGCGCATAGACCTCTTCCGGACTCGGATGGCCATGCATCGTCTTCATCACTTCGTACAGCACCTGCCGCTGATGCGTCACCGCAATGCCGTTCTCCTGGCAAAGCTCGCGAAACGATTTGGACTCGTTTACCAGCACATCCAGAGTATAGACGATAAATATTATCGTTCAGTAACTATACTTATCCACAGCCCCGGCTCAGCGGGAAAACAAACCTCGACTAGTTCAGCCGCTCCGTCTTGCCCATCTGCGGATCCTGTGGATTCAAGGGCTTCCTTCCGGCAAAGCCCTCTTCTTCGGTGTGCCAGTAGGCGATCGCCGGCTCCCCCAGCTTCCAGCACAACAACACCGGCTTTCCATCCATCACAGAAGGAAAGTCGAGCAGCCCCTGTTCCAGGTCCTTCACCACCACGCCAATCGAGTCGATCTCGGCCAGAGTATCCTTCGCCTCCTGCACCGCCTTGTCGCGCTCTGCCCGGCGCCGCGCGGCCACGCTCACATCTACATGCATGCCGCCGGAGAGAAATATCCGGTGGCACAACTGCTGCATCTCCTGCTCCAACTCCCCGGCACGAGTCGCCGCAGCCTGTGCCCGGCGCAGCAGGGCCTCCACCACCGGCAGCAGTGTCTGCGCCTCGCTTAACGTGAAAATCTTGCTCAAGTTCTGATCTCCAGCATCCGGTCGAGCGCCACGCGCGCCCACTGCTTCACATCATCCTCCACCTTGATGCGATTGACCACACGTCCCTCCACCAGATTCTCCAGCGCCCAGGCCAGATGCTGCGGCGAGATGCGGTACATCGTCGTGCACAGGCAACCTGCCTCGTCCAGCGTCATCACGCGCTTGCCCAGCGGAGCAAATCGCTTCGTCAGCCGGTTCACCAGATGAATCTCCGTGCCCACGGCAAAGCTCGAGCCCGCCGGGGCCTTTTCAATTACCTCGATAATCCGTTCTGTCGAGCCGATGGCATCGGCCTTCTGGCACACCTCCCAGCGGCACTCCGGATGCACGATCACCTGCATCTCGGGATGCTCGCTGCGCACGCGATCCACATGCTCCGGCAGAAAACGCTGATGCACCGAGCAGTGCCCCTTCCACAGAATCACCCTCGCCGCCTTCAGCCGGTCTGGACTCAGACCGCCGTTGATCTGGTACGGATCCCACACCACCATCTCGCTCATCGGGATTCCCAGCGCGAACGCCGTGTTCCGCCCCAGGTGCTGATCGGGAAGAAACAGAATCTTTCCTGCTCGCGCAAAAGCCCACTGAAAAGCTCCGCGAGCGTTCGACGAGGTGCAGACCAAACCGCCGCGCCTGCCGCAAAAACCTTTAATCGCAGCAGCCGAATTCATATACGTCAGTGGAATCAAGCCGCCCGCCGCAGCGTCGGTCAGACCCGCACGTTCGAGCGAATCCCAGCAGTCTTCCACCTGCCCGATCTCCGCCATGTCCGCCATCGAACACCCGGCGTTCAGGTCCGGAAGAATCACCTGCTGCCAGGGCTGCCCCAGCACGTCAGCCGTCTCGGCCATAAAGTGCACACCGCAGAACAGCATGTACTTCGCGTTGGTCTCGGAGGCAACCTTCGAGAGCTTGTAGCTGTCACCGGTAAAGTCCGCAAACCGAATCACCTCGTCGCGCTGGTAGTGGTGCCCCAGCAGGACAACATCGGTTCCCAGCTTTGCGCGCGCCGCAGCGATACGGTCGTCCATGGTATGGTCCGGCTGGGCAAGGTAATTATCTAAAGAACAGGCCGCGGCGCTCAAACGCGTCGCCGCATCATCTTCCGCCACGGCCGTAGCCGAAGCGATCTCCAATAGTCCGTTCAAAGTACTCCGCCTTCAGTCTCACAAAGGTCGTCTGGCGCCGGATGTTGCCGGCACCGTCTTTTCACCTCTGAGACGGGGATGTTGAAAGCATGCACTGCTTGAGTTGCAGTGGATTCGCTGTGCCGGCTCATCTGAGCCGTTACCCAACCCACGGGGGTGTTGCAACTCCTGTCACTTCCGTACTCACGGCTGCATCAGCCGTTCCTACGCTCATTAGACGCAAACCGCATCCAAATGATGCGTCTTTTCCTTCTTACTGCTGCACTTCAAAATCAACCTACATCAGAAATTCTACAACAGTGCCAACACCATCCATCCATTTGTTCCGTCAACACGTAAGCCGTATCATGGGACTGACTTATGCCTAGCTTTCAGGACAGCGCTATTCTCATCTTCCTCGCCCTGCTTCTCTTCGGGCCGAAGAAGCTGCCTGAGCTCGCGCGGCAACTGGGCAAGCTTATGGCGGAGTTCCGCCGCGCCTCCAACGAGTTCCGCATGCAGATGGAAGAAGAACTGCGCATTGCCGACCAGGAGGAGCAGCGGAAAAAAATCGCGGCCATGGAAGCGGCGGCTCCCGTCACCCCGGCGATCACTGACGGCTCCGAGAACACCATCGCACCTCCAGTCACCGAGGAGTTCCTCGTAGGCCACCCGCACGAACAGCCGCAGGCCTCTGAATCGACGCCCGCTGAATCGACGCCCGAGCCGCTGCCCATCGCCACCTCCGGCGACCTGAATCTTATGCCACCCTCCACCGGCCTTCCGGTCAGCAACTCCGCACTCTCCCCCGTTCTCGACTCCATCCCTCACGATCCCGATTCTGCAATAGCTGCGGGAGAAGTCGCGGCCACCGAGGTCACCCAGCGTGGCTGATCTTGACCGAATCGACCAGGCACGCAAAGCCGTAACCGAACGTGCCGAACTCCCCGGCATGAGTCTGATGGAGCATCTCACTGAGCTCCGCAAACGGCTCATCCACTCCGTAGCCTGGGTTGCCGCCGGCGTCGTCGTCGCCTACATCTTTCACGTACGACTCATCGAATACATCCAGCGTCCCCTGCTCAATATCGGTCTCAAGATGACCATGACCCACCCCACCGACGCTCTCAACTTCCTCATCAAGACCTCGGTCGTCGTCGGCATTATCATCGCCAGCCCATTCGTCCTCTATCAGGTCTGGCTCTTTATCTCGCCCGGCATGTACGCGCACGAGAGGAAGTACGTCGTCCCCTTCATGAGCGCAACGGTGGGACTGTTTCTGGCTGGCGCCTGGTTCGGTTATCGCTGGGTACTTCCCGGCGCCATGACCTTCCTCATCGAGGACATCGGCAAAAACTTCTCCCACATGATCACCATCGAGGACTACACCCAGTTCTTCCTCTCGGTCATCCTCGGTCTCGGTATCTGCTTTGAGCTGCCTATCCTTATGTTCTTCCTCGCGCTCTTCGGCATAGCCGACGGCAAATTCTTCCTCAGGCAATGGCGCTACGCCGTCCTCATCATCTTCCTGGTCTCGGCGATCATCTGCCCCCTGCAGGACCCCTTCAGCATGTGCCTCTTCGCCAGCCCAATGCTGGTCCTCTATATAGTTGGCGTAGGCACAGCATTTCTCGTCCACCCCGACCGGCGCAAGGCCAGAGAGGCGAAGATGTCGGCATGATCCTGCTCAACATTTTTCAAGTATTTCGCGCCACGAGGACTTGTCATCCTGAGTGGAGCAGTTCGCGCATTTTGCGAACTACGCAGTCGAAGGACCTGCGGTTGCTCTTGCCGTTATTTGTTCTCTTACTGACAGCCACAAACTCCCCGGCCCAACATGCTGCCGCAGGAACACCCCACTTCAGCGGTCAAGCCGCCTACAACCTCACGGCGCAGCTTCTCCAGGTCGCCCCCAAGCGGTTCAACGGCTCCCCCGGCCATCTCAAGGCCGAAGAGTTCATCAAGCAGCACTTCGCCGCCGAAGCTGCCAAGGGCAATCTCGAAACCGACACCTTCACCGCCAGCACGCCCGTCGGCTTCCAGACGATGCATAACTACATCGTCAAATATCCCGGCAAGAAAGACGGCATCATCGTCCTCGTCAGCCACTACGAGACCAACTATCCGCTGCGCGACATCGAGTTCTACGGAGCCAACGACGGAGCCGCCACCACGGCCCTGCTGATCGAGATCGGCAACGTCCTCCGTGCCCATCCCCCCGAGGGTTACTCCGTCTGGCTCGTCTTCGACGACGGCGAAGAGGCAGTCAAGGAATGGTTCGCCAACAACGGCAAGGACAACACCTACGGCACCCGCCACCTCGCCGCCAAGTGGAGCAATGACGGAACCATCGGCAAGATCAAAGCCCTCCTGGTCGCCGACATGATCGCCGACAAGGACCTCAACATCGATCACAGCGACAACTCCGCGCCGTGGCTGAACGACCTCCTTAAGGACGCCGCGAAGAACACAGGCCACTCCGCCAATATCTTCCAATACAGCGAGGCGGAAGAGGACGACCATCTACCCTTCGCACAGCGAGGAGTGCCCGTGCTCGACGTAATCGACGCACACTATGGCCCCCCCACCAAGGAGAACCCCGACGGCTACCACCACACCGCCCAGGACACGCTCGACAAGATCAGCGCCAAATCCCTTCAGATCTCCGGCGACCTCTTCCTCGAGATGATCCGCTTAATCAACCAGCGCCCCTGAAGCCGATACCCTGGCATCAGAGGCGCAGTCTTTGCTTCCTGATTCCCTGCATTATTACTTGGCGCAGGGCTTGCCGTGGTCTGCATGGGCGCCTTTGGCCTTCGCATCGGCCTCGGACATATACGAGCCTTCCTTAGTCTTGCCGTAGTAGTTCGACCCGTAGCAGTGGTAGACATTGCTCGAAGTATTCACCCAAACCAGGCCCGGACCGCCTCCCGCCGCCTGGGGCATAGCCGCAGCCTTCGACGCCGGGGAGGCCTTCGCCGCTGCCGCAGGAGCCGCAGCCGGGGTCGGAGCCGGAGCTGGAGTCTTTGCCGCCGGAGCCGCAGCCGGAGCAGGCATAGGAGCCGGAGCTGGAGTCTTTGCCGCCGCCGGAGCACCCGCCGCATACCACTCCTTCACACCCTGATGCCCCCGGCAAGCCCCCTGTTTGCTGGCGGCAGTCGAATACGTCCCATCTTTACATTGTCCAGTAGATCCCGCGGGTGCCTGAGCCATCGCCACCTGCACCGCCAAAAGCCCTGCCGCAACCGCCGTCAAACGAGTCATCGTCTTCATAAACGCTCCCGATAAAAATTTTGAACACTTGGGCCCGAACTACCGCAGAATCCTACGCCATCCAGCAGTTTGTGTCATTTCCAGACAGCATCCATCGGGGGTTACGATGCAGGAAACCCCGCCACTGTGACCCAAATGAGTCACAAAAGTAACGCGTTTGAGGGATGGCTGTGTAAAACCCTCTCGTCCTACTCTCATCCTTGCCGATGGAGGTAGAACAATGCAAACACCAGCGTTCCCAGCCTTACAGTCGAGAGACAAAAGCTTCACTAACCGGGGGTCTGATCGGACCTCCTCAACCGGCTTCTTCGAAGCCCATCCCGTAGGCGAGGTCGTGCGCAGTCTTTTCTTCTCCTCGATTCTCTGGATGTTGCTTGCCATCGTTCTCTACGCGGTCTACTCCATGGTCGCTGGCGCACGCTAAACCCAGTAGCCACAAACTGCCCGGCACGCTGCTGCCACCCATCGAGTAATCCCAGCAGCCTGTTGAGTACCTCCTCGCCTCCCTCTGCCTGAACGGCGCAACAACCGCCGAGCCCGTGCATCCGGCCCCTCCCGCGCTGTAGCATCAAACACAGATGCCTGGCGCAACCCCCATCAGCCACTGGATAGGTTTTCATCTCTTCATCTTTGCTCTCCTAGGGGTGGAGCTCGTCTACGTCCGCCGCCGGGGCCCTGCCCAGACCAACTCCAAGACCCATTCCACCGCTGTCGCCGCCACCATCCTCTGGGTCGCGGCCGCTCTCGCCTTCGCCCTCTTCATCTTTCACGCCCTAGGCAGCCAATACGCCTCCCAGTATCTCGCCGGCTACGCCATCGAAGAGTCGTTATCGATCGACAACCTCTTCGTCTTCCTTATTCTCTTCCGCGTCTTCAACATCGAGCCCGGCCACCAGCCCAAGGTTCTCTTCTGGGGAGTCGCCGGCGCCATCTTTATGCGCGGCGCCTTCATCGCGGCCGGCCTCGGCCTCCTCAACCGCTTCGAATGGATCAGCTACCTCTTCGCCGCCATCCTGCTTATCGCCGCCATTCGCCTCGTGCTGCCTTCTGCCCAGAAGGTCGAGACCACCCCCAGCTGGATCAACTGGCTCGCCCGCGTCCACCCCGTCAGTCTCCGTCAGGACAAGTTCTTCGTCCGCGAAGACGGCCGTCCCATGATCACCGTTCTCTTTCTGGCCCTGCTCGCCATCGAGCTCACCGACGTGGTCTTCGCGCTCGACTCGATCCCAGCCGTTCTCTCCATCACCCGCAACCCCTTCCTGGCCTATACCTCGAACATCATGGCCGTCATGGGCCTTCGCTCGCTCTATTTCCTGCTTGCGCACCTCCTCACCAAACTCCGCTTCCTCCACTACGGTCTGGCCGCAGTCCTTGCGTTCGCTGCTCTCAAGATGCTCTCCGCCCATTGGCTCGACATCGGCCCGCTCACCTCGTTGGCCACTGTAGTGGTAATTCTGGGCATAACCGTCGCGCTTTCGCTTATCTACAAAGCCCGCTCGGTAAAGCCCCGGATCAAGTAGCGAGCTCGTATCTCACTGCAAATGGGCGCTTTACCTGCCGCCAAACCGTCGGCTACCCGACCCAAAGGGCAAATTATTCCAGAAAAAGAGAAAAGATTTTCCATCGTCGATCGGCTGCAAACGTTGTTATTGGTCTATTTACGACGAAATGGAATCTACTTTGACCATTAGTCAATCTGCAAAAATATGCATAATCCCTATTGAATGCGTATGTTATGCATTATTTTGCTGAAATCTCTAAACTTTGGCGTCTTCCGTGCATTACTTCCGGGCACAAGGAGATATACCAATGAAATTGCTCTCTGCATTTCTCGCCCTGGTTCTTCTCGCCCTTCTACCCGCTAACCTTCACGCCGACACGGTAAGCCTCACCGTAGACGGCACAACCGTCGTCGGAACTCCCATCCTTAACGGCTTTAGTTTCGTCTATACCAATGAGACTTTGGGTGTTCTGGACAACGCTCTTGTCCAATCATCTACCAGCGTCGTCACTGCAACCTACGTTGATGTCCTTGGAACTCTCGGCGTCTTCAACTTCACGGATATCTGCACAAAAGTCACTGTCCTGGGACCAATCGTTCCCTGTCAGGACCTTGCAATTTCCTTCACGGATGTCACACTCGGCGATGCCTCTATCGCTGCGGCGATCGCAGCAAACATTAACGTGGGCGTCGGTGTCGGCAACATTAGCATCGCAGGCGCGAACCTCGTGCCCAACTTCGGTCTGCTCGGCGTAAGCGTCGCCGGAGCCAGCGGAGAAATCGATTTCACCAATCCTCCGCCCTCCGTCCCTGAGCCCGGCACCCTTAGCCTAATGGCTACTGGTCTTCTCGGCGCAGCCGGAGCCATCCGCCGGAAGTTCGGAAAAGCCTAAAACCCGTATCGACCAGAACCGCATCTGCAAGGCAGAGAGAGTGGGCCGTCAGAACACCGCGGTCCACACTTTTTTGTTGCGCACCTTTCGCTGTTGACGATCTTCTAACGCACGCGCAGCAGGAGGATCAGCACCGCCACCGCCGCCAGCCCTCCACCGAACAAGCCGGCCATCGCCGCCGTCAGCGCCATCGGACCGCCGTGCAGAAAGCCATTTACCGCAACGTCAGCCATCTTGTAGTAAATCGCCACTGCCACCAGACAAAGCGTAATCAACGCGCCCGCGATAGCCGCTACGATTCGCCGAAGACCCCGGTCAGGTTTCACGCCAGAGACTCCCATTCCTGCGCATTAAGCCACAAACTCCAGCCTTCCCTGCTGCATCACCGAGTGCCTCGCCACCGCATTGTGGAGCGGAAAATCATTCCTGTAGTGCGCCCCTCTGCTCTCCTCACGTCCCAGCGCCGCGGCCACAATCAGTCCCGCGACAACATGCAGGTTCCTCGCCTCCAGCGCCCGCCGAAACAGCCTCGC
>Ga0210410_10001753_pt1 | contig 19965 bp, 17 predicted proteins | sample IncBWC4MmetaG_FD_161058 | JGI IMG/M metagenome (GOLD analysis project Ga0210410, IMG submission 161058) | Forest soil microbial communities from Barre Woods Harvard Forest LTER site, Petersham, Massachusetts, United States - Inc-BW-C-4-M | ecosystem: Environmental > Terrestrial > Soil >... | reverse complement strand
GCCGTGCCATGTGTAAGGATCACTGAACGCTCGATGAAATTCTCCAGCTCACGAATGTTTCCCGGCCAATGCCAACTAGAGAGCTTCCTCATGGCCACAGTGGGAATAGATTCGATCTTTCTCTGCATGCGGCGGCCGTACTTCTGCGTGAAGTAGCGGACCAAGAGAGGAATGTCTCCGGGACGTTCGCGCAAAGGTGGGATGCGGATCGGAAACACGTTCAGGCGGTAGTACAAGTCGCTGCGGAACTCGCGATTCTCCATCATTTTTTCGAGATCGCGATTGGTGGCCGCTACCAGTCGCACATCGACCTTTTTGGTTCGATTGCTGCCCAGCCTTTCAAACTCACGTTCCTGCAGAGCGCGCAAGAGCTTCGGCTGGATCTCGATCGGTATATCTCCCACCTCGTCGAGAAATAACGTACCTTGATCGGCGAGTTCAAGCCGGCCAACCTTCTGCGCAATCGCGCCGGTGAAAGCGCCTCGTTCATGTCCGAAAAGCTCACTCTCGAGCAGTCCGGTCGGAATTGCGGCGCAGTTTAGCTTTACGAAGGTCCGCTCCTTACGATGGCTGCGGTCATGAATGGCGCGCGCAATCAATTCCTTTCCCGTGCCGGTTTCGCCCAGAAGCAACACTGTCGAGTCGCTGGGGGCCACGGTTTCCACCAGATTCAAAACGTGGCGGAGAGCCGAACTCTGTCCCACAATTCCTTCAAAGTCGATCTCCCCACGGATTTCATCTTCCAAATACAGTTTTTCCTGCGCGAGCTTGTCTTTCAATTCGGCTAGCTCGTGATAGGCCAGCCGATTCTCGATGGCGATCGCCAATTGCCCCGCGGCGCGAAGAAGGAAATCAACGTCTTCCGCGCGGATTGAGTTTTCGACCCGGCTGCCGAGTGTGAGCACACCGAGCGTCCGGCCTCGGCTGATCAGGGGCAGAGCGCAACCCGACTCGAGGGCTTCGGCACGAGCTTCAGTGGACACATGGCCAGCCGGCTGTTCACTACAGAGATCCACTACGACAGGCTTGCCGGCCTTGAATACCGAGCCCATCACCGACCCGTCGATCGGTTGCAGAGCATCCTCCTTAACGAATCCCTTACTCTCTGGGAAGTCCATAGCGAGCTGGCGCAAATGGACTCGCTCGGCATCTGGCAGCCACACCCCAACGATGTCGTAATGCATGACTTGCCGAATGCTCGCCGATACCGTGCGGAGGAGATCGCGACATTCTAAAGTCGAGACCAAAGTGGTCGTCATGTCGAGGAGCAGCTTCAGTCGGTCGCTCTCGCGTGCTAATTCCAGTCTTGCGGTCGGCGGTTGGTGAGAACTGAGTGAGTGGTCCAGTAGCATCGAAGAGGTGCTCATTTGTTAAACCTCCCGAGAGGCAATGTCGCGATCGCTCCATGTGCCGATCGCATTGGCCGCCCGGAGCAGCGCTTCATAGAGTTCCTTATTCACTCGTGAGATCGTTGCTGACAAGAGACTCATAAACTTAGTTTATGACGGTTGACCACGGACTGTTTCAACCGCTGCTCGGACGAAACGACGAGTGCCCGGTCCGTGGATACGCTTGATCTGATGTAACGAAGATGCAGAAGGCTTCGACAAAATATCGCAGCCCGCCTCGCGAATCGGGTGCCGAATCTCTCGACAGTCCCTTCCCGACGTCTCCGTTCGCAAGATTGTAAGACCGCCGTGCTCGCCCAAAAAGCGAGAAGAACCGCGATTGCCACGCGAGCGTTGGAAACCGGCCAGAAACCTTGTCGCGGGGATAGCAAGGAAGGATGCGAAGCCGCTAAAAGAAATGCGCTCAGGAGCTTAGCGCTTGATTCATGATTCTGCTGGGTCGATCCGAATTCAGCCGGCAAACAATCATGAACGCGGACCCAGCAGGCTTGTGAGGACTGTGCGTCATGCCTTTGAAAACTTGGCGACCAACCTGGGCACGAGCCTCCGGGGCATCAAACGCTGTGCGAACACGCTGAACTTACTGAGAGCCCCGGGAACCGAGAGACCGCCTCCGTTGGCAAGCACTCGCAGCGCATCCTCGACAACCTCGTCCGGACTCTGATAAATGCCAGCCCATTTTCCTCGGGCGCGCTGTTCCGATTCATCATTCCCATTCTTAAGCAGCCTTCCCGGGCAAACGGTGACGACGGCTACACCAGCGCTGCGCACCTCCTGTTCCAGGGCCAGAGAAAACGCGGTCAGGAAGGCCTTAGTTGCGGAATAGACGCTCGCAAAGGGAATGGGCTGAAAGCCTGCGGTCGAGGAGATGTTGATGATGCCCTTTTGCCGTCGCTCCAACATTTTCGGCAGGAGGCTATAGGTCAGTTCGACGATGGCTTGGTTGTTGAGCCGAAGCATTTCGAGTTGCTGACGAATGGAGAGCCCGCGGAACTCTCCGCGGAGTCCAAAGCCGGCATTGTTGATGAGCAGGTCGATTGGAATCTCGCCCTTCGAGAGTTGCTCCGTCAGGACTTGGCCGGCTCCCGGAAAGGATAGATCAGCTTGTATAGCGATCACGGAGACCGGCGTGGAACGGCGTAATTCGTTCGCGAACGCGTTGAGAGGCTCCGCGGAGCGAGCAACGAGAACCAGATTGCAACGGCGTTCCGCAAGCGCGCGGGCGAATGCCATTCCAAGCCCGCGGGAGGCACCCGTTATGAGAGTAAAGCCGTCGTTCTTCATTTCAGTTCTTGCTCAGGGATCGGCGCACCGCTTCCGGGAATCGAGTATCGAACACGCCGTCCCAGAACCGAGTGGTGATGCCAAAGCCCTTGTCGATCCCACGCGGGCTGTGGTGGTACAGGTGATACTTCTTCATCCGCCGGAAGAGGGGAAACCGGGAATTCGAAAAATGCAGCGCGTAGTGCAGCCACTCTTCGCTGACGTAGCTCTGTACCACGCCGGCGAGCATGACGGGCGCGGAATAGACGGGAAACAGCAAGCTGACGGGCGCTGCAACAAAAAACAATGGCAGAATGTCCTTCAGCTCACCGCTGATGTGACTTCCATCGAAGGGCCGCTTGTGATGATCCCAATGGAGAGGATCGAGCCGCTCATGCAGAAACCGGCGGACGATGCCTTTCCCGGGCGGAAAACGGCCATGCAAAACATAGCGGTGGAAGAGATATTCGACGAGCGTCCAGGTCGCGCAACCTGCCGAGAAGAAAGCTATTGCTGTCCAAGTGTGCGTTGTCAAAAACGCGATAGTCAACACGAGAATCGCATACAAGGTGTAGAAGACGGTCAGAGGGTAGAGACGACGGCGAGCAAAAGCGGCCTGACTCCGCTTATAGGTTTGAAACGGGACCTCCGCGGTCCGTTGCAGTGGCAGTGAAAGCGGTGCAGGTTCTGACATCGACCTTCTCAGCCCTTCTGTGTATTATTCGGACGAACTATTCAAAGCTTCCGGTTGCACCTTGGAAGCCGTTCAGCGCTTGCTTCCATAGCCACTTCATCACGCGAGCTGAGCTGTAGCAGTAAGCGACGTTGTAACCCAGCGTCGAAAAACAATTCGGCTCGCAGCCCTTTTTCATGTCCGAGAGTTGCTGGACATCGAACTTGTGATTGCCGACCGTGCCCCAGTCGTAAGTTGCGTTGTACATGGGAAAGCACGGAGCGAGTGTTCCGTTGGTTCGAATAATCAGCCAGTTCTGTCCGGCGCGGCACCCCCAGTGCTCGCCGCCACCGCGCATGAACCCTTTCATGGCCTGAAGACGCGCTATCGAATCAACCATTTTCCAACCCTGACGCTGCTTGTCGATAAGCCAGTCAAGAAGTTCGTCCACCACAGGAAAGTCTTGCGGCCGAATGTAGGTGTCGTTTTCATGAAGATGTTTAAAGTGTTCCTGCTCCATCATCGGAGCTTCGTTGACGTGAAAAGTGATGGAGATCCCATTGTCGTGCGCGATGGTGGCAAGCTCTTTCACGTCATCAATGTTGGTGCGGCAGATGTTGGTGTTGAAAAACACGGTATAGCCGTAGCGGTATTGTCGACGCACGAGGTAGTCGAAGTTCTTGCGCACGTGCTCGAACGCTTTCGGGAGTCCCGGCTTTTCCTTGATCGTATCGACGGCGAAGTTGACCGTAGCAATGCCTGCGTCGGCGAGGCGATCGGTAACCTCTGGACGCAGGAGCCGGGCGTTCGTCGCCAGGTACACCCAGAAGTCTTTCTTCGCGGCGTAATAGATCACTTTGTGAACGAAGTCCGGGCGGATGAGTGGCTCGCCGCCGGTTGGAGCGAGCACGCGGCACGGAGTCGATTCCAGCCAGTCGATGGCGCGCCGCGCGGTGTCCTCAGTCATGCCTTTGACGCGATTGTCGTAGGACCAGCAGTAATGACAGTCTAGATTGCATTTCCATTCGGTGAAGAGGTAGGCGATGATCGGCTGAAAGTCGCCCGGCATCACTCGTGACTTGACATATGGAACCATCCAGCCCCGCATGGTTTTCATGATCTTGGACGCAGGCCAGTGCCGCTTGCCGGTCTGGAGGACGGTATCGTGCTCCGCGATATCGGCGGCATCGAGTTCGTGCATAAGTGCGGGGTGCTGCGGAAAGACTGGCGAGGGCAGAGCGAGCGCAGTTCGGGGCTCGTGCTCCACCCTCGCCAGCGGGGGGGAGGGATCAGGGGGTCTTTGCAAAAGGTTGTGCAGAGGCACATCCAGCCGAAACGGCTGCGTCGGCAGAGTTGGTAGAGATTGAATCGGTTGTTGTGCGGCTGAACTTGCCATAGACTCTCCTTGGTTTAGCGGAAGACTGCATCTCTCTTGCCAAAGTCAAACGGGTTCGGCATGGATACGCAGGAGCATCTCCTCATGCCACACAGTGGGAAGTCCTCAGCGAGAATGAGCTCTCGTTGAACTGCAGTATTGATGGTCACTTACCGGCGATCCTCGATCGTCTGGTCTCGTTCCACGCCAGCCCAGAGTGCGCTGCGCGTGTCAAAGACGTGTTCTAACCGAGACCACAGCGACTGATGGAACACGGAAGAACCTCATTGCCAGAATGCAATCCGTCGAAAGTGTCGGAATTGTCGACACTTTCCCGACACGTGGCGAACGTTATTGACACTTGAATCCAGTCACCACTTGCCTTTCACCGTTGTTTTCTCCCGACCGCTCGTTGATTCAGTCAATTAGAGATTCATCGCGTTTCGTGCATATCCAGCCTTCTGGCCCTGCATTTGCATTGGGCAGCGACAAGAGGAGACGGTTTGTTGTATGCGTAAGTTCGAGTTGCATACACCGTGGGCGACCTTCCGGCGCAACCACTTGGGCGTCTTGTTGACTCTTGTTGTGAGCGCTTCCGCATCTAGCGCGCGCGCGCAGGCGACTCAGGGAAACCTGCCACAAACCGCGATGGGAACTATCCGGGGCGTGGTAACGGCCACCCAGCAGGAAAAGCAAAGCCCTCTTGAGGGTATCCAGGTTGAACTGAGAAGGGCCGGCGGGGATTCGCAACCGGCTGTTGCGACCATCACGGATTCCGAAGGTCGTTTTGAATTCACGAAGTTGCCGCAAGACAGCTATACCGTCCGTGTGAACCAGCAGGGGTTCACGCCGTTTGCTCGATCTATTCTGCTCGTTGCGAATGAGACGTCGGTCCTCGACGTCGCCCTCACACTCGACACTGTCGTCCAGAATGTCGAGGTGAAGGAACAAACCACACCGGTTTCATCGGAAAGCTCTTCTCCAGCTTCAACCGTCAACAACGTGCAGTTGGAGACGTTGCCACTGGCGCAACAGAAGTTCCGGGACGCGCTTCCTCTCGTTCCAGGTGTGATCCGGGGACTGGATGGAAAACTGGCCGTTAGAGGCACGTCCGAGAATCAAGGAATGCTGGAGGTGGATTCTGCGAAGACTGTCGATCCCGTGACCGGGTCATTTTCGATCCCCGTACCGATCGACGCTATTCAAACGGTCACCGTTGATAAGACGCCCTTCAGCGCCGAGAACGGAGGTTTTTCCGGAGGCCTGACAAGAATCGAAACCATCCCGCCGCCGAGCGATTGGTTCTACAAAATCAAAGACTTCAACGTGAGCCTGCGCGGAAAGAATGATCACTTCGTAGGCGTGTCACAAGCGACGCCTCGGGTTTCTTTCGGAGGGCCCATCGGCGGTCGCAAGCTGAACTTTTCTGAGGTGTTCGAGTATGTCGTCAGAAGAGATCCGGTTCGCGGCCTGGTGTGGCCCCACAACGAAATCAAGACCCAGGGTTTCAATTCCTTTACTCGCATTCAGGCCATTCTGTCGCCTCAGCACCTGCTAAGCGCGGACATTAATGTCTTTCCAATGCGCACGGAGTTCGCCAATATCTCGGCGCTGGTGCCGCAGACCGCGTCCTCGGATTACAACCAGAAAGGGGTCTCCGCGGGCATCTCGGACCTTCATAGCTTCAACTCCGGCGCATTGCTTAAGATCGCTTTCCGCTACACACGGTTTGATAGCAATGCCCATGGTCAGGGTGCGGCAGATATGCTGATCAATCCCGAAGGCTGGAGCGGGAATTTCTTTGACTCCTGGACCAGGGCTGCCAATCAGTTCGAAGCATATCCAACATTTCAGTTTGCGCCGAAAAAGTGGTTTGGGCGGCATGAGCTGAAAATTGGCGCGGACGTGACGCACAGGTCTTATTCTGGCAACAGCCTTTCCCACCCCATCCAATTGTTGAGGCAAGACGGCACACTTGCCGAGGAGATCAGTTTCACGAGCAATGGGCCGCTGAACGCTTCGGCGACGGATGTGGAGGAGTTCATCCAGGACCAATGGACGTTCAACGATCACCTGGCGATCTCGTTGGGTGGCCGTCTCACCAGTGAGACTGTGGGAAGGGGTGCGGCCTTCGCGCCGCGGGTTGGCGTAACCTATTCGCCTGGGAAAGATCAGAAAACCATCCTCCGCGCCGGGGCAGGGCTGTTTTACGACCACGTCTCCTTACTGGAGGCAAGCTTTGCTCGCAATCCGCAGCGCACCGTGAGCGTTTTTGACGAGACTGGAAATCCCATAGGAACGCCCATTCTCTATCACAACGCCTACGTCGGAAATGGCGCCGGTCCTCTTTCTTCGCGTGTGCAGTCCGCACCCAACTCCAGCCCTCGCAGTTTCGTAGGAAACATCGAAGTCGACCGGCAATTGTGGTCTACGGCGACCCTTCGCGTTAGCTGGCTCTATAGCCAGACGCGGGATCTGTTTATCGTGAATCCCGTGCCGGATGTTTTCGGAAGTGATGGACTGTTAGGCCTCTTCAATACAGGCACAGCGAACTATCATGAATTCGAGGCCACGTTACATTTCCAACCCGTTCGGCACTCTGACCTGAATATTTCCTACGTCTGGAGCCGGGCACGCGGCGATCTGAATACCGTACCCAACATTTTCCTTCCATTCGAGCAACCCGTCATTCGCCCCAATGTTTCGGGCATCCTGCCTTCGGACGTTCCTAATCGAGTGGTCAGCTGGGGAATGTTCCATCTTCCGTGGTCGCTGACGATGAGTCCCATCATCGACGTTCACACCGGCTTTCCATACTCCAACGTGGACGTGCTGCAGAATTACGCAGGGTTGCCGAATGGCCAGCGCTTTCCGACATTCTTTTCGCTCGACGCGCAGGTTTACAGAGACTTTCATCTACATTTGCCTTTCACGGAACATGGGAGCCGGCACAAAGTGCGGGTAGGCCTCTATTCGATCAATCTCACAAATCATGGCAATTTTCATGACGTGTACAACCAAGATGCTTCACCGTTCTTTGGCAAGTTCACAGGTTTTCAGCGTCGCGTGGATGGCTTCATTCTTAGTTTCGGCGACTGAAAGCACAGCGCACAGCCACGGAAAGGAACATACGAACGGAGGAGGGCTCAGAGGTTATGGCAGCGCACTTTGGACGAATTGAAGGAATGGTAGTGCTCGCTTTCATTTTGGGGGTGGTTTCGGAGGCGCTTGCGGAAGGTCAAGACGCCGCGGGACAGACGGCGCAGGAGATGGCTTTATCGAGTGATAGGGCTCCGGTTGGTCTGACCGGCGACGAAGTCATCGCACAAATGCTTCAGCGCAACCTCTTGCGAAACCAACAGCTGCAGCAATACTCGGCAGTCCGAACATACGAGATCAGAAACCTCGAGGGAAAAGTGGCAGCGCAGGCGGTAGTCCGCGTGGAGTATCGGGCGCCCGACAAGAAAACCTTCAGCCAGACCTCCGAGAAGGGATCGAGCATCGTGCGTCACCTTGTGTTTGATCGACTGATCCAGAGCGAAAGCGATACATCTTCCGGTCGAGAGCATCACGACAGTGCGATCACCACCATGAACTATACGTTCACGCTGGCTGGCGAGGAGGAAGTCGGCCCGTATCATTGTTTTGTGTTAGAGGCCATGCCGAAACGTAAAGATAAGTATCTGTTTGAGGGGAAAATATGGATCGACGCCGACGACTTCGCTGTTGTTAAAATCGCAGGCCACCCTGCCAAAAAACCCTCCTTCTGGATCAATCGAGCTGACTTTGTCCGGCGATATCAAAGAATAGATGGTTTTTGGTTTCCTCTCCGTGACGAGACGTTCGTCGACGTGAAGATGTACGGGCGAAGAGTATTCACCGTCGATCATCAACAGTACGTGATCGATCCTGCGAATCATCTTCAGGCGGAGTAAGGAGGCATGGGCGATCCGGATTACGGACTTCGTCAGCTCGCACTCTCGTTTTGGACTATCGTAAGCCAATGCGCCAATCCCGACTGCAGGCGGGAACTCCGCTACCTGCGGGATGGCAAGATTTATCAGTTCGTTTTGTCTTCGAAGACAGGTAGCAAGCGTATGGAACACTTCTGGTTATGCGGTGAGTGTTCCAAGACAATGATCCTGATTCGTGTGGACCAGTCTGGGGTGAAAACGGTGGGGAAGGGCGGACACTGATCCACCCCTAATTGAGTCCTGTGACAGTCTGACACCATCCTAAGAAACGAGCGTTATGAACGACAATGCAGGGAAAATCTTGGTCGCGGAGTCTGACGATAGTCTCAGAGAACACATCGTGTGGGTGTTGAGCGATGCGGGATACGAGGTCTCGACCGACTACCGGGGAGGAATGAAGGCAGTCGTCGCCTTCAACCCTGACATAGTTGTCCTGGGCGCTGATCCGCCCCAGCTCGATTGTTGTGACCTTCTTTCTGAAATCAAAGGCTCTGAACAGACGCACAACATACGCGTTGTGATGCTATCTCCGGGAGGCTCAGCCGAGCGCACTCGGGGGCTGGATCTCGGAGCCGACGATGTGCTGTCCCTCCCCTTCGACTCTCACGAATTGCTGTCGCGGTTGCGTTCGCAACTGCGGAATAAGTCTATCGCGGACGAGTTTCGAGAGCGGCTGCGTCTTGCCGAGGAAAATCGGAACGCTACCCAGCAGGTCGTCACAGCAGTCAACGAAGAACGGCGGACGCTTCGGGTGGGCGGACTGGCGACTGTTGCTACACTTATCGTTGCTTCCCTAGTCTTTTTCTTCTTTTACCGTCGCACACAGGAACAGAATACCCGGGTCTATGCGGCAGTCACTCGATTGCAGACGGGCGTGCTGACAGAACAACAGTTGATGGAACGTTCGCGTCGGGCCCTTGAAGCCCGTGACCTCAGTTCATCCCACGCTGGCGATCCCCAAAGGCTTCAACTTCAGAAAAAGAGCGAAGACCTGAAATCACAAATTGCAACCAGCGACCCAGAAAACGCTTCTGCTTTAGAGAATCAGTTAGCTGCCGTAGAAAACCGCCTCCAGAAGATTGAGACCGACGGTAAATTTGCTGAGAGAATTATCCAGGCCTATGAACCCAGCGTCTGCCTCATCCACGTTGTGCTTGCGCTCCGCGACCACACTACAGGGTTGAGACTCCGCTATGCTGGAGTGACGAGCACCGGTGAGCCTGAGACCGACGCGCATAACAATCCGCTCGTGGGCCTTACCGGGAATGGTCCCGAAGTACACTTGGATGTTTTCGGCACCGGCTTTCTCGTCTCCGAGACCGGACGAATTCTCACCAATCATCACGTCGCCGAGCCGTGGTGGCAGAATGACGATCTGAAGGAAATGTTCGATCAAGGTGTTGAGCCGGTGATCGTCGAGATGACAGCATATTTCCCCGGCATTACCAGCGGCATTGCCGTCAACACCGAGAAGATTTCATCTGCTGCGGACGTTGCTGTGGTGAAAGGAAACGTCTCAGACTTGGGAATCAAACAAATAGCCCTTGCGGATGGCCGCGGCTCCGCTGTCAGGGGTGGGCCGGTCGTGCTGCTGGGATATCCCACGGGTCTTGATGCAATTCTGGCTCGAGCAGGCGCAGAGACGCTCCAGTCCATCGCGACTGCATCCAAAGGTGATCCGAAGCAGGTGATCGAAGAACTCGCCCGCCGACGGCTGATCCGGCCTACCACCACTCAAGGGCATATCGGCGACGTGCTGCCGGACAAGATCGTCTATGATGCCCAAACCACATCGGGCGGCTCCGGCGGTCCGCTTTTCAACAACGAGGGCAAGGTGATAGGAATTAACTTTGCCATGGTGCGTGAGTTCGGCGGCTCGAATTTCGCCATTCCCGTTGGCTTCGGGAAGTCTCTTCTAAAACCTTAAGCCCCGCAGAAATCGATTCGCAAGGCCACGGGCATGAACCGGGTGGGCCTCTAGTCGAGGCGAGGAGTTGATGGATGTTTGAGAGTATTCTTTGCCAAGTAACAGATCATGATCCCGACATTCTTGAGTCTCTGATTGGGCTCGCAGTCGAGATCGCTCGCGAAGGTCGAGAGGGCAGGCGGGTTGGCACGCTATTCACACTCGGGGATGACACCGCCGTGCTCGCGAGATCCAGGCCATTGATTTTGGATCCGTTGCTGGGGCATCCTGAAGGTTCGCGACATGTCACCAATCTCAATCTCCGCGGAACTATCAAGGAATTGGCGCAGCTGGACGGTGGGTTCGTGGTAAGTCGCGAGGGCATCGTCCTTTCCGCGTGCCGCTATCTCGACGCCGTGGCCGTACAAGTGGAGGTGCCGCTGGGACTCGGCAGCCGTCACATCGCGGCCGCCAACATGAGCGCCGTTACCAAGGCGGTGGGCATTGTAGTTTCTGAGAGTTCGGTGGTGCGAATTTTCTGCCATGGAAAACTGGTCGGTGAAATCATTCCGGAGGTTTGGATGATGGACCATGACGCCCACCTGCGTGGAACCGCGACGAGGGAACAAGTCGGTGAGCTCACGATTCTGACACCAAATCTCCGACAAGCCTCGATCGCGAGTGAGCGTGACTAACCAGCGTGACTAACCACTGATACATAAGGAACTGAGCCATGACAGCACTGCAGGAATTTAGGTGTGAGGTCTGTGGACTCGTGACTACGAGTCCCACCCACTGGTTCGTGATTCGATGTGGAGACTCCGATCTTACCGTGTACCGCTGGAATTCTGAAAGCGCAAACGTGGCCGGTGCCCGGCATTACTGTGGTGAAGCTCACGCCGAGGTGTACATCAGTCGCTGGTTCGAATCAGTGTGCACGCCGCCGAAACCAAGTTTTACATAGCGCCTCGCCGGTGTCAGTCCGACGCCAACGCGAGCGTCGCGCGTGAGGAGTTGGGCACCGACCTCGCCTTCAAGAACTCAAATCTGTCCGCTCAACGAAGACTGTGACGTGTGCAGTTTTCGCTCTGCTGCCACCGTCAGGCTTTCCGCCTCGGCAACCGCAAATCAACCACGATGTCGTAATTCCATTCTGGCTCCCATGCTCATGAGGCATCGATGCCAGCTCAACAAAGTATGCTCGAACCGCGCTACCAATACCTAGTTTCGCAATCTAACCGGGTAATCCGAGCTATTTCCTATGGGTGCTTGCATCATGCAATCAGACCGGGGGAAGGCAGGTCATCAACCGATCCGCTGGCACGGTCCGAAATGCAACACGAGAGCCAAATTGAAGCAGAGGAGAGATACATACCAATGAAAAGCATAAACGAAGCGGTGGAAATCTCCGCACGAACGATGAGAAACTGTCTCAAGAGAAATTCGATGCGCTTCGCCGTCGCTCTTCTGGTAGCGCTGGCCAGCTTTGTCGCCGCTCCGAACGCAGCTCTGGCTGCCGGACCGCAGCATCATGATCAAGTACCGGGCTTCTACCGACTGAAAGTCGGCGATCTCGAAGTGACGGCCCTATTCGATGGGCCAGGCGTATTCAACGCGAACTGGCTAAACGGACAGAAGACGAAGGATGGTGTCCTAAAGGCACTGCAAGACGACCCGCATCTGCTCGATGTCGCGGATGCAGGCTACCTCGTCAACACTGGCAAGCAGTTGATCCTAGTCGATGCTGGATCCGGTACCTGGTTTGGTGGGGGAAAATTCGGGCACTTGGTAGCCAACCTCCGCAGCGCTGGGTACACGCCCGAAGAGGTCGACATCGTCTTGGTCACGCACCTCCACTCCGACCACATCGGGGGCCTTACGACTCAGGACGGAAAGATCGTCTTTCCAAATGCCGACATCTATGTGGCAAAGGTAGATAACGACTTTTGGCTATCGCAGGAAATTGCCGCTAAGGCGCCGAAGGAAGCACAAGAGTTCTTCCAGAGTGCACAAGGCATCGCACCGCCCTACATCAAGGCCGGAAAGTGGCACACGTTTACCGACTCCGATCAAATCATTGACGGCATGCAAATCGTACCTCTCCGTGGTCATACCCCGGGACATACTGGCTATGAGTTTTCGTCCCAAGGAAAGAAGATTTTATTTTGGGGCGACGTCATGCACGTACAGCGCCTTCAGCTGCCAGACCCCAAGGTCACAGTGGTATTTGACGTTGACCCGACTGCAGCGGCGGTCACGCGGGATCAATTGCTGCGTAAGCTCACTAGCGAGGACGTCCTGATCGCAGGGCCACACATGATCTTCCCTGGGCTCGGTCGCCTGCACAGGGAGGGGAGTGCCTATCATTGGGCGCCAGTGGCATTTACCGATCAATGGGACGAGAAATAGTAATGCTGCGAGGCAAGCCGACAGGTCAATTTTTACCATTCTGCGCGATGGCAAAATCCCTATCGGCTCCCCCGCCTTCAACAGTTCCCCTGGCGCCCAATGGACGACGTATTTGTGAGCTCCAGACTCTGTATTCGTAAATCACTGAGCTCGGGAAAGGAGAACTTATGGAGCCCTCCAAAATAGAGAAAGGGACATTGAGGCCTAGGTTTGGAAGATATCTAGCCGTTTGTACAATGGCTGCCAGCCTCTTGTTTCTAATTTCGTACCCATCTGCTTTTGCGGCTGGTCGGCGGGCTTTTTCAATCAAAGTGGTCACCTCTATCGACGATCAGTTCTGGGTTAACTCCGTCATTATCGAGGGAACACACGAGCTGATGCTAGTCGATGCACAGTTGACAAAGACCAACGCTGAAAGAGTGTTGCTGGAAATCAAAGAAACTAAGAAACCACTGTCGATTATCTACATTACCCATGAGCACGCTGATCATTTTCTTGGCCTCGAGGTTTTTAAGGAAGCATATCCGGGCGTGAGGATCATCGCCAATTCTACGGTAGTAGACCGAGCCGACAAGGTCTATCAACAGAAAGTAGATAAATGGCAAAAGATCTTAGGATCGGGAGCAACCTCTCGCGTCGTTGCCATCGAAAAATTCGATGGCAACTTCATTGCATTTGATGGCTCAAAAATCGAAGTCCTTAAACACATCCAAGGTGACACAGATGAAAACTCGATGCTTTGGATTCCTGGGCAGAGAACCCTCATTGCCGGCGATGTCGTAGTCAACAACATGCACCTTTACACCGCCGAAACGGACAGTAACGCTAGAGAGAAGTGGTTGAACTCATTGCAGAAAATCAGACAGTTAAAACCATCGGTTGTCATCCCCGGACACAGCAAGTCTGGAGCTCCTCTTGACGCGAACACCGCCGTAGATTTTACAGAAAACTATTTATTAGTTTTTGAGGGAGAACTCATGAGAGCCAAAGATCCGGATAGCCTCATGAATGCCATGAGGGGAAGATTTCCATCCGCCGACTTCCTCTTGGCACTCGAACGGGGCGCGAAAGCTAATGTTGATGGGTTGAAGCAGTAGCCACGACAAAGCCAAGGTGAAAAGAATATGCAAACGACCAAAAAAGGGACTTCGGCGCAGTCCAGCGAATCAAAATTCTGGTCCTTGAGCCAAGTCGTAGGCTGCTGCTTTAGAAAAGGAGTTAGAAATGCGATCCGAAAATAGTATTACGACTTCAAGACGGGAGTTCCTATCGAATGCTGGCGTCGGTCTCATAACGGCCTCGACTTGGCTAATCCGAGCTGAAGCACGTTCGATGCACGGACAATCCGACAGTAGAACCTCCGAATCCCGACATACAACTCAAGAAATGGCGCTGAGGTGGGATGTATTCTTGGCGCACAGCATACCTGCCATCACTAGCGATTTGCCGCCGGGCCAAACACAGCGGCCGTGGCCGCCTATTTCGTCCACTCTTATTTTTGGGGAGCGAGACGCTGTCCTCGTCGACACCCCTATTACCGTCGAGCAGGGGTTTGCCCTGGCGAATTGGGTTGCGGCCCGCGGAAAGAATCTGACGACGATCTACGCCTCCCATGGCCACGGCGATCATTTCTTTGGCGTCACTACAGTTCTGGAGCGATTTCCCAATGCTCGCTTCGTCGCGCGGCCCGAAGTGATTAGGATTATGCGCCAGCAGGCATCGCCAGAGTCTCTTGCTACGTTTTGGAATCCGCGTTTTCCCGGCCAGATTTCCAGCCGTCTTGCAATTGCCGAGGAGTTGGCCGGAAACGTCATTAACCTGGAAGGCCACGATTTAGTCAGTATCCCACTCGGGTTCACCGATACTGCGGGCACAACCTGCCTTCATGTTCCGTCGATAGGTTTGATCGTGGCCGGTGATGCCGCCTACAACGGCGTTCACTTACATCTCTCAGAGTCGCCTGATCAACAGAGACGCCAAGAGTGGATTGCGGCTCTCGACAAAATGGAATCGCTTAAGCCGCGTGCCGTGATTGCCGGACATAAGCGTGTCGAGAACACTGACAGCCCTCAGATCCTCGGCGAAACGCGGAAATATATCCTCGATTTCGAGCGCCTCGCAATGCAGACGACGACTGCGCGGGAACTCTATGACCAAATGCTCAAGCTCTACCCTGACTGGGGCAATCCAGGTGCGCTCTGGACTTCAGCGCACGCCGTCAAACCATGATTTGCCCAGGGTGAGCAAACGTGGAACGCCGGGTGAAGGAGACAAATTTTATGCGGGCAATGAGGGCAGAAGGATTCAGCGGCTACAAGGATTTGAAGCTGGTCGACATCCCAAAGCCGTCAGTCTCGGATGGACGAGTAGTGATAAGAATCGCGGCGGCCGGGGTCACGCCACTGGAGCACACCATTCTGTCGGGGGGGTACCCACGAGCGAAAGCGCCGCTGGTGTTGGGAGGAGAAGGAGCAGGCGTGGTAGAGGAGGGAGGAGGAACAGCGTTTCCTGTCGGCTCACGTGTGATGTTTACCGGTCCTTACGGAGTTTCGGAGAACGGAACCTACAGTGAGTGGCTTGCCGTCCGAAACGAGAACCTCTGCTTAATTCCCAAGAACATCGGGGACGTTTCGGCTGCCGGCGTTCCTGTCGCATATCTCACTGCCCAAATGGCGCTGGGCCTTGCCGGATTCGTAAAAGGCAAGACGGTGCTGTCGCCTGCGATTGGAGGGTCGGTCGGAAATGCAGTCACTCAGTTGGCTAGAGCGCAGGGGGCGAAGCATGCCATATCAACGACAACCAATCATGCAAAGGCGCAACAAGCACGCTATCTGGGCTTTGATGAAGTGATCGACCTTTCCGAGGAGAAGCTAAGCGACGGCGTTCGGCGGATCACAAAAGGCTATGGTGCCGACATCGTGATCGACGCAATCGGCGGAGAAATCCTGAGCGAGTCTCTCAGCACGCTCGCGACCGGAGGAAGCCTGACAACATTGGGCTACTCCGCAGGCCGCAAGACAACCATCGACGTCACGGATCTAATCTGGAAGCGCGCGAGTATGAAGAGCTTTTCCCTGTTCGCACAACCTGCAGAAGCATGGGGCACCACATGGAGTGTCATTGTTTCGTTACTTGACTCCGGCGCGGTCAAGCCGATCGTGGCAAAGACTTTCCCGCTCACTGAGGCGGCAGATGCCCTGCGTTACCTCGTTGAGGGCCGCCCCTTCGGCAAGGTCGTCCTCACAATCTGACGCCTTTGATAAGCGAAGGAAATACATGAACAGAAAGCCAATGAAGGAGTACAAGATCGCTGTTCTGGACGATTACCAGAATGCGGCGCTTGAAAGCGCCGATTGGTCGGTGCTCCGTGATCGAGCGGACATCGTCGTATTTCAAAACCACCTCGGCGATCCAGACGCCGTGATTGAGCGGTTGCTGCCTTTTGATGTGGTTTGTGTCATGCGCGAGCGGACCCCGCTGCCCCGCAACGTCATTGAGCGCCTTCCCAATCTCAAGCTCATTGCCTCGACTGGAGCTGTAAACGGGTCGATTGATGTTGCCGCCGCGGGCGATCATGGGATCGCAGTGGTTCACACGGGCTATAGATCGGACCCCACGATTGAATTTACCTGGGCGCTGATCTTGGCCTCCGCGCGCCATATCGTGACGGAGAGCAACTCCGTCCGATCCGGCGGCTGGCAACAAACAGTGGGCACGGATCTCCGTGGAAAGACCCTGGGCGTTCTGGGACTTGGCAACGTTGGATCACGGGTTGCGCGGATTGGGAGCGCTTTTGGAATGAATTCGATTGCCTGGAGCCAGAACATGACAACCGAGTCCGCCAAAGATGCGGGCGCAATCTTGGTTTCCAAGGACCAGTTGTTCGAGCGGGCCGATATCCTGACGATCCATTTGGTGTTGAGCAGCCGTACGCGCGGCCTGGTAGGGGTTGCGGAGTTGGAGAGAATGAAGCCAACCGCCTGGTTGATCAATGCGTCGCGCGGCCCGATCGTCGAAGAGCAAGCTTTGGTCAGCGTGTTGCAGAACAAGCAAATCGCCGGTGCCGCGATCGATGTATTCGACGTTGAGCCGCTGCCCGCGAATCACCCGTTTCGAACGTTGGATAACGTACTGGCAACGCCGCATATCGGCTATGTATCGCATAGTCTTTACAAAACGTTCTACGAGGACACCGTCTCGAATATTCGGAAGTGGCTCGACACCCATTAGGCCGTGTCATGAGGGTCCAAGTCCTCATTTATAGAGTCGTGACAAGAATGGAAACTTATGCGACCGAACGGTCTCATCTGCATCGAACCACTGGGAGGGCAATAAAGCGAGGAACCTATCCTCTTCGCCGGCCACCCAAGTAGGTCAACAGAGAAAAACAATGTCCAACAAGCTTAAAGATAAGATCGCTCTCATCACAGGCGGCACCGAAGGCATTGGGCTGGCTACGGCAAAGCTATTCGCTAAGGAAGGGGCATATGTCTTTATCACCGGCCGTCGCCAGAAGGAACTCGACGAGGCCGTAAAGGCAATCGGCAGCAACGTTTCTGGCGTTCAGGGAGACGTCGCCCAATTGGCTGACCTTGATCGCCTTTACGAGACCATCTCTAAGGTGAAAGGGCGAATCGACATTGTTTTCGCCAACGCCGGTGTTGGCGAATTTGTTCCCTTCGGGGCAGTAACCGAAGAACATTTCGACAAACTATTCAACATTAATGTGCGGGGAGCACTGTTTACGGTGCAAAAAGCACTGCCGCTCCTAAAGGATGGTGGCTCCATCATTCTCAACGGTTCCGTCGCGAGTGTTAAGGGTACTGCCGCCTTCGGCGTCTACGCTGCGAGTAAAGCTGCAATCCGCTCTTTGGTGCGAACCTGGACTACAGATCTGAAAGACCGTCGTATCCGCTCAAACGTTGTTAGCCCGGGTCCGATCAATACGCCACTGGCAAGTCGACAATCTGCAGAGGTGATTGCGCGGATTGTTTCCACCATCCCGATGGGACGGATGGGGGAGCCTGGCGAAGTTGCGAAGGCGGCGCTGTTTCTGGCCTCGGATGACTCCAGTTTCGTCACGGGTATTGAACTGTTCGTGGACGGTGGAAGAGCGCAGATTTAGCTCATCGCGAACATATACCGACTGAGCGCAGGGTCAATGAAAGTTGTTTGGGCTGAAGAAAACGAACTCGATCATTTCTGAATTGGGGGAATTGAATGAGCCGAACTAAACAGGAAAAGAACAAGGCGCTCGTCCTTGAGGCTTTTGACACTCTCTTCAACAAACGGGACTACGTAGCGGCCGAACGCTATTGGTCTCCTGATTACATTCAGCACAGCGCTCATATCGCGCCCGGTCGTGGAGGTCTGTTCAATCTCATCAAGAGCCTTCCGCCGACGCTCAAGTATGAGCCGCGAACGATCGTCGCTGATGGAGACTTCGTAATGGTACACGGACGTTTTTCAGATTTCGGCCTGCCCGTGAACTGGATTGCAGCGGACATTCTCCGCATCAAGGACAGCATTCTGGTCGAGCACTGGGATGTCATCCAGGATGAAGCGTCCCGCGAACAATCAAAGAGCGGCCTCCCGATGTTCGGCAATGTTTTCACGAAGTGAACGTTGCGGAAGTGGTGAACGCGGTATATCAACCGCCTGAAAAGAACGAGTTTTAGGCCTTAGCAATCGATGAAACGGAGGATATGAGATGAAGAATAACGCAGTGGCAATGGGAGTCAGAACACGAATCGTCTGCGGTGCGCTGGCGATCATGACAATCATTCTAAGCACGGGAGAAAACACAATGGCACAAACAAAATCAACGGCAGTTGTGAAGAACATCGTTATCGTCCACGGCGGCTTAGTGGATGGGTCCGGTTGGGAAGGTGTCTACAACGTCTTGAAGAAGGACGGCTACGCGGTCACCATCGTCCAGAATCCGACCATCTCTCTTGCAGACGACGTGGCGTTCACCAAGCGGGCGATCGCCGCTCAGAACGGTCCCGTGATACTCGTCGGTCACTCGTATGGCGGCGCTGTCATCACCGAAGCCGGCAACGACCCAAAGGTGGCGGGGCTCGTTTATGTCGCTGCCTTTGCGCTCGACAAAGGCGAATCTGTATCCGCACTGATTAAGGATCCGCCTCCTGGTGCGCCTGCACCGCCGCTCCTCCCGCCCGTGGACGGCTTTCTGCTGCTCGACAGAGCGAAATTCCCGGCGTCTTTCGCCGCCGATGTGAGCCCGGAAAAGGCCGAATTCATGGCCGACTCGCAAGTGCCGTGGGGTGTGAACGCGGTGGGAGGCACCATCAGCGAAGCGGCATGGAAGGCGAAACCTACCTGGTACCTGCTAACGACCGAGGATAGGATGCTTCCGCCCGATGCGCAGCGGCTGATGTCGAAGCGCGCCGGTGCAACGGTCGTGGAGGCTAAAAGCAGCCACGCCGTGTATGTGTCGCATCCACAAGCGGTCGCTCACATCATCGAAGAAGCAGCGAGAGGTGCCTTGGTGGCGGCAAAAGAAGGCGCAACGAGTGCTGCCGCAGATTAGGCTTTAAGTACCACAACTGGATTCGATGAGGCGGAGGTTTCGTAGCACGTGATTCATGCCTGCGGAATTCTTTACCTCGTCGATTCCAGCCTAACACTCCAGAAAGACAACCGGCCGAGAGCGAGGTCCTCGCGACTATATCCCACCATCCGAAGGAGGGTATCGTTGGCCTCAAGAATGCGGCCATCGAAGTCCCAGATGAAAACACCAATAATTTCGCCTTCGACCAGACGTCGGATCCTAGCTTCGCGTTGCGCCAAATCGCGGTACAAGCGTGTATTTTCAAGAGAGATAGCTGCCTGCGAGGCGAGCAGCTTCAGCACCGCGATGCGCGCAGGAACGAAAACGCGAGGCGCCAGCTTATTCTCAAGGTAAAGGATACCTATAAGTTTGCCTTGGTTGA
>Ga0210410_10001752_pt1 | contig 19970 bp, 19 predicted proteins | sample IncBWC4MmetaG_FD_161058 | JGI IMG/M metagenome (GOLD analysis project Ga0210410, IMG submission 161058) | Forest soil microbial communities from Barre Woods Harvard Forest LTER site, Petersham, Massachusetts, United States - Inc-BW-C-4-M | ecosystem: Environmental > Terrestrial > Soil >... | reverse complement strand
CGGAGCTGTAGCGCGCGTCCGCTGGGACGATTTCAGCGAGGCTTTTCCAGCATTTCTCACGTTGGTTGCGACGCCCCTAACGTTTAGCATCGCGACCGGTCTCAGCCTCGGCCTGCTTTCCTTCACCTTCATCAAACTCGGCACCGGCCGCCGCCGCGAAATCAGTCCGCTCATCTGGGTGCTGAGCGTCCTCTTCTTGCTGCGCTACGCGTTTCTTGGCTCGGAATAAATCAATCCCGCTCCATCGGCGAGTTCACTTCGCCGCTTCTCCCGCACCGACCGCCGCAATATCAGCCTTCAACCCGAGCGCTCTTAAATATCCCTCATTCACGCGGCACTTTTGGACTCGCACACGCTCCAGCAATTCTGCGAAGGCGCGGGCAATCGTCTCCTGTTCTGGTCGCGCCTTCAGCCGTTCCTCGGCGTGCCCAGTGCCGCGCGGCAGTTTTGCGAACTCCACGATCTTTCCCCAATCGTCTGGTGGAATAATGCTGACGACCGCCGACGGTTTCCCCATCTTTTTGTACGGCCAGAACGCCCATCCGATGTTGTTTTTCTCCAGCGCTTTCACGAATTGCGCGATCCACTCATCGGGATTCTCCCCGGACTCGCCCAGCCAGATCGGCACATCATAGCGTTCGCGAAAATCAATATATTGCCTCATCACGCTTTCATCCGGCGCCGTCCAATATTTATGGAACGTGTACACCCCGTTCGCGTCGAAAGGTTTGCCAAACACCGAAAAATTTCCATCCCACTGCGCCCCGCCGAGAAAAAGAATATGGTGCGCATCCACCTTTCGTATCTCGCCCGCCACCTTCTTGTAGAGCGGTTCAAGCGCTGAATTCAAATTTGCCAGCTTGGGAAAGGGCGGTATCGGCTCATTCAGCAGGTCATAACCGAGCACCGCCGGCTCATCGCAATAGTGCGTCGCCAGCCGCCGCCAGATGGCCATTAAGTGCTCTTGTTCTTGCGGACTCTGGTACAGCCACGGGTATCCCGCGCTGTCGTCAATGTTCGTGCCGGTCTGCCCCCCCGGCGCAGCGTGCAGATCTAGGATCACGTATAGGTTTTCCGCGCGGCTCCAGCTGATCAACCGGTCCAGCAGCTGGAACCCTTCTGCGTCGTCGCTCTCAAACAAGCTGTAATGCAAAGGAACCCGAATGGCGTTGAACCCCGCTCGATGCAGCAGCGCGATGTCCTCTCGCCTGACGTAGTTCTCCCGGTATTTCTGCCAAAATGCCGCCGACCCTTCCGGTCCAAGCAGCTCCAACACCAGCGCGCGAATCTCCCCAGGAGATTGCGGCCCCCCCTGGAACAGCCACATGTAACCTTCCGGCACCATCCAATTGCCCAAATTGGTTGCGCGAAGAAGCACCGGATTGCCCGCCCCATCTATGATCTGTTTGTGCTCCGCGTGCGCAAACTGCGCACTCCCTCGCGAAGCCCACATCAGAAGAAGCACCGCCAACCATACAACTCGGAACTTGAGCATGATTTTCTCCGCCGGAAAGCCTACACCAAACTGGCCGCTTCGAGCAGTTCGCCTGTTCGCTCGAATTCGATTTTGGCAGCCGCGCATGATCGACCGAGTTTTAGGTTTACAATCCTGGCGTGGACCACCATACCGTCGCGCTCATCAGCATCGCAGGTACCTTTCTTGATGTGCTGGGCACTCTTTATCTGGCGTACGACCTGTTGGGCGGACAACACGGTCCGTTGCGCCTCCTTACCCGCGCGGTCACATACTCCATTGTCTTCGGCATCGGCTACGGCCTGGGCCTCGGTCTCTTCTTTGGCCTGGCTTCCGGTATCGCCACCGGTATCACCCTCGCGATTGAATTCAGCAGGGCATCTCGCGGGCTGAATCATTACTCCTTATTTTGGGAAGGACTCTTTTCCGCCATCCGGGGGTTCGCTTTCGGAGCTGGCCTGTACCGGATTTTGGGCTTCGGATTCGCCATCGCATTTGCCGTTCTCATCACCATTGGCCAAATACTCGCCTACTCTCGCGGCATGCGTCCGGCTGCCGACTATTCCGCGTCTCGCCGTCCGCGCCTTACACGTCGTCAGTTTTGGGGAACGGTGATCCGTACGCTTGGCTACACGGTCACGGCCTTGCTCTGCAGCGCCTTCATCCATCACGTGGACCACGCCTGGGCTTTTGCGATTCGCGTGGGGTTGGTGATCGGCATCGTCACCGCCGTGGGAGCGACAATCAATCCTTACATCGAATACTACGCCGACAACCTCCCGGAGCGCCGCCTCGGCGTCTTCGGCATTGCACTCATCCTTTGTGGCTTTACCCTGCAATCCCTTCAATATTGGCTGTCACTCTTTGATATCCGCCTGACGTAGGCAGTCGTCCCACAAGGCAACGGCCTGCAGCGCATTTTGTAGTATCCATGTCCATCGGGCTCGTCTTTGCGCAAACTTCCGCGCAGCTTCCCAATCTGGGTCTGGAGTGCATCATTAAGCGCCACTGTCCTGAGGTACTATTGAAGACTGCGAACCTCTGGCCGATTCTAACTGTGCATACCGACCCGTAACTCATCCACGGAGTGGGGCTATGCCTGAAAGAAACGGGGCAGAAACCAGACGCAGCGGTCGTGTGACATTGCGTGTGCCGCTGAAAATCTACGAGCGGGGCTCGAACAATCGTTTTCTCGACGAAGAGGCATATGCTGTGACCGTGAGCCTCTGGGGCGGGCTGATCGCTTTCGGAGCGGCCCTGGAACGAGACCAAACACTATACGTGTTCAACCAGGCTACCGGAGAAATCGCGGAGTCCCAGGTTGTCTATCTTCGGCCGATGCGGCTAGCTGGCGGGCTAGGTCTGGTGGCCATAAAGTTCTTGAAACCGTCGCCTAGTTTTTGGGGCGTGGTTTTTCCCACGGTCGATCCAAGCCGATCTCAGACCAGGCAGCATGCCAACTAGAATCCCAACGGGGCGAGCTCCCTCATGAAGAGCAGAGTGAAGCTCGGTGCCGACGCCGCAGCTGCAGCCGGGCCCAGAGGACGTAAGGCGGCAGCGGATAGCCTTGCGAAATGAAACCGTCCGGAGTTGATCTCACCCACTATTCTTTTGACCAGTTCGTTGTATTTCTATTCGCGAGAGAAATTCCTGAAACGGACCCTGAGAGCGAGAAGCGGAAACCCTGGTATTGGAACACTGATGTGACCTTCATTCCGGAGCAAATTTGCAAATACTATACGCAGTTGTTCCAACAGCCAGGAATTGTTGCTGAACGATTTTCGAAGTCTCATCTTGAAGAGGGATTCTGGGCCATACAGGGGCCGAATCTAGACTGCTCGGTCAGCAGAATACTTGAAGACACCGATTTGCCCTTTGCCGTTCGTGCAGAATGTATCCGATCTATGTTCGATCTATTCCAACGACTTTTCGCATTTGAGTTCCTGGATACGTCCGTTTTCATGTGGTGGGATTCGCTGTGCTACGACTGGCATTGCGGGAACAGGAAGCGAGAGCTTGGTGGCGAGGACTTGCAGCTGCAAGATGTTTTCTTTGAGACCTTAGCGAAGGTATTGTCTCTCGATTCTGAACCCTGCCAAGGAGCTGCGCTTCACGGGTTAGGGCATCTGCATCATCCTGGCACACGAGAGCTTATTGAACGCTATTTACAGGAGCGTCCGTCCTTGACGAAGGAACGGAAGGCATATGCTCTCGCAGCCGCGAAGTTCCAAGTCATGTAATAAACGTTAGATCGGTTTGAACGACAAATCGCAACACCTGGTAGGTCGTGCTAGGACTTAAGCAATAAACTTCCACAACTGAGCTCCAACCGCCCCATCTCGATGTTAGTACGTCGGTACTATAGCTAAGGTTCTAGAACATTGTTAAGGATAGACAGTACCCCCCGAGCGTGGGCTCGGCCCGGCCGAATCTTCCTCTTTGGAAACAGGCCGCTGGAGAAAGACACCATGGGGGCCATTGCCACACAAGACCTGAGCCGTTCACGGGCGGTTGGCAGCGGAAAGGACGAGAAGACCTCGCGCTCGCAGCCGGTCTGCCTCGAAGTGCCGGTCACGGTGCATAGCGGCTGTCTCTCGACCGATTCCGGAAAGCGCGAGCCCTTTCACGAGTCCGCTCGGACCATCATCGTGTTCTCCAATGGCGCGGTTCTGCGTCTCAAAACGGCTATAAATCTTGGTCAATTGACCATTCTAATCAACGAGCACACCGGAAAGAAAGTCCTCTGCCACGTGGTGAAGTCCACGAGCTATCAGAATGTTGCCGGCTACATTGAACTGCAGTTCACCGAGCCTGCTGTCGGCTTCTGGGGCATACTTTTTCCGGACGATGGGTCAGAATCGCAGAGCGCGCCAGGAGCGGCGGGCGTTTCACAGGCGCCTTCGGAGCCTCAGCCTTTGCCGTCGGCTGCGTCCCGCACAACCCCGCCCGTCATCTCAACACACTCGAGTGCAGCCGGTTCGATAAACCTGGGGTTGCTCTCTCCGAAAGCCCCGGGTGCCGAGTGGCACGCAGCGCGGGGATCTGATTCCACTCCACCTGCGCAACCGTCACATGTCGCGCTGAATCAGCCGAAGGTCGTTCCCCTGTCGCAAGCCGAAGAGCACGCCAGTATCGCTGAGCCCGAAGTTTCTTCGCGCGAAAGTGAAGCTGCGACTCCTGCCCCGCCCGCCGCACTGTCTCACGAGGATGCCGAGATAGCGGCTTTCATCAGCCGCTTAATGTTCGACGAGCCCCGCACGGAATCGGCTCAGGCAACTCCCCGCCGTTCGCCTTTGATTGCCTTGATCGCCGCGGAACTACTTCTCGTGGTCCTGGCAGGCGGCGGATGGTACTGGTGGCATAACCGTGTACGCGTAACCGCGCCCAATCTCTTTCCGCAGTCAGCGAATGTGGCTACCTCCATGAGCGTGCTGCCACCCGCGAATACGCGGACTGCCTCATTGGTATCTTCGCCCGTGCCGGAAGCTTTGAAAACCGTCGAACCCTTCGGCCCCTCATCGGTCCCCGCCGAGAAATCCGCTGAAAGCCATGAGGAGTCAAATGCACCGAGCAAAAAACCGGTGGCCATTTCCCACTTTCGTCTTTCCAGGCCGCAAGCGAAGCGCAGTTCGTCTCTTGCCAAGGTTCCCGAGGCAGCGGAGGGTATTGATTCAGCTCCCGAGGTTAGCTCACGCGCGTCTGCCGAAGGCCTCAGCGCTCTACTAGCCGGGTCGGGTCTCCAGCCCGCTGCGCCGAAACCGGAGAGGCCCACAGGAGGCGAGGTTAAGACGACACGCCTCATCTCGTCCGCTCCACCAGCCTATCCACCGCTCGCTCGATCCCAAGGAGTGGAAGGCGACGTTACCCTCGATGCTCTGATTGACGAGACCGGCCGGGTCACCAGGATCAAGACAATCTCTGGCCCCATCCTCCTTCAAGAGGCCGCCGCGGCTGCGGTTCGCCAGTGGAAATACGAACCGGCCACTCTGGACGGCAAAGCCGTGCCGATCCATCTCACCGTCACCGTCAAATTCCGGATACGCTAGCTGGCTAACTTACACCAAGGTCTGATCTCGGCGGGCAGGCGGGTGCTTCCGTGCGGTCGGCGTCGAGCGTGGTACCTCACCTTCGGTCACGTCACCCCATGACTCTTGCTCGTACTGATAAGTTAAATTACCGAACAAGTCTCCTTAGCTGGCCACAAGCAGGGTCTTAGGAACGACGGGGACGCACGCGGTAACCGTCCCGCGCAGAAGCCGCTTGACTAATAAGCGTTCTTCAGTTACTGTACTTTTCAGGTAAGAGTGCGGAATCTTTCCAGATGCGGCGGTTTGTCTGCCGCTATTTTTATTTCCACCGCCATCATTATTGCTGTCATTTCGACCGGAGGGGATGGCGCCTTTTGCCGTCCCGGAGCGGGGACCTCCGCCCCACCGAGCGCATCTGCGAGGGTGAAATCTCCCTCACTCGTTGAATTCCAAGATAAGTTATTTAGAATCAGCACTTACAAAATTGCACCAAATCCGTGCCTCTAACTCTCTTAGAATCAATATTTACTGGACCTCTCGGAACTGTTGAAAACAAAGAGCTTACGAAAAGGCTAACTCCTTTAGATGCAACACTTACAAATAATGTAGGGGGGTGGGGTCCTTACGGTTAACTAGAAATTGCCACAATCACTCTAGCTCGCCCTTGAGCGGTGAGGCCCCTCTCTCCGCTTAGGCAGACAGCTTCGCCAGCGATTCCGCCAGCACCAGCGCCCCGCGCGCAATATCTTCCGGCGCAGCGTACTCATCCGGCCGATGGCTGTATCCATTCCGGCAGGGAATGAACAGCATGCCTGTGGGTGCAATGCGCGACACGAAAAGGGAATCGTGGTACGCCCGGCTCACCATCTCGAGAAATGGAAACCCGCGCTCACGGCAGGATTCGGCCAGCGCCGCTTGCACCTCGGGAGCGCAATCCGCCGGCGCGTCCGCGTTGAGCACTTCAGACTGAATCGAGACTTGGCGCTTCGCGGAAATGTCTTTCGCCGCGCGCTCAATCGTTTGCATCGCGCCATCGCGCCGCGTGAGATCCGTATCCCGAATGTCGAGGGTAATTCGCACGCGGCTCGGGATGCTGTTCACCGCGCCAGGAAAAACATCGCAGACACCGACGGTAGCAACGGTATCAACCGCGCCGCTCGACCGAGCTGCATGCTCGATCGCTAGGATCAACTCTGCCGCCGCGCAAAGCGCATCTTTGCGATCCGGCATCAACACTCCGCCCGCGTGCCCGCCTGCTCCTTCGACAGAAATGCGCAGACTCGCAGGTGCCGCAATGCTTTTCACAACTCCTAGGGAAATTTTGGCGCGTTCCAGCAGTGGCCCCTGCTCGATGTGCAGCTCCACGAATACTTTGTAATAACCCTTGGGGAGTTTCACATCCTGAATGTTGCCGCTGAATCCAGCTTTCCTGCGAACTTCATCCACGGTTTCGCCGTCGCGATCCTTCAATCTCGCGGCGGCTTCCGCGGAAAGCGTTCCCGAAAGCAACCTGCTTCCCAGACAGCCGATGCCAAAGCGCGTCGGCTCTTCCGTAGCGAAAACGAGAAGCTCGATGGAGTTCTTCGGCCGGAATCCGCTCCGCTGCAGCGCCCGAATTGCCTCGAGTCCGCCAAGTACACCGACTACGCCGTCATATTTCCCGGCATTCGGAATCGCATCAATGTGCGAACCAGTTCCAACAGCTGGCGCCTTCGGATCAGTCGCGTTCCACCGCGCGAAAATATTTCCAATCGCGTCTTGCCGCACGGCAAGGCCCGCTTCTTCGCAGTGTGCGATGATCCATACGCGCGCTTTCAAATCGGCCGGGGTGAAAACAATTCTCGTGACCGCGGGTGCCTCCGCGTCCGAAATCGTAGCCAGCGTCTCCAATTCGGATAACAGCCGCTGCTGATCAATTTCCAGATTCATCAGTTCATTTCCGCAAGCGTGTACGAGGCCATCCTTGCGACCAGGCAAGGATTCTTCTCCACGACCGCCAACACGGTCTTTTCTTTATTTCTCTACTTCGTTACTTCTTTTCTGCGCCGAGCGGATGCCGGTTCCAATTCTTATAAATTAAATATTTCGCAGGCACTTTTCCAATCGCCCCGAACCATTGCGGGCACCACGGCCCCATCCAGATGAAGTCGCCCGCCCGGACCGGATACCAGGAATCGCCAAGCCGGTATATGCCGCTCCCTTCAAGCATGATCAGTCCGTGCTCCATCACGTGCATCTCCACCATGCTGAGCGAAGCGCCCGGCTGATACACCATGGTGTTCACCGCAAAATCAAATTGCGGCTCGTCGGGCAGCAGGCACTTCACCTGTAAATCGGAATCGCCGTCGAGCGCATGCGAGGAAATCGCATCTTCACTCGAAACGATCAAGCGAGGCGGCTGGCGTTCATTGATTGGCTCGTAGAACTTTTCAATAACGGCAACCCGGCTCTTTTCCTTAGCGACGACTCGGTGGGAAAAGCCTTGGGGCAAATAAGCATAACCCCGCGTGCTGAGCTCGTGCCCTTTCCCTTTGGCTTCTAGGGTCACCGCTCCATCAAGGATGTAAACAAATCGCTGCGCCGGCGTATTTCCTAATTCGCCCTTCGGTTCAAATTCGGCGGTGTATTCGGTAAACGCCGCACCGAGAGCCGGGCCAATGTGTACAATCGCCGATGCATTCTTCATACCGGGCAGCGCCGTGCGGACAAAAGTGTCCAGTGTCAGCAAAATGTGATTGCGTTGATGAGAGCTGCGCGTTTGACCGAGATTATGCACGGCACGTCCTTCCAAGAAATTCCTGCGAAGCCGCAAGCTGCGTCAGCAAGTATTGCCCGCATTCGAGCGCTTTCGCCACGTCATCGAGATGCACCGATTCTGACGGGTCGTGGCTGATGCCCCCCGGCGTCCGCAAAAATATCATCGCCGCCGGAACTTTTTCCGCCAGGATCATAGCATCATGCCCCGCGCCGCTCGCCATGCGATGCGGCTCGCACCCGGCTTTCAGCACGGCCTGTTCGATCTGTTCCGTCATAAAAGGATCCATCGCCACGGCATTTTGCGCGAGGAGTGTCCGCCAAGTAACCGTCATACCGCGCCGCGCCGCGATCGACTCCGCTTCCCGGATCAACTCATCCACCGCCTCAGCGCGCTCGCGATCCGAAGCGTGGCGAATGTCAAGGGTGGCGCGCGCTGTTCCAGCAATCACGTTGGTTGCTCCTGGTTTTGCCTCCACGAATCCCACCGTCGCCACCAGACCCGGAGTGCGCCGCGCGAGAGCCTCGATCGCCACAATCCACTCCGCCGCCGCGGCCAGTGCATCACGCCGCAAATTCATCGGCGTCGTGCCCGCATGATTCGCTTGCCCTGAAAATGTAAATTCCAGGCGGTTCTGCCCAACAATGGCTTCCACGACTCCGAGCGGCCTGCCGACGCTTTCGAGCACCGGCCCTTGCTCGATATGAAATTCGATGTATCCCAAACAATCGTCACTCAGCACCGCTTTGGAGATTTCATTCGGATTCAACCCAAAATCTTGAATTGCCTTGCGGACTGAAACTCCATTCACATCCTTGCGCCCGAGAAGTTCCTCGTCCACTCGCCCGACCAGCGCGCGGCTTCCGATAAACGGAACTCCAAATCGCACTCCTTCTTCTTCTGAAAAGCCAACGATCGCGATCCCAAATGGCAGCTTCATGCCTCCCAGCAATTCCACTAGTCCGACAGCCAGCACCACGCCCAGAATTCCGTCGAAAGCCCCCGCATTTGGCACCGTGTCCAAATGCGATCCAATCAAAATCCGCGGCGCTCCCGGCGACGATCCCGGATAAATTCCGCGCAAATTTCCAGCCGCATCCACCGAAATATTCATCCCGAGTGAATTCATCCACGAAGAAACTTCCCGATGGCAATCGTGCATCGGCGCAGAAAGAAATGTGCGCCGCGTGCCGCCCGCGTCTTCTGAAAACGATGCCAGCTTCCGGCATCGGGCGATCACCACTTCCGCGTGTTTTGAAAAATCTTCGATTGTCGGCACTGGATTCTACTTTCGTTGACCGCACGCGCTTCGCTGCACTTAGAATTCTCGAATTAGTTTCGCCGCTGCCCATCCCGCCACAACCAGCGCCACCAGAATCTGCCAGCCGTAGTGGTTCCCATACGTTGCGACCGGATAATGATGGCTCAGCATCAGAAAGACGACTGGGACAGCCAGAAACGTATTGTGTTTTGAACGCAACTTCGCTTGCGCGCCCAATGACGCATCGAACGTTTCGCCCGCTGCTGCCGCCGCGATCATCCTGCGCTGCGCGGGAAGAATGCGCATCCACACATTCAGCGTCATGATCGTGCCGAAGATCGCTCCCACATGGATATATGCCGCGCGGCCGCTCATCACATGCGTCAATCCCCAAGCCGCTACAGCCGTCACTACCAAACCAAATCCCGCGAACGCGGCCTGCGATTTTCCCAACGCGGACCGCACCGCCAGATCGTAGATTAACCACCCTACGATCATCGAGCCGACTCCGATGGCGATGCCCGCTTGTTTCGAAATGTCCGCGACGTCCGGATCGATGAGACCATCTCCCAAGTAATAGACGAGGACGAGAAGAATCACGCCGGCCAGCCAGGTCAGCAACGCTTCCCAGCGAAACCACCGCACTTGTTCCGCCGCGACTCCCAGCGACTTTTGTTTCTCGACGGCGTAAAACCCTCCGCTGTGCACCATCCACACTTTCGAAGCGGTGCTGTTCGAATCGGCTTTCTTTTCGAGTTTCGTGAATTGGCCGTCGAGCCACGTGAAGTAGTACGTCTGCCCAACCCACATGATTCCCGCGAAAACGTGAATCCACCGCACGCTGAGATTCAGCCATTCTCGAATCGCAGAATTCATCTCAGCTCCCCCGGTACGTGGTGTATCCGTTCGGGCTCAACAGCAGCGGAATATGAAAACTCGATTCGCCGCCGCGGATGCGAAACGTGATTTCCACTACCGGATACAATCCATCCACGCCACATGCTCTAAAGTAGCTCGCGGTGTCAAACAGCAATCGATACACACCTTCCACCAGCGTCGTTCCGTCCGGCAACAATTGGCCGCATCTTCCGTCCCGATCCGTTTGCTCAGAGCTGAGCGAAGACCACTCGCCGGAAGAATCTTGTCGCTCCAGCCGTACCGGCACACCCGTCGCGGGCTTCCCCTTGGCCGTATCCAGAACATGCGTGGAAATGCGATTCATCCCGCCAGCCACTTTCTTATTCGAATGTGCATAATTTGCCGCTGCTCCTCGGCTGCCTGACGGAGTTCCGTCGCTGGATCATTTTGCAGCCGGCGGCGCAGAATCTCCAGGATTTCGCTGGCTGATTTGCCTGTGGCGCACACAATAAAAATCCGCCCGAACTTCAATTCGTACTCGCGATTGCCCCACTTCAGCGCATTCTTCATGGCTTCGTCGGCCGCGACCGCTTTTTGTTGTTCTTGCTCGGACCACGCCGAGGATTGCGCCGTAGCAGTTTGTTCTGCACGCGATTCTCCGATTCGCGGATGACTCTGAAACGCTTCCAGCCAGTCCTTTTCTCCAAGACTTCCCCAGCCTGCATCGGACGCTGCAAGCAACGAGTCCTCATCCTGGACGGGCCGCTTTGCTGCCACGCTTTTTGCCCACGTTTTCGAGCCGCAACAAGGCAGAATCTCGTGGACAGCTTCCTCCTCAGGCAGATTGTTCCAGCGAGCGAGCACCTCGCTCACGAGTTCGCACTTTCTGCAGCAAGCTTTTCGAGAAATTCGACGACGAGATTTCCGGCAACAGCTGCGCGATATCGAGCCGTGGACCGAATGTCGTCAATCGGGCGAATTTCATGTGCCGCGGTTTTTCTCGCCGCCTCGAGCAACGATGGCTCTATCTTATTCCCAGTAAGCAATTGCTCCGTTGCATTCAAGCGAAGCGGAATTGGCGCAACGCTTCCCAGAGCGAGATGAATATCCTGAATCGTGCTGTTCGCGATTCTCCCTAACGCGGCCAAGCAAACCTTGGAAATAGCTTGTGCGTTCCGAGCCCCAACCTTCCGCGTATTTGCAAAATGTCCCGAAAACCGGCGCGGCAGGGAAATGTCGCGAATCAATTCATCGGGCGCGAGTGCCGTTTGTTTGTAACCCGTGTGAAATTCCCGATAAGGCAGCCACCGCTCTCCGCGAATGGAAACCAGCGTCAGCTCGGCGTCATAGACCAGTAGCGCGGGCAGGGAATCCGCCGCCGGCGAGGCATTCGCAATGTTGCCGCCGAGCGTTCCGCGATTCTGGTTGGCAATTCCACCGGTCCATGACGCGGCGGTGGACAGCAGCGGGAACTCGCGCGAAATGAAATCATGGTTGCGAAGGGCCGTGTATGTGCATGCCGCGCCAACGCGGATATCATTGGGAAGAACTTCAATCTGCCGAAGCTCGGGAATATTCCAGAGGTTGACCAAATTTCGATTCGGCAGTTTCCCCGCCGAATACAAAACCATCACATCAGTCCCGCCCGCAATGGGCAGCCATTGCTTCGGCTCAGCAGAAAGGAGAGAAAGCACTCCCTGCAGACTGCCAGGCGAAACCAGTTTGTAATCGGCTGGATCGGCTCTCATCTGACAGCTCTTTGCTGGGCGGCCTTGGCCACCGCCTCAAAAATTTGCATGTAACCGGTGCAGCGGCATAAATTGCCGGCAAGTCCTTCGCGGATTTCCGCCTGCGTGGGTTCCGGTTTTTTTTCGAGCAGATGAACTGCCGCAAGAATCATCCCCGGCGTGCAGATGCCGCACTGTGCGCCGCCACATTCGAGGAACGCTTTCTGTAATGGATGCAACAAGGAGTGCGCGGCGATTCCTTCAATGGTAACAACGTTCGAACCGTCCGCTTGGGCGACGGGAACGAGACAGCTATTCACCAGCAGCCCATCCAGCAGCACGGAGCACGAGCCACACTCGCCCTCGCCGCATCCTTCTTTCGTGCCCGTCAATCCGAGTTCGTTCCGCAACACATCCAACAATCGTTCCATCGGATGAACGCGCAAACGTTGAACTTCTCCATTCACAGTAACCGATACGTCGCACGTCGTCTTCGCATCACCAGATGAATTCATCGCGCTCCTCGGGTGGAAGCGGGAAGCGAGGAGGATGCAACCGGAGACTCTTCTTGCAGAGCCTGAAAGAGATCTTCGGGGAGCAGAGGAATCGAATTAAAGCGAACGCCGATCGCATCTTCCACACCGTTCACGATTGCCGGCGCGGGGCCATCCATCGGCAGTTCTCCGATTCCCTTGGCGCCATGCGCGCCGTGAATGTTGCCGTTCTGTTCGAAGAAAACGCGGATCGGGGGCAGGTCCGCCGATGTTGGCATAATGTAATTCGTCATCTGGTTGTTGAGCATGCGCCCGTCTTGCCAAACCACTTGTTCATAGAGCGCGAATCCAATTGCTTGCGCCACGCCGCCGATGATTTGCCCCTCGGCCAGAACGGGATGTAAAACTTTACCTATTTCCTGGAGCGCGACGAAGTCATCCACAGTCACGCTGTAAGAGGTCAGATCCACGGTCACTTCGGCCACGTAAACGGCCCAAGCGAATGCGGCATAGGCTTCACCGCGATATTTTTCATCGTCCCAGTAGACGCCCGGCGGAGCTTCGTAACGCACTTCCGATTTCAGCGAGCCGTGCGCCGCAATATATTCGCGGCAAGCAGCACGGAATTGTTCCGGAGTGTAGCCCTCGCTGAGAAGCCCCGCCTTCGTAAGCGTGTGCTTGATTCCCGTGGCGGCTGACTGCACAAGTTTTCCGACAATCATCGCCGTGCGTGAAGCTACCGTCGGACCGCTGTTCGGAACGATCGTCGTATCTGGTTGCGCAATCACCACGTTTTCGTACGGAAGATTGAGCGCCTCCGCAGCAATTTGGCAAAGCACGGTGTTGGTACCCTGGCCGAATTCCGCGCTGGACACCAGCACGCGAACTACGCCATCGGCGCGAGCCTCGACACCAACCAGGGAATTCAGATAGCGTTCGCCGGAACCCGTAAAACCTGCTCCGTGAAGAAATGTAGCGATGCCCATTCCTTTTTTGCGCGCACCCGCTTTGTTTTCAACGGCAAAGCGTTTCTTTTTTGCATGATAATCAGAAAGTTCAAGCGCGCGGCCCAGCAACTGATCCAAGTCGATGTTTTCGTGGATGGTTTGCTGCGTGGTTGTCGTTTGCCCCGGCTTCAGAAAATTCCGCCGCCTGATTTCGATCGGAGAAATCCCAACAACCTCGGCGATGCGGTCCATGTGCCGTTCCATTGCGAAGAGGCTCTGCGGCGCTCCAAATCCGCGAAATGCACCATGCGGCGGCGTATTCGTCGCCACTGCCTTCGTTCGAATCCGCACGCTCGGCCAATAGTACGGACCACCGGCGTGAATCGTACCGCGCGACAGCACCACCGACGAAAGCGTGGCATACGCGCCGCCATCAATAACAAACTCGATTTCGCCTCCGAGAATCTTTCCATCCTTGCTCACGGCGGTACGATGGCGCGTTCTCGAAGGATGGCGCTTCGTCGTCGCCACCATATCTTCCATGCGGTCGTACACGATTTTGACAGGCCGGCCGGATTTTATCGCCAGCAGCGCCGCATGCCCCGCGATCATTGAGGGATACTCTTCTTTCCCGCCAAACGCGCCGCCGGTTTCCATCTGCACGACGCGCACTTTGTCCTCGGGAAGCCCACAAAGAGCTAGTAGAGCTTTATGAACGTAGTACGGGCATTGCAGCGAACCCCACACCGTGACTCCGTTAATCGGATCGGAAGCCGCAATGACTCCATTGTTCTCGATGTACAGCTGTTCCTGCGCACCTGTGAAATATTCGCCCTCGACAATGTGAGCCGCTTCCGTCCAGACGGAGTCCACGTCGCCCTTTTCAACCAGGAAGTTCTTGAACGTATTGTCGGCGCCCCAAATGATCGTCGATTGTTTTTCGCTTTCTTGGAGGGAATGCACCGGAGGAAGCGTTTCATACTCGATGGAAACTGCTTCCACTGCCTTGCGAAGTTTGTGACGGTCCGCATGGGCCAGCAGCAAAATCGGTTCTTCTGGATGATTGATGGTTTCAGTGGCGAGGCAGGGTTGATCGTCGAGGATCAGAGCGATGCAGTTTTTCCCGGGAATGTCCTTGGACGTCACCACAACGAATTCATCCCAGGCCACGCCCGGATCGAAAGAAATCTTCTTGATTTTGCCGCGCGCGATCGTGCTGCGCACCGTCGCGCCGTAGAGCATCCCGGGCAGGGCCATGTCGTCCACGTAGCGCGCCGCTCCCGTGACTTTGTCCCGGCCTTCCTTGCGCGGCACGGACGTTCCGACGATGTGACCTTCCTTCGAATTCGCCAATCCCGCTCCTTCGCTTGCCGATTGGATGGACGTCCGCTCCAGAAAGTTTCATCGCGGAATGCTGCGGCCGAAACGCGGCGATCGCGGACAAATCGAAATGTGTTTGCTGGCAGTATTCTGTACGAAACAGAGGCAGTTTCAAATGTCTATTTGAAGCTCACAACAGCCGTTACCGGCGTATTTCGCGCCCCAACGGCTCTCCCGGAAAGCTTCCGCTTTCGAATACGCAGTCTCCGCGCAGATATGTTGCCTTAAGGACGCCGCAGAGTTCTTCACCCAAATAGGGCGAAATGCGATGACGATAGTGAAGATGCTCCTGCGTCGCGACGAATTTGGCTTCCGGATCAAAGACTACAAAATCAGCGTCATAGCCTGTCGCGATGCGGCCTTTCCGCGATTCGCACCCAGCCAATTTTGCCGGGGCTTCCGCCATCCAGCGCGCAATCTCCACCAACGTGAATCCCCTGCGGCTGAGTTCGGTCCACATCACGGGCAGCGCCAGCGAAAGGCTGGCAATCCCTCCCCATGCCGTTCGAAAGTTCCCGTTGTCCAGCCGCTTCATTTCAGGCAGGCAGGGAGAATGATCGGTCGCCACTAAATCAATGACTCCGTCTCGAAGTGCTTCCCATAGTTTTTCACAATTTTCCCGGCTGCGGATCGGAGGCGCGCACTTGAAGAGCGTCTGTCCGTCTAAAATCTGTTCCGAACAGAAATGCAAGTAGTGCGGACAGGTTTCGACGCTTACCGGCAGTCCTTCTGATTTGGCAGCGCGCAGAATATCCAGGGCCAGGCTGGTGGAAAGATGCACGATGTGCAGCCGGAATCGAAATTCCCGGCAAAGAGAAAGCAGCAAACGAATCGCGGAGAGCTCCGCTTCATCCGGCCGCGAATCGAGATACGTCGCGTATTTGCTCCAGTCCGATTGCGCCAAGCGCTGGGCGGCCGCTTCCACTGGGCCCGGCAATTCCGCGTGCACCAGCAACGGCAAGCCAGTCCGCGCCACATGAGGCAGCGCCGCGCGCAATTCGGCCTCGGTGACCATGGTGAAGCCATCGATGCCGGGATGAACGAGAAAGCATTTGAATCCAGGCACGCCCGCTGCCGCCAAATCTTCGATGTGGTTCTGGTTGTCACTCACCACGCCGCCCCACGCCATCCAATCCACGGAACACTTGCCGCTTGCGGCCTTGCGCTTTGCTTCAAGAGCGGCGACCGTTCCGGTCGGCGGCAAACAATTTAGCGGCATGTCCACAAGAATCGTATAGCCGCCCGCCGCGGCCGCGCGTGTCGCCGTCCGGAATCCCTCCCATTCCGTCCTGCCCGGTTCATTGATGTGCACGTGTGAGTCAACCAGCCCCGGAAGAATCGCGGCATTTCCAAAATCCTTCACTGGAATTTGCGCGGACAGTTGACCGGGAGGAACCACCTCAACGATTCGCCCGTCTTCGACAAGCAGCGCTGCCGCGCGAATTCCCTGCGGTGTCACCACGCGCCGCGAAATAAACGCCTGAACATTCATGGAATGAGCCTTCGCATCGTCAAGGAACGCACTGCTTGCCCTGAAAGAGTATCCCAACACTCTTCAGCACCCAAAGAGGCGCAGGCGTGCTCCGAGGTAGAGTCCGTGTGTTGCCGCAGGATTTGCACGCCAAAAAACAAGCTGGCGGTGGGCGCGATTCTGGTCAACAATTCCTTGGTATGAGCGGATTCGAAGGCTTGCGAGTTCTGGCGCTGGAAAGCCGCCGCGCGGCGGAACTCGCCAAATTGATCACCACCTATGGGGGCCAGCCCATGGTCGCGCCCTCGATGCGCGAAGTGCCACTCGACTCCAACAAGGAGGCGCTGGCCTTCGCCGCCGGACTTTTCGCTGGCGAATTTGACATGATCGTTTTCCTGACTGGCGTTGGCGCGCGCTCTCTGCAAAGTGTGGTGGAGACCGCTCACAAGCGCGAGGACTACGTCGCGGCGCTCCGCCGAATTCCCATCGTGGCGCGCGGGCCGAAGCCCGTCGCCGTCCTGCGCGAGCTTGGCATCACTCCCGCTCTGACCGCTCCCGAACCGAATACGTGGCGCGAACTCTTGCGCGCCTTCGATGACGCCGCCAATTCCGCAGCGGGAGTTCGCTTGCAGGGCGCGCGCGTCGCCGTTCAGGAATACGGCGTTTCCAATCCCGAATTGCTGAGCGGTCTCAGCGAGCGGGGCGCGCGCGTGACACGCGTGCCGGTCTATCAATGGGCGCTCCCGAACGACCTCGCTCCGCTTCGCGCCGCCATCGCGGCCATCGCGGACGCAGCCATCGACGTCGTCCTCTTTACGACGACAATGCAAGTGATTCATCTCTTTCAGATTGCCGCGGAGATGAAGCTGGAAGAAAAAATGCTCCTCGGTCTGAAACGCGCGCTGGTAGCTTCCATCGGGCCGACTACCACAGAAGAATTAGTGCGTTGCGGAATCCAGCCGGACCTCGAACCGTCCCATCCGAAAATGGGTTTCCTTGTGAAAGAAACCGCGGAGCGTGCCGCCGACCTTCTTCTTGCGAAGCGAAAAGGTGAAGTTTCTGTCTAGCGCCTGAGGCGCGTTTGCGGGCGCGGCTTGCATGGCGCTTACTTCGCGCGCTTCGATTTCTTGTGTTTTCGGAGAAAGGTCTCGAACGCTTCCTCGCTGGCTTGTTCGTGCCGCAGTTGTTTGCGTTCTTCCGGATCGGAATCTCCCGCCTGATGCTCGTCCCGCGAGTCGCCCAGCTGCTCCATCCACTCTTCGTACTCCGGCCCAAATTGTTTCTCGAGTTCTTTGCGCAGCCGCTGCGCCAACGCCGGGCTTCGTCCCGAAGTCGAAATCGCGATTTGCAGCGCCCCGCGCTGCACCACCGCCGGATAATAAAAATCGCATAGCTCCGGCACGTCCACGATATTGCAAAGCACTCCGCGCCGCCGCGCCTCCTGGAATATCTCCTCGTGCAACTCCCTCGAGGAAGTCGCCGCCACCACCAGAAACATTCCCGCCAGGTCCTCCGGCTGAAGTCTCCGCCGCTGCCACTCGATCTTTTTCTCCTCCGCCCACAATCGGATTTGCTTCGTCGCTGCCGGCGCAATCACCCGCACTTTGGCTCCCGCCTCCACCAAACTCGCAATCTTCGATTCCGCGACTGCCCCCGCGCCAACGACAAGGCACGGCTGTCCCGCAATTTTCAGAAACATTGGAAAGAGCTTCGCGGATTTCATTCTTCGGCCCCGGTCCGGCATCGCCAGGAATTCATCGCAATGAGACATCTGCATGTGACATCTGAATGTGACCTGCATTCCTTCACTTGGTCAAGGCGAAGATGCATGCATTCTGGTTTCAGGACAAACGATCTGGGGTGAGCAGAGCCGTCATTTCGAGGACGCGGTGGTAATACTCGCGCTGTGCGAGCTGCGCGGCGGCGGGATCGTCAATGATGAAGGTAACGTCGGGATGAAGCTGCAGGGCAGAGGCAGGGACGGCGGAGGTGACGGGGCCTTCGATGGCTTTGGTGACGGCGGCGGCTTTGGGAGTGCCGGCGGCGAGCAGCAGAATTTTGCGCGCTTCGAGGATCGTGCCGATGCCCATGGTGATGGCGCAGCGCGGGCTCTCTTCGCCGGAAGCGAAGGATTTGGCGTTGTCGTCGAGAGTTTCCTTTTCCAGGACTTTTAAGCGCGTGCGTGAGCCGATGCTGGAAGTGGGTTCGTTGAAGCCTATGTGGCCGTTGCGGCCGATGCCGAGAAGTTGCAGGTCAATGCCGCCGGCCTGGTGGATGGCGTCTTCGTAGGCAGCGCAGTATTTGTCGTAGTCGCCGCGGATGGTGCCGTCGGGAATGTGGATGTTGCGGGGATGGATGTTGACGTGGGCGAAGAGATGTTCCTGCATGAAATGATGGAAGCTCTGGGGATGGGAGGCGGCGAGGCCGAGGTACTCGTCGAGATTGAAGGTGACCACCTGCGAGAAATCGAGCGAACCCTCTTTGTGAAGGCGAACGAGTTCCCGGTAGACAGAGATCATGGTGCTGCCGGTGGCAAGGCCGAGCGTGAGCGCAGGATTCTTGCGCACGGCACTGGCGACGAGGTGCGCGGCCTGGTGGGTGATTTCGCGGGCGTCACGTTTCAGGATGACCAGCATGCGGGGTGCTCTCCAAAAGTTCCTTTCGATTATGGGAGAAAAAGAATCGCACAGGAAAGGAAAATCACGCGGCTTACCGGAACCGGCGAATCACAAGATTGTGGCGATCGGAGCGATAAAAGCCCAGCACGTACATGATGGCTTTTCCCTTGGTGGAATAGATGACTTGTCGAATGCGCAGCAGCGGTTCGCGGCGCGGAATGGACAGCAGTTCGGCGGTGCGCGCGTCGGCGGCGGTGGCATCGACTTCCTCATCGGCATAACCGAGTTCCACTTTGTAGTTGCGCTCGAGGATGCCAAATAAGGATTCGCGCCCAATGGGAGTATCCAGCAGACCGGCAAATTCCGCGGCGTTCAAGTAGCAGGTTTCGAGGGCAAAGGGTTCGCCGCCCGCGTGACGCACGCGCTCCAGTTTAATCACGCTGCTGGTGGGTGGAAGGGAAAGACGCGCCGCGGCTTCGCTTTCGTTTTCGCTCACTTTCGCGAAAAGCACTTTCGACGCGGCGGTCAGGCTGCGGCTGGCCATCTGCTCCGTGTAGCTCATCAATTTATTGAAATGGATTTTTGGAGCGGCGACGAACGTGCCGATCCCGCGGCGGCGTTCGACGATGCCATCGCGTTCGAGCGAGGCCAGCGCGTGGCGCGCGGTCATCAGGCTGACCTGGTGAATCTTGGCGAGGTCGCGTTCGGAGGCGACGGCGTCACCGGGATGCAGTTGGCCAGCATCAATGCGCTTGCGGATGGCGCCCTGGATGCGCTGATACGCCGGCAAGCCGTTGCGGTTCTTCACTGGCATTCTCTCTCCCGTTGTTGGGCGGGCCGTCTTCGGAGCAGATTTCATCGGCACGAACGGTATTCTAATCCGGACCTGGGTCAAGACTGGAAAGCGCGAGGGCGCAGTTCCAAAACTGCACGGTGTTATAGAGTGGGGCCTTCTAG
>Ga0210410_10001750_pt1 | contig 19976 bp, 19 predicted proteins | sample IncBWC4MmetaG_FD_161058 | JGI IMG/M metagenome (GOLD analysis project Ga0210410, IMG submission 161058) | Forest soil microbial communities from Barre Woods Harvard Forest LTER site, Petersham, Massachusetts, United States - Inc-BW-C-4-M | ecosystem: Environmental > Terrestrial > Soil >... | reverse complement strand
TGCTCGTGGTTTGAGGGCGGGTTGCGTCGGTTGCCATGTACATCTCTCCAATCAAGGGTGCTTCGTGCTATCGCGCGTAGCTTCCAGTCTAGAGAGGAGGATTGGCTTCGCCTACGCACCGGGGTACAACGGAGCGTATTGACCGAACGTGCTTTGAGGATCGAGGCAGGATTCTTTCCCAGGATTCGCGCTTGTTTACAGGTTAGCGGGTCTTGGTTTCTTTCATCAGTCTGAGTAATTCTTCACGTCGCGTCGCGTAGACCTTTTGCTCGGGATTGAGACGCGAGGCTGTCTCCAGTTCCGCCAGGGCTTCATCGTAGCGATCCAGGCTCATCAGGCAGGCGGCCAGGGAATAGTGATTATCGGCGGAAGAGTTCAAACGCAATGCCTCGCGAAACTCTTTTTCGGCAGCTTGCAATTGTTGTTGCTGAAATAGCGCGGTGCCTAACAAATGATGCGCCACATCCGAGTCGGGATTGAGGGAGACCGCGGCGCGTAATTCGTGCACCGCCTCTTCCGGCTTATTGTCGAGCAAAAGCGCCTGGCCCAAAACCCGGTGCTCACTCGCTCCGGTCGGATTCTGGCGCAGCGCCGATTCCAACTCAGCCACGGCGCCGTCATAATTTTTTTCCGCCATGTAGGCGCTGGCGAGGCACGCGTGTCCCTGTTGCCACTCGGGGTGAGTGCGATAAAGTTCACGCATCTCGTCGACAGCGGCATCGAAATTTCCCTGATCGCAATACGTGTTGCCCAGGTTGTTGCGAATCGAAGCCTCGTCCGGGGCGATCCGCTTGGCCTCACGATATTCCGCGACCGCTTTTTCCAGATCGCCTTGTTCGTGCAGGATTAATCCCAGATTCGAGTGCGCTTGCCAGAACGCAGGCCGCAAGTGAATCGCCTCTTCATAGGCGGAGCGTGCACCCGGTCCGTTCCCCGCCGCATGCAGAGCAATACCCATATCGTAATAAGTGTCGGCGTTGTTGCCATCACGCGCGAGCGATTCGGCGTAAGCGTGCGCCGCCGCCGGATACCGCCCGCTGGAATACAGACCGAGTCCTAGAAATTGATAAGCCTCGGCGTTTTGCGGGTCCATGCTCAGAGCGGTGCGCGCCTCGGCGATCGCGTTCGGAGCGTCATCGAGGCGATAGAAGATGTAGGCGAAGGCGCTGTGATTCTCAGGCAGATCGGGCATGAGCTGCGCTGCCTGTGTTACTTCGCCGAAGGCGTCATCCCATTGCTCCTGCTGGCGCAGCGCCGCTCCCAGTGCGAAGTGCAGAGCTGCATTCTTGTCGTCGCCGATCAACGCGCCTCGCAGAAGCAGTTCGGCTTCATGCGGATTCTGTTGATGAATCGCGAGCGCGGCTTTTACGACGGCAGCGGGGATCGGCGTACCTGGGCCTGCCGTCCTGGCTTCAGTCGCGCTTAAAAATCGAATGAGCGATGCGTCCGCGCCGCAAGATTCCAACTGCTGCAGATTCTCCGCGCGCGCAACCGTCGCCAGTCCCCTCTCCTTGACCAGACGAATCAGCCGGCTGCTCGGAACACCTCCGGCCAACCAGGCAGCGAGCTGCGTCGCGTTCACAGGCTGCGTTTCGGAGGAATGAGCGAGCGTTGTCGCGAGAATAATCAGGAGAAGAAATGCTGAAGGTCTGGCTCTCACCGAAACGCTCCCACCGTGCGCGGAATGAAATGGTGGCGCCTCTTGAGGGCGGACCCATCGCGAGCGCCTTTCAGCACCTTATCGCGCTTAGGTCGCGCCGGTAAGATCACAAAGGTAATGGACCCAGTCACCGGTTGAGAGAGCGACTGCGATCATATCTGTGAGATGAGAGAGGAGCCCAGAGACTACCCGCAGGAGACTTTCGACTCCGGCGGGTACGTTGTCTATGACAGCGGGGAGTCGCTCATGCGGAAGCGGGTTCGAACGTGCTCAGAGATGAGTTCAATGGCGGGACGGTTTTTCACCGGATCGCGTTGAGCGAGGTACTTCATGGCTTCGACCAAGGTGCGCTGACCATCGACGTACCGCTGATCGGGAAGCCGTTCTCTGCGTTTATTGCCTAGCTTTGGGGGAACTGTAATCGTAAAAACTTTCGCCATGAATGTCTTAAACCGTAGCGTAAGTATAGCTCCCCGCCCGAAATTCTCAGTGTATATTTTTGTGTATGCGCTATTGTTCTTTTAGATTCAACGAGTTAGCTGCGAGGGGTGACAGTCTGGGTCTTGCTCGTGGTCTTCAGTTGAAAGACATCGTTGCCAATCTTCTGGTTAACTTTAATGGACGAGTACTTCGCCAAACGATAATCGCCCTGCGGTTCGAAAAATTGTTGCTGGACAGAAATTCCGCGATCCAGATCGATCCACAGGGAAATCTGTTTGAAGGTCTGGCGCAACTTTTCTGATTTCGGAATCAATTGCAATTTCGCGGTCGCGATACCCTGGATGGTCTCCGGGCCGACGTAGGTGACGTCGAAGGCCTTCACCATGTCCTGTCCGCTACCTCCGAAGCCCAGGATCAGGTAGCTTTCAAAGTCGGCGCGATTCTTGCCCGCGTCGTAAACCGTTACCTGATCCGGCTTGGGTTGGTAGACGCGGAATTTGCCGTCGGCGAAAAGCACGTATTTCAGGTCGGGCTTGGTGATGTCCAACTTCATGTCAACATCTTTGCCGGTGCGCCGGTAGTAAATCGTTCCGGATTGCACGTCATCGACATCGTCGATGACTCTCTCGTAACGATCCCACTCGAACTCGGCTTTAGTGGTGCGAAAGCTGGCGGCGGCCGAGTCCATCGTCTTCAGAACGGAATCCAGCGCGGCGGAATTCGAAGCGCTCTGGGCTGAAACTGGAAGCTCGGCATTCAGGATCACCGCGAGAGCCAGCGCGATAAGAACAAGATTCAGTCTCATGGAAGTTGGTCGCATGCCAGCCTGCGTCGCTACTCTCGCTTTGCCACGACTTTATAACTCTGCACGCGCCCTTTGCCGTCGGTGGTCGTCTCGTAGCTCACGATCGAGACTGCCCCTGAAATCGGCTCGATCATGCGCAGCAACTGCTGCCTCACCGACGCGTCGTCGCCCGTTGTGATGGCGCTGGCCTGAATCTGGTATAGCAAATGGCCTTGCGCGTCGGGAGTAACGACTACATCACTCGGATGCGGAATCCGGGGAATGGGTTTGTCATTGAAGTCGATCACGCGGGGCGAAACAAAAATGAAGATCAGGATGAGCGTGACCATGATGTCGTAGTGCAGCGTGCCCCGCTCGTACTGCCACAGAATGTATCCGCGAATTGTTCGCCAAATGGCGTTCATCGACAAGGACGGCGCGCCCGGTGCAATCGTGCTGATCTCGGCTCTCTGCAAGTCTAGTGACTGCTCCTTGGTCTTGGCAATGATGAAGTCCGCTATTGGCTCTTAGCCTTTAGCTTTTAGCCTGAATATCTAAGCGTTCATCTAGTGCCGCTCGCGCCGTGATTTTCTTAGCGTCCTTAGCGTCCCATCTTACCCAACTTAGCGTTTAAAAGCTTTTTGCGGGAAGCCATCCCATGACTGTCCCTAAAACTTCCTGGGCACAATCCGTTCTGCCCCAATATAACTTCGCAGTGCCTCAGGAATCACCACGCTCCCGTCGGCCTGCTGATAATTCTCCATGATCGCCACCCACGTGCGTCCCACGGCCAGGGCGCTGCCGTTCAGGGTATGAACATATTCCGTTTTGTTCTTGCCTTCAGGTCTATACCGGATATTTGCCCTCCGCGCCTGATACGCTTCAAAATTCGAGCACGAAGAAATTTCGCGGAACAATTGCTGCCCTGGCAGCCAGACTTCGATGTCGTAAGTCTTCGCCGCAGAAAAGCCGAGATCACCTGTGCAGAGTTCCATTACACGATAGTGCAGGCCCAGCCGTCGCAGGATTTCTTCGGCATTCCGTGTAAGCTTCTCGTGCTCCTCGTAGGAACTCTCCGGCCGCGTGAACTTTACCAGTTCGACTTTCTGAAACTGGTGTTGCCGGATAATGCCGCGCACATCTTTTCCGTACGATCCCGCCTCACTACGAAAACACGGCGTATAAGCCGTGAGGGAAATCGGCAGCCGCGTCGTCTCCAGCACTTCGTCGCGATAAAGATTCGTCACCGGAACTTCCGCCGTCGGAATCAGCCACAGATTGCGTTTGTACAAAAGCACGCTCCAGGGCAACCTGTCTGGTTGGTCGATGTACCCGGCAGTTATGTTGAGGTTGACGGTGCGCGTGTTGTGATCGACTGATGTCACTTGGAAAACGCCAGGCTGCCCAACCGCTTGAACCTCCTCGCCTAACTCAGGAATACGTTGCGGGTCGGCCTCGAATTTATCCGTGGAAACATTGAACAAATCCTGCCTGAACTTCGGCAACTGACCCGTGCCATACATCGACTCTGAATTCACCAGATAAGGCGGCAGCACCTCCGTATATCCATGCTCACGCGTGTGCAGGTCGAGCATGAAATTCGAGAGCGCCCGCTCCAGCTTCGCCCCCAGATCCCAGTACACAGCAAACCGTGCGCCAGTAAGCTTAACCGCACGCTCGAGATCGAGCACGCCGAGATCGGCGCCCAAATCCCAATGCGCCTTCGGGGTGAAATCAAACTTCGGAGGCACTCCCCAGCTCCGTATCTCGACATTCTCTTCGGCGCTATGTCCCATTGGCACGCTAGAGTTCGGGAGATTGGGGATGCTATCAAGAGTATCCTTAAGCTTCGTATTCAATTCCTCAACTAGCTTGTCCGCAGTTGGGATCCTCTTTTTCAACACCGCTTGTTCAGCAAGGTTTTCGGCTCGTGTCTGGTCATTAGCCACTGAGTCGCGGTTTTCGCTCTTGAGTCGTTTCTCCTCGCTCTTGAGCCGCTGAAAAGCTTCGACCAATGTCCTGCGTCGCGCTTTCATCGTCTCAGCTTCGGTGATGGCCTGCCGCCGCTGCGTGTCGATCTCGTGGAAATCTTTAAGCACGGAAGCCGGATCCATCCCGCGCAGGCGCAATTTCGCTTCCACCAGCGGCAAGTTGTCACGAACAAAATTCAGATCAAGCATGGGAATTTTATTACTTTATCGGAAAAGAGGGAGAGAATGCACGCGGAAGAGCGGGCAGCGGTTACAGCGAGACCGAACAAGAATGTCAGCCCATGCGAAAAAAGGCTTCTGTCAGTGTGCAGACTACCCCGCCGGCACGCCGAGTCGCTTCGACATCTCGTCGTAGAGGAATCCGCGGCCGGGACGGTAGGGCTGTACCCATTCACCGTCAATCACAAATTGCGGGATGGCGCGCTTGCCGGTGTTCTTTACGACTTCGTCCACCGCGCCCGGGGTGGATTGAATGTCTACTTCGGTATAAGGAATGTTGTGCTTGGCCAGAAAGCGCTTGGCTTCACGGCAGTCGGGGCACCACTGTGCAGAGTAGACGGTGAGGGTCATAGGTTATGGTATTGCGGCGTGGTGGCCAAGAACTGCCATCTCCAAGCACGGACTATACATGTTCTAACTGAGCCAGCGTGCGTTCATTCACTACGTTGCCGGTGTTGAGCGTCGAGGCCGGCTCGAACAGCATGACCCAGCATTCTTTTTCGGCGACCGGGCGATGCTCCACGCCGCGGGGGACGACGATGAACTCGCCTTCACCGATCCACTCGTGGCGTTCGCGGAGAGCCTCATCTCGGAACTCCATGCGGAAGCGGCCTTTGACCACGAGAAACATTTCGTCCTCGTGGTCATGGTGATGCCAGACGAACGGAGAATCGAACTTCACCAGCTTGACCATCTGTCCGTTGAGTTCGGCGGCGATGTGCGGTTTGTAGTACTCAGAAATCCTGGCGAACTTTTCGGCGACGTTGACTTTGTGCATGGCGATCGCCCTCCCCGGCGCGACTTATGCACCGATGATTTTAGTGTGACCAGCCAGTATAAGTGGCTGGCCACCTGGTCTCAAAGCTGACCGCGTCCGCCATCCACGTTGAGATCGACTCCGGTGATGTAGGAAGCATCGCTGCTGGCGAGGAAGAGCACAGCGTGGCCGACTTCGTCGGGAGTGCCGAAACGCTTCATGGGATTCTCAGCCTTGACCATTTCCGAGAACTGGTCGACCATCTCTTGCGGTAGGCCGGTGCGGCCAAAAATGGGGGTAACGATGGGGCCCGGGCTGACGACGTTGACACGAATACCTCTCCCGACAAGTTCGGCGGCGAAGGTGCGCGCGAGGGATCGCACGGCAGCTTTGGAAGCAGAATAAACGCTGGCGTTGGGCGTGCCCAGAGAATTGACCACCGACGAGTTCAACACGATTCCGGCATTGTCATTGAGGTGCGGCACGGCTTTCTGCAAGGTAAAAAACATGCCCTTCACGTTGATGTCGAAGGTTTCGTCGAACATCTGCTCGCTGCTGTCGGCGACGGGAGCGAATTTGGCGATGCCGGCGTTGGCGAAGATGGCGTCGATCTTTCCGAATTTCGCCGCGACTTGCGCGTAGAGGCGGTCGATGTCGGCCAGCTTGGAGACGTCGGCTTTCACGGCCAGAGTTCCGCCCCCGATGATGTCCACGGCTTCATCAAGCGTTTTCTGGTCGCGGCCAGAAATGGCAACGTTCGCGCCCTCGTCGTGAAATAACTTGGCGGTGGCTAAGCCGATGCCGCTGTTCCCGCCCGTGATGACTACAGTCTTGCCCGCATAACGTTTCATAGAGTGGTCTCCGAATATCAAGAGTGCCGATCGAGAATGTTCCCCGTTTCTCGCCGTTCCTACGTTTTGATGAATGTTATAATGATGTAGTTTCAGATTAATTTGAGGCGCCTTGCGGTAGCGAGTCAGAAAGATCGAATGGACCGTAAAGAATTGGCGAAAATCTCGAAGGCGCTCGGCGATCCGACGCGCTTGCAGATTTACGAGGCGATCGCGGGGTGCGAAGAAATGTTTTGCGGCGAATTGGTCGAGAAGTATGCTCTTACGCCCGGCACCATCTCGCATCATTTGAAGATTCTGGGAGAAGCGAACCTGATCGAGTCTCGGCGGGAAGGCCAATTCATATACAACCGCTTGCGGCCGGAGACATTGCGCGAGTACAGCCGCGCCGTCGCGAAGATGGCCGATCCTGCTCGCAAACGGGCGTGAGCGAGCACCCTCGCAGTTAAAACAAGGTGAGCAGAAGCCGCCGATGAACCGGCGGCTTTGAGTTTATAGGTGAGGCCGCGGACTAGAAGCCGGACGACTCGGTCGTGATGTGTCCTCCGTGCAGGGTCATGTGCACTCCCCGCTGAGTGTTTACCCGCGTAGTGGCGGTCCAGTCGACATCATCCATGTTCACCGTCCCGCTTCCGCCGCCGGAGAGCGCATAGGTAATGACGCCGTTTTGGTATTGATAGTTCCCGACCGCCAGCACCATCCCCGTCTTCATCACGAAGACCGGACTGGTCGAGGCCGGCAGCGATTGCGCCGCGCTGACGCCGGTCGAAACATAGTCGGCATAAGCCGCACGAGTAATCGCCGGTGTCGCCTGCGCAGTGATTGCCGTCACGTTGCGAATCGCGAGGGTCGGCCTCACGTCTGCGCTGGCCGATTCGCTGTAAGACTCATTCTGTGCGTGGCCAAAGAAATGCCATCCCAACCCGAAAGTGGAGGCAGTTTGCGGCACCTGCACGTCATCCATCAGTCGCAGGCTCAGCACGGTTTCGCCCTTCAATTTCGGGCGCGGGCCGCGGGCTGGCAACATGATTACCTTCCACGGCCAGAGCGGAGGCAGCATCCATTCGACGATGTCGCGCGTGGCGTGTCCTTTGCCGTCGATCTTGCCCTGCTTATCCACTTTGTAGCCGCGAGTTGCGATGACCTTGGTCTCGAGGGGCAGATCGCCAGTGGGCAGGCCGATGCGGTCAAATTGGAGCTTCAGGTATCCCTTGCCCCAGAAGTGGCCGGGATCTTTAGCGTCCTCCAGATGACCTACAAGATAGCTACCGCGTGGGAATGCCTGCTGTCCGAATTCTGTAATGCCTTTCAGGTGGCAGAGTACCGGGTCCCCGACGTCGACCGATGCCGAGGAGAAGTTGGGTTCATTCAACGTGCATTGCAAAAGTGTGCCGGCGGGCAGGACAACCTCCCGTGCGCTGGCTGATAGGGTGAAGGCGAAAACAATGAACAGCAAGGCGGAGCAGCGAGACACCATAAGTCCTCCTCAGTTCGCACGCCCCATTTTGGCGGCCGTGGCGCAGGCTCGCCGAGTGATCCGCGAATCTTGCCACAGGTTCCGCCGAAGGTCAATGAGTTTGCGAGGGAGGATGGCCTTCCGATTTGATCCTGTACTTACGGGACGTACTGGAAGCTTTGGACGACCACTGACTGGTTCGTGGCCGGCACGGCGGTGTAGGCCCAGAGATTGATTCCCACGGGAAGCGGTTGCTGCGGAATGTTCGTCGTATTTGACGACGTGTAGGTTGCGGTTTGCAGAACATTGGTGGTGGTCCCGATCGGCTGATTCCCGCTCATCAGCGTGAAGACAACCCTGCTGGAACTCCAAACCATTCGTGCCGTGGTCAGATTCTTTCCATTGCTGACGGTGAAATTGCGATTGAAGCTCGATTTGTACTGGCGAAAAATGGTCGGATAAATGGTGAAGTCAGCGTTGCAAGAGCAGGTGTTGTCCCACTTGGAAAACTCAATGTCGATCTCGTTGGTTCCGTCGACGCCGATTCCATTTGCAGGTCCATAAGGGAAGAGGCCCAGCACCGTGACCGGATCCATATTCCAGATGTCGCCCTCGATCACCCACTGGTACGTTCCGAAACCGATGTTGTCGACAGTAAACAGTTGGGACGCAGTCCATTTGCCTCCAAAATTCCTAATGTTCAAGTGAAGATACCCTTTTGAGTCGATGGAGACGTTTTTGGGGTTGCCGGGCGCAACACCGGCCATACCGCCGTTGGTGACATTCCACGAGTGGCCTTGCCATGTTATTTGTGCTTGAGCGGCAGCGGAGGCGCATAGAGTCAACGCCGCTACTATCGTGAACGTGACACTCGAGAATATTTTCAGTTTTTTCATGAAGTCTCCTGAGTGTGGAGTTTTTCAGCGTACACCCGCGCCGGGTTGATCTCAAACAAAAGCCGCCAGCTTTTGGCTGACGGCTGAAAGCTGAAGGCTGACGGCTTATTTCTCGTACAGCAAAACTCCCTCGGTCTTTTCTGCGTCTACGGGGCGATAGAACAACTTGTTGTCTTCAAGGAAGACCTCGATGAACGCGGGGCGCGTGGTGATGGTGCCCTGAATCAGCGCCTCAGACAGGGGGTCTTCTATGTACTTTTGCAACGCACGGCGCAGTGGCCGGGCGCCGTAGCTGCGGTCAGTGAGCGTCTGGTTGAGGATCCACTTCTTGGCCTCATCCGCGACGGTTACCGTGATCGACTTCTGCGCCAGGTTCTGGTTGAGCTGGTTGACCATGAGCTCGAGAATCTGGATGAGGTCGTTCTCGCCGAGAGCCAGGAAGAGAATGACTTCGTCGAGGCGATTCAGGAATTCGGGGTTGAAAGTGCGTTTGACTTCGCCCTTCACCAGTTCTTCGACCTTGTCGGAAATCATGTCTTCCTTGGACGACTGGAAGCCGAGCCCTTCGCGCTTTTGCAGGTGCCGCGCGCCGATGTTCGAGGTCATGATGATGATGACGTTTTTGAAATCGACGGTATTGCCGAGGCCGTCAGTGAGCTGGCCGTCTTCAAACACCTGCAACAGAATGTTGAAGACATCCGGATGCGCCTTCTCGATTTCGTCGAGCAGCACAACGGAGTAGGGGGCGCGCTTCACGCGTTCGGTAAGCTGGCCACCTTCTTCGTAGCCGACGTATCCCGGAGGCGAGCCGATCAGCTTCGAAACCGAATGCTTCTCCATAAATTCGGACATGTCGAAGCGAACCAGAGCCTTCTCGGTGCCGAACATGAACTGCGCCAGCGTGCGCGCGACTTCGGTTTTTCCGACGCCCGTGGGACCGAGGAACAGGAACGAGCCGATGGGCCGGTTCGGATTCTTCAGGCCGGCGCGGGAACGGCGGATGGCACGGGCCAGAGCGCTGATCGACTTGTCCTGCGAGATGATGCGCTTGTGCAGTTCTTCCTCGATGCGCAACAGCTTCTGCGTTTCTTCTTCTTTAATTGAAGTGACCGGGACGCCGGTCCAGCGCGAGACCACGTCTTCGATGTCTTCGCGGTTCACGACGCCCGTGGAAGACTCATCGAGATGATATTTTTCGCGAAGGGCGCGCAGGTTCTCGCGCTCTTTGCGTTCTTCGTCAGAGTAGAAGCGAGCCTTCTCGAACTCATGGTTCGCGATGGCGTTCTCCATACGGTGAACGATGAACTTGATGCGCTTCTGGACTTCCGTGATTTCTTCGGGCAGGGAAGTCTGGCGGAGCTTGACTCGGGCTCCGGCTTCATCGACCAGGTCGATAGCCTTGTCGGGCAGGAAGCGGTCGGGAATGTAGCGGTTCGAATGCGAAACCGCGAAGTTGATGGCGTCGTCAGTGTAGGTGACGGCATGGAACTTTTCGTAACGATCCTTGATTCCGAAGAGGATTTTGATGGCGTCCGTTTCATTCGGGGGCGGAACTTTTACGGCCTGGAAGCGGCGCTCCAGCGACCGGTCTTTCTCGATCGACTTGCGATACTCGCCCGGCGTGGTCGCACCGATGCACTGAATTTCACCGCGGGATAGCGCGGGCTTCAGAATGTTGGCGGCATCGAGCGAACCTTCCGCCGATCCTGCGCCGACCAGCGTGTGAAGTTCGTCGATGAAGATGATGGAGTTCTGCGACTCCATCAGCTCTTTCATGATGGTCTTGAGGCGCTCTTCGAACTGGCCGCGATATTTAGTTCCGGCAACGATCAGCGAAAGATCGAGAGCGAGGATGCGTTTGTCGGCGAGGAATGATGGGACTTCGCCGTCGGCGATGCGCTGCGCGAGTCCTTCCACGATGGCGGTTTTGCCTACGCCGGGCTCGCCGATCAGCACGGGATTGTTCTTGGTGCGGCGGCAGAGAATCTGAATGACGCGATCGACTTCACCGTCGCGGCCGACCAGCGGGTCGAGCTGATTGTCCATGGCGGCCTGGGTCAGGTCGCGGGAAAATTCGGCTAACAGTGAAGACTCGCGCTGGCGGGCCGGTGCCGCTTTTTCCTGCGTGCTTCGGGCCAGTTCTTCGCGGATGGTCGAAAGACGCAAGCCGCGTTCGTGAAGAATTTCAGCGGCGAAGCATTTTTCTTCTCTCAGTAAACCTAAAAGCAAATGTTCAGTGCCGATGTGGCGATGCGAAAGTCGCTCGGCTTCCTCGGCGGCATAGGCGAGAACGCGCTTGCATTCGTTGCTGAGGGGGAGATCCACGGAAGTGGACACTTTCTCCCGAATCGTGGTGTGCCCTTCGATCTGCTTGCGAATCGATTCGACCGAAGCGTGCGAGCGCAGGAATCGGTTAGTAAGGGCTTTATCTTCGCGCAGAAGTCCCAGAAGCAGATGTTCAGTCTCGATGTAAGGCGATCCGAACTGACTGGCTTCGTAGCGCGCGAAGAAGATGACGCGCCTGGCTTTCTCCGTATAGCGTTCAAACATAATGCCCTTCCCCCTGACCTTCCTGGCCGGGAAGAACTTGATCTGCCCGACCTGCCCACCCTGAAGGCGTCTCGATCCTCATTATGCAATCAAAAGATCGGGAAACCCAAGTACTGAAACGATTCCGCAAATCTTTCATCACGTTACCGAAGGCACCTACTCTTTTTCCATTCCACTAAAGTGCCGTCCTTCGCTCATACGGGCAACGAGTCTGGTGCGATCTCTTCCACCGAGCCGCGCTGCAACCTTAATACACGATGGCAGCGGCGGGCGAACGATAAATTGTGCGTAGCGATGAGAGAGGTGAGTTGGTGTTCGCGATGTAATCGCGCGATCAATGCGAAAACCGCTTCCGCCGTCTGTCCGTCAAGGTCCCCGGTGGGCTCATCCGCCAATAACAACTTCGGCCCGGTGATGAGCGCCCGCGCCAGAGCCACCCGCTGCTGCTCGCCTCCGGAAAGCTCACCCGAGCGGTGATGCGCGCGCTGCTCCAGTCCGACCTCACGCAGCCAGCGTGAAGCCTCTGGCTCGACCTGCTGCCAGGTCTGCCCCCGCAGGAGTAACGGCATGGCAACATTCTCCGCTGCCGTGAATTCGGGCAGCAGATAGTGGAACTGCCAGACAAAGCCGGTCTCGCGATTGCGAAACTCCGCCGCCTGGTCATGCGATAAGGTATTCAATCGCAAGTGGGCGCAGTATACGTCACCCGCAGAAGCCCGATCAAGAGCACTCAGTATGTGTAACAAGGTACTCTTTCCGGCTCCCGACTCGCCCACGATCGCCAGCATCTCTCCCCGGTTCACCTCAAACGATAAATTTTCAAAGAGCAGCAGATCCGATTCACCGGACCGGAAAACCTTCTTCAGTCCTTGAACCCGCAACATCGGTTCTTGTTCCGTTAGATGCAAGTCTTCACCCTTTCGTTCCAGTCGGGGATGGCGGGTGAAGTTCGTCCGTTCCCAAAATAGGGTCGGGACAGTATTTGCCTGCACTTAGCATAGTGGTTTCGCGGTCGCTGGCGTTTCCAGTTTGCAATCCGAACCTATTCATAACGCAGGGCCTCGGCGGGCAGAATGCGAGAAGCCGACCAGGAGGGATAGAGCGTGGCTACGAAAGAAATCCCGATCGCCACCAGGGCAACGGTCGTGCCATCGATGAGACGCGGGGCAAAGGGCACGTAGTCAATGGAATAGACCTCTGCGGAAAGCGAGATCATGTGATAGTGGCCCCCCGCATATGAGATTGCATAGCCGAGCACTAGGCCGATGGCGGTTCCGATCATGCCGATCAACATCCCTTGCGCGATGAAGACATTGCGCACCTGCGCCTTGCGTGTGCCCATCGACATCAACACAGCAATGTCTTTGGTTTTTTCCATGACCATCATAATAAGAGAGATAAGAATGTTGAGCGCGGCCACAAACACGATGAGACCGATGGTGATGAAGGTGACCAGCCGCTCCAGGCGAAGAGCGTGGAAGAGCGCTTTGTTCTGCTCCATCCAGTTGGTGGCCATAAAGCCTTTGCCGGCAGCGTCTTCAAGAGTGCGAGAAATTTCGGCAGCCTGGTAGATGTCGTCAACTTTGAATTCCATGACCGAAATGAGGTCACCGAGGCCGAAAAGTTGCTGCGCGTCGGACAGACGGGCGAAGGCCCATGAAGAATCGTAGTCAAAGAATCCGGAGTTGAAGATTCCAACCACACGGAACCGGCTGTACTTGGGAACCATGCCAAAGGGAGTGAGTTCACCCTGAGGGCTAGTGACCAATACGACCGAGCCTACGGTGGCCCCGAGATTGTCAGCCATGTCCTTGCCAAGAACGATGGGCGGCATGGCGGCAACGCGATGTTGCAGATCGGAAAGCGAGTCGGGAGAGGCGGGTTCTGTATTCGTATGGGGACGGGTCTCTGACTCGTCCATGCCGGGTCGAAGACCCGGCTGCGTGTCGCTCGCCTCATCAAGAGGACCAGCCGACCCATCTTTCACCGAACTGAGCAGATCCCCAACCCGCCGCTCATATTTCGGAATCATCCCCTTCAGCACCGCGCCCCTTGCCCGCGGACCTCGCGAGATCAACACCTGCTCAAAGATCGCCGGGGCCGCCGCCACCACATGAGGCTGTTTCGACAGCCGCTCCATGAGCGCAGGCCAATCTTTGATTCCATCATCCGCGATGCGCTGAAGACTAATATGCGAAGTCGATCCCAACAGCCGCTGCTGCAAGTCCTGGCGAAAGCCATTATTAATAGCCAGCGCGACGACCAGCGAGGCCACTCCCGCAGCCACTCCTACCACGGAAATCCCCGTGATGATCCCAATGAAAGCCTGCCGGCGCTTAGCGCGCAGATAGCGGGACGCGATAAAAAGTTCGAAGCGCATTTAGGAGCAGTTATCAGCCTTTCGGCATCCGCCTCAGAGTAGGCTAAGAACGGCCTTCGGCATTCAGCTAGGTCGAATTATAACGACCATACTAGATTCGAGGCAGAACCGCGGGCACAGCGCAGCGATAACGCCGGTATTCCTCCCCGAATCTCTTCTCCAACTCACTGTCTTCCATCCGAATCATCGACGCGCCCGTGGCGATTTACAGCGTGAAAGTCTCCTCCTTTCCACCTAATTATGAAACCAGTTCCCGGCACTGTTCGCGAGTTGTATCGGTGACTATACTGAGGGCACATTTGCGACGGCATGGTGGCCTCTCCCCAAACATTCGGCGACTCTAGCAGCTTGGAAGCGTTCGAGCTGGTGGAAACGAAATCATCCTCCTCGCGACCGATCATCAATTCCTCAGCCCGCATTCCTGAACTGGACGGACTTCGAGGCATTGCGATCCTGCTGGTTCTTTTCTATCACGCGGTGTTTGAGATGCGTCCGTCGTCGAAGCTGCTGTCGCTGGCGGTGGTCTCGGGGCGGCTTACATGGAGCGGAGTGGACCTGTTCTTTGTGCTCTCAGGCTTTCTCATCGGTGGAATTCTGCTCGATGTGCGGACATCGCCCAGATACTTCAGTACGTTCTACTTTCGCCGCGCATATCGCATTTTACCGCTTTATTTCGCCATGGTCGGCGTGTTCTCGCTCCGCTACTTTCATGGAGCCGGGCCGCTGGGTAATTTTTCACACAGCGACATACCGTGGCTCTCGTACCTCACGTTCACCCAGAATTTTTGGATGGCTGCGCTAGGCACGTTTGGCGCCGGAGCCATGGCGGCTACCTGGTCGTTGGCAGTGGAAGAGCAGTTTTACCTGACGGCGCCACTGATCGTGCGAAAGATTTCTCGCGAGAGATTGGTGTGGGTGCTGTTGGCGGTTATCGGAATTGCTCCATTGCTTCGAACGGCCCTGTACTTCGCGTTCAAAAACGGCGGAATCGCAGGCTACGCCCTCATGCCATGCCGCGCCGATGCACTTAGCTTGGGCATTCTGGTGGCGTTGGCGGGTCGCACTCCGCGCTGGTGGAACTTTATTCTGGCGAAACGAGCCGCATTGAAATGGGTGGCGTGGATGCTGTTCGCCGTTCTGGCTATTCTCACTCCGTCGGGAACTCCACTTGGAGGTCCGATGGTGACGATTGGGTATTCAGTGCTGGCTTTTTTCTACGCCGCGATGTTGCTGATTACCGTGACGGGAGCAAGCGGTTCGATCCAGCGCGTGCTGCGGAGCCGAATGTTGATGAGACTTGGGGGCGTGTCGTATTTCACGTATCTGTTCCACCTGCCTTTGATGGAAGCGATGCGCCGGGTCATCGGCTTGCGTTTTGTCTATGCTTCCGAGGCAACCCAATTTATTGGTGCGTGGGCGGGAATTGTCGTAACGCTGGTATTGGCAGCGATCTCCTGGAAATATTTTGAAAAGCCCCGGCTGCGCATCGGACAAACACACCGCTACTAGCGCGCAGTCCGTACAAGTTGGAGATGTTCCTCCGTTCGGTCTCCCCCATTTGCTATTCCCGAAACTTCGTCGGCGGCGGCATAATGTCAAAATGGCTCGCATTTTCTTAGACGATCGTTGGCTGCCCAAGTCAATCATCTGTCTGCGGAACTATAACCGGCACAAATTTTTGCTCGACCTGATTGCGGGTGTCACCGTCGGCCTGGTCGCGCTGCCGCTTGCTATGGCATTCGCGATTGCGTCAGGGCTTACGCCGCAGGCAGGAATTTATTGCGCCATCGTCACCGGATTCCTGATCTCCGCCCTCGGCGGATCGAAAACTCAGATCGGCGGACCCACCGGAGCTTTCGTAGTAGTAGTAGCGGGAATCGTCGCGGTCCACGGTGTTGACGGACTGTTCCTGTGCACAGTCATGGCGGGAATTCTGCTGGTGATCATGGGCGTAACCGGCTTGGGCACAGCCGTCAAGTTTATTCCGCGGCCGGTTGTGGTCGGATTCACCAACGGCATTGCGGTTCTCATCGCCAGCACGCAGATTAAAGATTTCTTCGGATTGCATCTCGACAAAGTGCCGGGCGTTTTCTGGCTGCGCGTGGAGGCGCTTGCTCGCAATTTTCACACACTGTCATATGAAGCGGCAGCGCTCGCAGTGTTCACCGTGCTTACGCTGATCATTTGCCGGAGCGTGTCGGCGCGAATTCCAGGTCCCATCGTCGCGCTCCTAGTGGGAACAGTAGCCGTCTACTTATTCAAGCTGCCGGTAGAAACCATTGGCACACGCTTCGGCGGCATCCCCAGCGGCATGCCGCATCTCGTGATTCCGAAATTTCGCTCGGACCTGATCCACGGTCTGCTCGGTCCCGCCTTCACCGTCGCCATGCTGGGTGCGATCGAATCGCTGATGTCCGCCGTGGTTTCCGACCGCATGAGCCATGCTCGTATGAGCAATGACCGGCATAATCCCAACGTCGAATTAATTGGACAGGGAGTAGCCAACATCTTTTCGCCCATGTTCGGAGGACTACCAGCCACCGGCGCCATCGCACGCACTGCCACCAACATCCGCTCCGGAGCGCAATCTCCCGTGGCCGGGATGATTCACGCGCTCACGCTATTGTGCATTCTGCTCTTCGCCGCACCGTTGGTGAGCTACGTGCCCATGTGCGCGCTCGCCGGAATCTTGATGGTCGTTGCCTACAACATGGGAGAGTGGCGCGAAATTCCGCAACTGCTCAAGCTCACGAAAACCGACATCAGCATATGGCTGGTGACGTTTGCGCTCACTGTCTTCGCCGATCTTACTGTAGCCGTCGAAGCCGGAATGATTCTGGCCGCCTTGCTTTTCATCAGCCGTGTGGCTGCCACAACGACCGTCTCCCAGGTCACCGACGACTACGTCGAAGACGGCCGCATGCACATTCTGCAAGACAAAGACATCCCCTATTACGCGACCATCTTCCGCATCCACGGCCCGTTTCTGTTTGGCGCGACCGACAAGATCTCCGTGGTCACCGAGAATCTGCACAAGCTTCCGCCGGTGGTGATCCTGCGCCTGCGCAACATGACCGCCCTCGACGCCACCGGATTATTCGCCCTGGAAGAAGTCGCCAAGACGCTCCACGCTAGCAAACGTACGCTGATCCTCTGCGGTGCAAGAGAGCAGCCCGCCCAGCTAATTCATCAAGCTGAGTTCGCCGAAGTCGTAGGACAAGAAAACATTTGTGAGAACGTGCAGGCGGCGCTGCGTCGCGCGGAGGAAGTGTTTGACGGGCTGGAGGCAAAGGCCGTTTTAAGTCATTCAAAGACTGATGGTCACCTGCGCGAAGCGCAGGATTGATGCGATTTTAGGGGCCGGAGTTCCGAGCCATTTTGCATAGATCCCTGGGGCCGTAAGAACGGCGGACCTCAGGATGACAACATTCTTCGATGCAGAGGGAATGGAAAATAGAGGTTACGACAACCGCGTAATCCGCGGGAAGCCATCGAAACCCGAATCGAAGCTCAAGATCTTTTCGATACCGTGTTCCTGCATCACAGCCAAGTGCACGGCGTGGCGTGCGGAGAGACGCCGATAGCCGAGGACGATCTGTTTGGCCCGCTCGACAACAGCCCGATCCACCGGGAGGACCTCGTCGGCAGCATTCAAAAGTGCGTCGAACGCGGGTTGGATGTCGTGGCGGCGATTGATGGCGCCGTAGCGGTGCAGGATTTCCTGCAGCACTTCCGCATCGGTGACCAAGCGCTGGCGCTCGCTCACCAGTTTTTCCAGTAACCGTTGCGCGTCGGTCTTATGAGGGCCCAGCGAGCCTATCAGGTACATCGGGATATTGGAGTCAATCAGGATCAAAGCTGATGACCGTCGGTGTATCCCCGCTCGATTTCTGCCAGCATTGTGTCGATATCAGAGGTCGGCGATTCGTACCGCGCGGCGGCCCGGACGGCTGCTAGTTTTTTCTCCACGTCACCAATCGGTTCGCGGCGGCGAGCGTGCGTGAGTGCCTGCCGGACCCACTCCGCGATCGACATACTCCGCGCGCGCGCCGCGCGCTGTATCTCGCGGTAGTCGGGATCCTGTAGGATCACCTGTAATCGTTTAGCCATACCAGGACTATATGACTCATTATAATGAGTCAATGAACCAGGAAAAGCGGCCGTGCCTATGTTGGCGAAGGCGACGCTTCGGTAGCGCCCGGCATCACGCCGGCTGTCCCGAGCCCGTCCTCGCTCTCGGGGTCGCCGGGACGGCGGCGCTACAAATACATCGCTCAAATTAGGACACTTCCAGAAATGCAGCCGGTTACGGCCGGTTGCCGCGGAGCGCGTCGGTGCGCTGCAGCGTGCGGGCGGCGGTCAGGCGGGGGTCGGGTTGATCTTCGGACACGGTTTCCTGGAGCAGTTTCCAGTCGCGGGCTACTTCGCTGCTGGAAGTACCGTTCGCGAGTCCATGCCGCAACTCGGATTGCAGGCGGGCTGCGAGCAGTTGCCGAACTAATTGCGGGGGCGCGGCGCCGTTCATGATATTGCCGGCGGAAACTCCGACTCGCACGACGCGTCCATCTTGCGTCATCTGGAGAAACGGGTGACCTTGCTCGTCGAAACCGGTTTGCGCTTTCGATTGCATTCTTTCCCAGGACTTGTCGGCGCCCGTCGAGGTGTCGGTCTCAGCTAATAGGCTCTTGAGTTCGCGCTCGTATTCTCGGCGGTCGTCTTTCGCCAGCGGCTGATCGAGGGCGCTCCCGGCGACGAAGACCATGGCGTCGCGCGCCGGATCGAAGCGACCAGCGACATCGCCCATATAGACTGCAGCCACGCATCCGGCAAAGATGGGGCTGACGATCGCGCTGGGCACGATGTACTTTTTCGATTTGAAGAAGGATTCAACCACTCCGTGCACCGCCGAGCTGCGTGGCAGGCTGCCGGGAACCTGCGGAATCACCAGCCGCGAAAATTGAAGTTCCGGGTGACGCGCATTGAATTTCACCAGCGTCTTCGCCATTTGCTTTGGCGTCGTAATGCCGGCGTCGGCTACGATGCTGCGGCGCAATGCCTTCGGATAATAAAAATTGATGACGTCTTTGGTGAAGTCAGCGCAGTTGTGCGACACCGTGCGGAAGTGCGAATGGTTCGGCAGGGCGTTGTATTTCTCGATCAGCGCGTCGTCCTGCCGGGAAGTCGTCTCGATTTCAAATCCGTAAATCGCGCGATCGTAGGAAGATCCGACCAACTCGTACCAGTTGCCGCCCGGAGTTTCTCCATTCTTCCCGTCAGGAGCGACCTCGGCGAGATACTTGCGCCGATAGTGATCGCGCAGGGAGTTGACCATCTTGGCGTCGGCAAATAGCGGAACGTCCTCGGCGCGATCCACTGCAAACAGGTAAGGGATCAGCGGAATGGCAACCCAATCGTAGCCGCCAACACCGTCATAGCGGCTAAGCACGATGCCAGTTTCGCCCGAGGCGCATCGGCGAAGGACTACAGGGGAATCCGCGCAGACTCCGGAGAGATATACAGCCGCGTGGCCAGTGGCAGTAAAAAAACCCAGCGTTCCGTAGGGTTCCTCAAGTAGCAGAGTCGCCGATGAAGCTGCCGCAAACGGCGTACCAGCCAGCAACATCAGCGCTAAGTTGAACAAAACGCGCCGCATTGTTTGGATGTGGCGTGTAAACATAGTCCCCCATGAAAGGCTACGAGTAAGAACCCTTCGGCCCAAGAATAGTTGTCGGCAATGGCAGAAACCAGTTACGGAAGTGTGGTGAAAGTGGGAAACAAAACAAGCGGACAAAGCAGGGAGACATCGAGGTCAATACTGGCGCAGCTGCCTTAGATTACGACGGATCATTGAGTCGCGCCAGAGCCCAGCGCGCGCTCTCCGCGACGGATTCGTCTTTGTCTTGGTGCGCCATTTTTTCCAGCACTGGCCGGAATGCTTGTTCACCGCTGTTGCCCATGGCGATAGCGGTGTTGCGCCGCAGTCCCGCGAGC
>Ga0210410_10001749_pt1 | contig 19977 bp, 13 predicted proteins | sample IncBWC4MmetaG_FD_161058 | JGI IMG/M metagenome (GOLD analysis project Ga0210410, IMG submission 161058) | Forest soil microbial communities from Barre Woods Harvard Forest LTER site, Petersham, Massachusetts, United States - Inc-BW-C-4-M | ecosystem: Environmental > Terrestrial > Soil >... | reverse complement strand
GATGGTTCTGGCGCTGGGTCTTGCGCTGGCAGCGTGCGGCGGCGGGAGTTCGACTAATTCCGGCAACGTCACCGGCAACTGGACGGCGATGCTGACGAACACGGATGGAACACCAGCTTTTTCATTCACCACATCGCTGACCCAGGGTAACGGCACTGCAACCGTGACCGGCACGAATCTGAGTTTCAATCCTTCGACTCCCTGCTTTACCTCGGGAGGGACACAGACGGGCACGTTCCTGCTGAGTGGGAACGGCAATGGCAACCCCACAGGCGTTTTCCAATTGACCATCACCTCGGCAACGCCCCCCGGCAACACCCTTACCCTGCAAGGAACGGTGACGAACAATACGATCGCCGGTAACTGGAATTTGAGCGGAGTGACGGGATGCACCGGGACCGGCAATTTTACGATCACGAAGATGTGACCCGGACGTTATTAGCCGCGAAGCGGCCTGGGAGGTCACGGAAAAACACGCGGCTCTGGAGTTTTGAAAGCACAACTCTTGAAAACGATTTACGCGCGGCTGAAGTGTGTGCGTGAGAACTCGTTTTCAGCGACACAGTGGAATCCCGAAAATCCAGTCCCGGAGGGACGAACCAGCTTAGCCCAGCGCGGCAGCGCTGGGAAAAGTGGAAGAAATGATTCCAGTCCCGGAGGGACGACCGAGTTCTCACGCACACACTGAAGCTGCGCCCCTTCGAGGCTCCAGTCGCTGATTCCGACGTTTTTCCGCAAGCTGTTACGCCGCGGGCTGCACGCCTGCCCCGGCTTTGCGGCTACAGACTCGCAGTCTTGTCCCACCTTGTCACCGAAATTCTAAGACCTGAGGTTGCAAGAAGTCGCCACAGGTAAACTCCTTCGTACTTGCTTTGTGCCGGACACGCGCTACAATTCCCCGTTAAGGAGAATGCTCATGAGACTCAAGCTAACCCTTGCTGCTTTCGTCCTTGTGACGGGAACAACGCTTCTAGCTCAAACGTTTCGCGGAACCATTCTGGGGACGGTCACGGATACGTCCGCTGCGGTCGTTGCCGGCGCCTCGGTCAAGGTGCACAACGTGAACACGGGGCTGGATCGATCCACTCAGACCAACGCCGACGGCAGCTACAGCGTGTCCGAACTTCCAATCGGGACGTACACGGTCACGATTTCGCAGAATGGATTTCAGACCTCGCTGACCAGTGCTCTGGCCGTCGATGTGGCTACCGAGCGGCGGCTGGATGTTTCGCTCAAGCCCGGACAAGTAACGGAGCAGGTGGAGGTTTCGGGGGAGACCCTTCCCCAGGTGGAGACCACTACGAATGACCTGGGCGGCATTCTCACCAGCCAGACGGTCGAAAACCTTCCAGTCAACGGCCGCGATTACACTAAGCTCATCTACCTCAACCCTGGTGTTGCGGGTTCCCCGGACCAGATTTCGGATTCCCCTGGATCCTTCGGTGAGTTCTCGATGAACGGGGCGCGTGGGCGCTCGAACAATTATCTGCTCGATGGAACCGATATGAACGACGGTTACCGCAACGATCCTGCGATCAACCAGGCGGGCGTATTCGGTACGCCGTCGGCAATCTTACCGCTCGACGCCGTGGCTGAAGTGCGCGTGCTCTCGAATTTCGAGCCGGAATACGGGCGCAACGCCGGCGCGATCGTAAATATTGTGACCAAGAGCGGAAGCAATACGTTGCACGGGACCGCGGCCGAGTATTTCCGCAATGATGCGCTGGACGCGCGGAATTATTTCAATTTGGCGAGTCAGCCCAAAGCTCCGTTCCACAACAATCAATACGGAGCGTCGCTGGGCGGACCGATTGTGAAAGACAAGACGTTCTTCTACGCCGACTACGAAGGGCAGCAGGAGACAGTGGGTTCGGTGACCCTGGGTTGCGTGCCCGACCCTCGGCAGATTGCTGCCGATCTAGCCACGCTCGGAGCCGGCGCCAACCCTGTCATCGCTAACCTGCTGGCATCTCACAATCCGTGGCCGAAGCCAAACATTCCCGTGCTATACGATCCTGCGAATCCTCAACACAATTTCGACACGGGCTGTCCTACGGGCAACAACGCTTCGATTAACACTCCGTCGTTTAATCGGTTAACCAGTTTCATTGGCAAGATCGATCAAAATTTCAACGCCAACAACATTCTCACCGGCCGCTACTTTTTCGGAGATAGCGTGCAGTCGTTCCCGCTGTCGTTGACCGCGGGCGGTGGTCCTCTTCCAGGGTTTAATACAGAAACGCCGACCCGCGTCCAACTGGTTTCTCTTTCCTATGTGCATACGATTGGATCGAACAAGGTGAACGAACTGCGCTACGGCTGGAACCGTTTCGCGGAAGGATTTTTTCCGCAAGACCAGGGTTTCCAACCGAGTTCGATCGGCTTGTGCGCGGCCAGCACGACCGCGGGATGCACCGGATCTGGAGTTACGAATTCGGGCCTGCCCCTTATTTTTGTAAACGGCACTGCCTTCGGCCAGATCGGCACCAACAGCAGTCTTCCGCGACACCGCGTGGACAGCAACAATCAGGTACTCGACAACTTCTCGTGGAAGGTGGGCAAACACGATATCAAGTTCGGCGGTGACTTCCACCGCACTTCGGTACAGCAGTATTTTGACAAGTACTTCCGGGGAAGGCTCAAGTTTTCTAACCTTACGAATTTTCTCGCCGGCACGGTGGGCAGCGGTTTTCAGTATCAAGGCAACACCATCCGGCACACTTTTGAGAATAACTTTGGCTTCTTCGTGCAGGACAGTTTCCGAGTTACGCCGCGGCTGACTCTGAACTACGGGCTGCGCTGGGACTACTTCGGGGTCGTGGGTGAGAAGAACAACCTGCTAAGCAACGTTACCAGCTTTTCTCCCGCCACCGGAACAGGTACGTTTGTGCTGACGCAGGTGGGGCAACCGGGGCTGAGCAGCCTGTATAACTCGGACAAGAAGGATTTTGCTCCCCGCGTGAGCGCTGCCTGGGATGTAACTGGAAAGGGGAAGACCGTAATCCGCGCCGGCTTCGGCTTGTTCTTTGACGCTTTCTCTCAGGACATGGTGCTGGGGCACCTTCCCTACGAAACTTTCTTTTCCCCTGGAGCCGCTTATAACCCGATTGGTCCAGCGGCCATCACTTCGCAGAATAGAAACGGAACCCTCAAACCGGGTGTTCCTGTCTATGACAATAACGCTGGCTGCGATTTTGAGTGCGATGTTTTTGCGGTTGACCGCAACATCAAGACTCCGTACATGGAGAACTACAACTTGAACCTGCAGCAGCAACTGACCAGCAAGGCCGTGGTACAAGTAGGGTATGTGGGGTCGCAGGGGCACCGCTTGTGGCGATTCTTCGATCTGAATCAGCCTAGCGCGGCTACGATCAATGCCGCAGACCTGGCTAGTGTGGCTAGAGGCGGGTCGATCGCCGACTTCAGCGGATTTAACCGTCCGTATGGTGGTGGGTTTGGCCCAGGCAATCTCTACGGGACATACTATCTCGAACAACAGAACTCCACCGGAAAGTCCAACTACAATTCGCTCCAGGCCAGCTTGCGGCTGAACGGGTGGCACGGAGTGACTTCAATCGTCAACTACGTGTGGTCGAAATCGCTGGATAATTCGAGCGACGGCGAGGACTTCGAGCCGAATGCGGCGCAACCGCAGGACAGCACGAATCCGCAACTGGAATACGCCGTATCGAACTTCGACATCCCGCAACGGTTCAGTTGGATTTTCGGCTACGATCTGCCGAGGATGAGCGGTAGCATGCAGAAGCTGAAGAACGGGTGGGGCCTGAACAGCACGGTGTCGCTACAGAGCGGGCAACCTTTCCAATTCAACTACAACGGTGAGGATGATTTCAGCGGCGGCGGCGGCGGTTTCGACCGGCCAGACCTGGTGGGTCCGATTGTTCAGAACAATCACAACCCTTACCAGTTCATGGCGCTGAGTTCGTTTGCCATACCCTGCAATGTGACCGGAGCAAATCTTGCGGCTTCGGATTGCATCCCTGGAACGCGGCACTACGGTAGCCTGCGGCGTGACTCCTTGCGCGGGCCACAGTACAAGCAGTGGGACTTCGCGCTCTACAAGACCACGGCTATCACGGAGCGCATCAGCATGCAACTCCGTGCGGAGTTCTTCAATCTGCTGAATCATCCGAATTTTGCCAATCCATTCCTGCCGGCGTTCATTGCCGATCCTGCTGTCAACGGCACACAACTGGTAGGAAATCGCGAGGTGGGCAAGGGCTTTTACCCGCTTACGGCTACGGGCGATGTGGGCATTGGCAACCCGTTTCTGGGTGGTGGCAGCCCGCGGGGCATCCAGTTAGCGGCGAAGTTCACCTTCTAGCTAGCGGGTAAGATTGTTTTCTGGCTCCTCCTGCTGGCGCAGGAGGAGCCTTTTCTTTTCGGTGCGAGCCGCTCGTCAGCGTTGTCCCTGCAATTCTCCGAGGGGAACAATTTTTGTGTCGGTACGGAACTTCTTGTAGTCGCGATAGGTGAGGTCGTCTTCGACATTGAAGTTTTTCAGCAGGGCGACGCGCACATCGATCTTCACGGCGACGTGTTGCGGCAACCAGACTTCATCATTGACGCGAGTCTGCTCGATGAGGATGTGCGAGCCCTTGTGGATACGGGCCAGAAACCAGCCCAAGGAAACTGTGTCGATGCACCGGATGTCGAGCTTCTTCCACTGCGATTCGTCCTTGTCGATCCAGGCGCGGAAGCGGAACTTAGGCAGGATTTTGGCTTCTTTCAGATGCGGCTGGTATCCTGGACGCGGGTCGCCGTCGATGACGTAAGCCTCACGCCCATCGAGCGCTTCGATCCCTACCAAGCGAAGGTTGTAGGCGTCTGCCACTTCGCGCACGAACTGACGGCTCTGTTCACGTTCTTTTTCGTCTTTCTCCTCGCGTTTCTTGCGGTCTTCCGGAGATTCGTTCTTGCGCTTCTCAATCACCTTCTGGATCTTTTCTTCTTCTTTCTTAGCGTCTTTGTCGGAGAGCGGTTTGTCGTCTTTGGCGATCAGGCGTTCGACCTGCTCGCCGTAGAGTTCCATGATTTCGGAGGTTTTCACCTCGGTGGACTTTACCTGGCCTTTGCCATCGAGTCTGTGTTCTTCCTCGCGCTGAATGTAGGTGTAATCGCGCTGCCGTTTATCGTTCTCCATGTCCTTTTCCGCGGTCTGGCGAATCAGTTCGCGGATCTGGTCCTGGGAAAGCGCAGGCGTGGAAATGGTTGCGGTAGCTGCCGCCGGCTGTGGAGATGGAGAGTTGTTCTGGCCGACTGTGCAGCTGCAAGCAAGAAGAACAAGAACTAAGGGTCTGACCTGCATGCTCATGTTACGTGATAAGAACCCGGCAGGTTCCAGCGAGTTCCGGTCGGACCAAATTTAGAATTACCCACGCAGCCCCGGACGCCCCGTCCGGGAGCCGAGCGAGGCAGGATTCCCGTCAAGATGGAATATCCGCGCTAGTCCCCGGCGTGCGCCTTAGCCATCGCCGACTCTGTCCCAATCCGCATCCCGTAGAACGACCGATAAACGAAGGAGAACGAAATCACAAAGAACACCGCCGCCAGCACATGGGTCAAAACACCATTGCTTTCGGAGAGCTTCACCGCCAATTCCACCGCGAGCAAGCCAAACAGCGTGGTGAATTTGATCACCGGATTCAAAGCCACCGACGACGTGTCCTTGAACGGGTCGCCGACGGTATCTCCGATCACGGTAGCATCGTGCAAAGGTGTGCCCTTTTGTTTGTATTCGACTTCAACAATCTTCTTGGCGTTGTCCCAGGCCCCACCGGCGTTCGCCATGAAGATGGCCTGATACAGGCCAAAGATCGCGATCGAGATCAGGTATCCGATGAACAGGAACGGCTCCATGAAAGCGAACGACAGCGTGGCGAAGAACACGCCAATGAAAATGTTCAGCATGCCTTTCTGCGCATACTTGGTGCAAATCTCCACCACTTTCTTGCTGTCCGCCACCGAAGCCCTGGTGGCCCCATCCAGCTTGATGTTCGCCTTAATGAACTCGACGGCTCGATAAGCGCCCGTGCTCACGGCCTGCGTGGAAGCCCCGGTAAACCAGTAAATAATGGCTCCCCCGCTGATCAATCCCAGCAGAAATGGCGCGTGCAGCAAAGACAATTTCGCGACGTTCTCGGTCAATCCGTTGGTCAGCGCCATAATGATGGAGAAGGTCATCGTGGTCGCGCCCACTACGGCGGTGCCAATCAGCACCGGCTTCGCGGTCGCCTTGAAGGTGTTGCCGGCTCCATCGTTCTCCTCCAACATGTCCTTCGCCCGTTCAAAGTTCACGTCGAAGCCGTAATCCTTCTTGAGTTCGTTCTTGATGTTGGGCACCTGCTCGATCAGCGACAACTCATAAACAGACTGCGCATTGTCGGTCACGGGACCATAGGAATCCACCGCGATCGTCACCGGCCCCATCCCCAGGAAGCCGAAGGCGACCAACCCGAAGGCAAACACTGGAGCCGCGATCATCGTTGCCGCTGCGGCCAATCCCATCGTGCTCATGTAATATCCAACCGACATCAAAAACACCATCGACAAACCCAAGTAGTAGCCCGAGAAGTTTCCGGCGACGAACCCCGCCAGAATTCCCAGCGAAGCCCCGCCTTCTTCCGCCGAAGCTACGATCTCCCGCACATGCCGTGACTCGGTCGAGGTAAACACCTTGACCAGTTCAGGAATCAGCGCCCCCGCTAGCGTTCCGCAGGAAATGATGGTCGCGAGCTTCCACCACTGCGTAGCGTCCCCGCCGATGTCAGGAACGATGACGGCTGAAACGATGTACGTAAGCACGATTGAAACCACCGAGGTGATCCAGACCAGTGAGGTTAACGGAGCTTCAAAGTTCATCGTATCCGCATTAGCATAGCGCGCCCGCGCGATCGCGCTGTTAATGGAGTAAGCCGCCAGGCTCGAAAACAGCATCATGATGCGCATCACAAAAATCCAAACCAGCAACTGCACCTGCACCGTCGGATTCTTCACCCCCAGCAAAATAAACGTAATCAGAGCGACGCCGGTTACGCCATAGGTTTCAAACCCATCCGCCGAAGGCCCAACCGAGTCGCCCGCATTGTCACCGACGCAATCCGCGATCACGCCCGGGTTGCGCGCGTCATCTTCTTTAATCTTGAAGACAATCTTCATCAGATCCGACCCAATGTCCGCAATCTTGGTGAAGATTCCGCCAGCAATACGCAGCGCCGCCGCCCCCAGCGATTCCCCAATCGCGAACCCAATAAAGCAGGGCCCCGCGTAGTCTCCCGGAACAAACAGCAAAATGAAAAGCATGATCAGCAACTCAACGCTGATCAGCATCATTCCGATACTCATCCCAGCCTGCAGCGGAATGCTGTAAATCGGATAAGGCTTCCCGCGCAAACCAGCGAAAGCTGTGCGCGAGTTGGCAAACGTATTCACCCGAATGCCGAACCAGGCCACGCCGAAGCTCCCCGCAATTCCTACCAGGCTGAACGCCAGAATAATCGGCAGCGTGGTCATCACCGGCTTCCCCGGCACCGGCGACAGCACGCCGAAGTACAGAATAATCACCACCGCAATGAACACCCACAGCAGCAGCAAAAATTTACCCTGAGTGGTCAGATAGGTCTTGCACGTCTCGTAAATCAACTCCGAAATCTCCAGCATCGCCCGATGCACCGGAAGATTCTTCAGCCGCATGTAAATCGCCAGCCCAAACCCCAGCCCCGCGATGCAGAAAAGAATTCCAATCATCAGCAACTTGTGGCCGTCGATGCCCAGAAACGAAACCGAAGAAAGATCAGGCAGTTTCAAACCGGCTTCGCCACTAGCCTCCGTGGAAGGCTGGGCCCAGGCAGCAGAAGCCCCCAAAGTCATAACCACAACCGCGGTGGCAGACGTCCGATTCCGCACGAAACGGCATCCTCGGGACACAAGTTCAGCGAGCCAGGTGCGCATAGCAGTTCCTCCACTCATTGAGAACGATATAAGGATGACTACGGGTTCAGGTACTTCGACCGGCAAGGGTGCCCCACACCCTCTTATGGCAGAGCGCGGGAACCTACCGGAGTTCCGAACACGCTTCCACTGCAAGACTTGAACAGGGATGCTGAGTTTGGCCGCGTCGGACGTTCACTGTGCTCTGGACAAAACCCACAGCACAAGACCAATTTTTATAACATGTTAGACAAAGCAGGTCAAACACAGCGGTGGGGCGACAGGCAACTCGCCCGTCCGCCCCACCGAAACCCGCCAGCCCACGACCGAAACTACTTGCCAAACACTCCAAAACCGCCGAGCGTCTGCAAGCTCTGTTGATTCCAGCCCGATCCTGTGTTATTCGAGTACGCGCCTTGCACTCCGCCGATATTATCCGCCCACACATCGTAAGTATCTTGAAACTGTGGGACCGGACGCAGCACCACCCAATACATCTTGCCCTTCTTTATCTTGATTCCAGCGGCAACCTTCGCCGTCTGCAAGCGGCAGCACTTTCCAAACCTCGGCAGATTGGTGAAATGCCAGGTATGAAGCGCCTTTCCCGGTTTGTGCCCATTGTCCTCATTCAGGCTCACAATCAAACTGTTGTTGCCCTGAACATACGTCCCCGCCACTTGGATTTCGGTCACCGTGTGGTCGGCCTTGGGTTGGAAGCCGTTCGCCACCGATTGCGGCAGCATCTGTCCCGCGTTCTTGCCGAGAATGCCCGAACCGCTAAACACGCTGTAAACCTTGTTCCCTTTTCCCAGGTTGCTGTAGATGGTGACCAGTCCTCGCGACGGACTGGCCGCAGGCGTACTTTTCTGGGACGGAGTCCTCAGCAATACCGCGTTCCTTCCGCCATTAATCGTGACCACTCCATCGTTACCCGCCTGAGCCCACGCAGCCGAGTTGTTGAGCAGTAACATGCCTGAATAAATGAGTACCCCGAACAGCATTCTCTTCGACATCTTTCCCCCAATCCGTGATTTAGAAACCCACACAACTTCATCAGTGCTTAGACGCTGCCCGCCGCCGAAAGTCCACAAACCGGCTGCTGTGGCTGGAATTCTACCGTCAAAAGCCCGCCTGCGCACGCTTTTCAGCCCAGGGACAAGACAAAAACTTTAAACAGAGTCTTTATTCTCTAGTTCTACTTCCCCCAAAACGAGGGTTTTACAAACCTCTGACGTCGTTATGACACAGCCAGACCGGCTCTGAAGTAGACAAACGAAGCGGCCGTGCCAATTTGGTTATCAACGAGCGCACCGTGCAATTTTGCGCAGTCACGCCTCCGGTGCACAGGTATCTTTAATAAGGCGCAGTGAAATCAGGAGAGCAACAGCATGGACGTTCAAAACCGCATTGACACCCGTCGCCACGCCCGGTTCAAATTGGACGCAAATCTCAAGGTGCGTTCCCGTTCCGAGGGCCTGCTCTCCGGCTATGCCGTCGACATCAGTGAATCCGGCCTAGCCGCCATGCTGGTCATGGAACTCGCCATCGGCGAAGTCGTCGATCTGGACTTCGACCTGCCCAACGGCCCCGTAAGCGTTCGCGCTGTGGTCCGCGAAAGAACCGCTTTTCGCTACGGATTCCAGTTCGTCCAACCCAACTCCGCCGCCCGCCAGATCGCGCAAGCCTGCGCCGCACTCCCGCCCCGTGATTAGGGAAAATTAAAGTACGGGTGCCCCACCTCGCCTCCGCAAAGCTGTGAACGGGCGCGGCTTCAGTGTGTGCGAGAGAACGGTTTTCAGGCGATGCAGTGGAATGCAATGCCCGAAAATCCAGTCCCGGAGGGACGAACCAGCTTAGCCCAGCGCGGCAGCGCTGGGAAAAGTGCAAGAAATGATTTAAGTCCTGGAGGGACGCCCGGGTTCTCACGCACACACTTCACCCGCGCCCTAAAGCCGTAGATTCGATGCAGGCCCCGCAGGGAACAAGCAACGACAACCGCATCCCGCGAACTGGTGGACCGGGAAAGGCGCGACTAACGCGCGTGCCACATATACGCATCACCCGGGGACATGGGGACAGGGCGGCCATGCGCCGCCGTGGCGTGCTCGTTCATTGCCCGGGCCGCCTGCGTGCGGCGGCTGCCGTTCTGGACACTGAACTCTCCCGTGGTGACGGAGTGTTTGCAAACCGGGCACTTGAACGTCACCAGGCCGTTCATCGTTTTGATGGTGTAATGTCTCACACCTTACATTCTAGTCCCTTTCCCGGACATACCTCCGAACCAAAGTTACCCCTCCGCACCATCGAAAGCACGCCCTCGTGAGCGACTTCCAACAACAACACCAGCCCCCTGCGATAAAATCCTTGTCGAGGCACCATGACATCTTACGTACGCGCCCGCGAAGATCCGGCAGTGCTCGAATCATGATTTGGCGTTATCTCATTGAAGGTCCGTGGATCGTCTTTGTCGCATACTGGGCTGCGGGCGCACTAAGGACGCGCAGGACGGTCAGCCAGGAACCCTTCGCCTCACGCTACGGCATCCTTTTTCTGGAGATTCTTGGCTTCGCTCTGCTCTTCAGCGACGCAGCGGAAATCGGCATTCTTGGTCATCGCGTTGTCCCTCGAACCTATGCTCTTGCGACTGCGGGCGTCGCACTCACCTGGATCGGCATCGCCATCGCTCTGTGGGCCCGCTGGCACCTCGGACAGTATTGGAGCGCCCGAGTCACTCTCAAAGAGGACCACAAGCTCATCCGCACCGGGCCCTATGCGTATTTCCGGCACCCCATTTATTCCGGAATCGATCTAGCCGCAGTTGGCGGAGCTTTGGCGATTGATCAGTGGCGATGCCTCGTGGGAGTTGGCGTGATCATCCTGGGCTATTGGATCAAAGCCAGGAAAGAAGAATCCATGCTGACCGCGCAATTTGGGGAAGCCTTCAAAGAGCATTGCCGGCACACCGGCTTCCTGATTCCAAAGTTGTGGTAACACGCCATCGGCACCTGCCCCGGATACCTGTCGTCTAAGAAGGGTGGGCCACTCCAGCCGTCCTTTGGCTTGAGCACAGTTCCGCGGCAGTCTTTTCCTGAGCAGGCATCGGACTCGCTTCGTCGACGCCACAAAACGCCGGTTGCATCGCCGCAATCCAGCCCCGAAGGGACGACACAACTTAGCCCAGGGGGTAAGCCCTGGGTAAGCGCAAAACAGATTCAGGCTCCGCAGGGAACCACGCCCTGATGCAATGCGCCCGAAGTCGAGCTGAGACCAGTCTAGGCAGGCGCAATCGCTGTCATAGTCATAAGGGGGTTATACCGTGAGGGAAAAATTGTCGACCCCCCTCCCCTCCGGCATTCTAGGGTCGACGAAATTGTGGCCTCAATGCCCAACGGGGGATAGCTATAGAGCCGGGAAAATTCCTACACCTGGTCCCCGATTCCACACTAAGCAGAACTCGCCTGGGCTATTTTTTTTAGGAACTCTGAAATGGTTCGACATGCGCGATATTCTGGAACTTGATTAGGTATGCAAGCTGTTCGTCATGCTTCTCGTATTGGGACTCCTTAGTTGTTGAGACCAAGTCGTAGATAACGTCTTCGTCCTCTTCTGAAACAGTGTGCACTCTGGCCAGCATCCGCTCTCCGTCGTTGCAAACAATCCTGACAACCTTGTCAGCGATAGCCTTAAGCAGCTCTAAAATCTTGCTCCGTCATGATTCGCAACTCATAGAAACTGACATGCAGGTTTCCACCTGTGGTCTCGTTCACGGGGTTAACGTAGGGCTGTGGTTTGCTGACACTGGTAAACCTCGCGATCTCTGCGTCGTCGAAGCTGATCGCGTCACATTTCCTTTTGATGGTTGCCTGCGTCGGGGATTGGCTCGACTGAAACGATTATCTTTGAACTGGTACTGAAATTTAGGTTGTACGTCGTTCTTCGCGAATATCGACTGATGTTGGCGCTGGAAATCAGATCAACAATGACATCTTGCTCCGTCTCAGAAACGAACAATACCCTTGCAGTAACTACTTCGCCGTCAATTAGGTGAAGGCGGACTAATTGCTGATCACGTTCCTTCAATAACTGTGTGTCGTGCTCTGTCATAGTCGTGTATGCTAAAAGCTAACATGTAACTTGCCGCCCGTCGCTTTGTTCTCCAGATTAATATACGGATTCGGTTTGCTTGCGCTGGTGAATCTCGCGACATTTTGCTTGAGCATTTCCAGAGTCCTGATCGCCCATGATGCCTCTCGCTTCTAATTCCGAGCCGGTTCAACATGGGTAATGTGCTGAAAGCGAAGCAAGTAGGCTGGCTGTCTATCTAATTTCTCGTACTTGTCTTGGCGATTGGTCGATACTAGATCAAAGATTATGTCCTCATCTTCCTCCGAAACTACGAGGACCTTTGCCGTGAGAACTTCGCCGTCCATACAGTCAATTGTGACGACCCGGTCGATGTGATCCTTCAAAACGCTCAAATCATCAGCAGTCATCGGTTTACCAACTTACGTGTAAGTTGCCCCCCGTAACCCTGTTGACGAGATTAACGTAGGGCTGTGCCTTATTGACGCTTGTGAACCTAGCAACCCTGGTTCCGTCAGCGCTGATTTCACCGACAACTCGACCGGTGCCTCCGAAGTTGTCAGTAATCGGTCTGGCGCCCGGACCAACCCAGTCCTTTGCAGCCTGTTCCGCGATAGCTTTGCTGCTCGCCTTTACCCCTTGATTACCGACCGTTGACGCCGCTTGGGTCACTAGGCCTTGTGTTTCGGGGGGCTGGCCCATGCTTTCACAACCCACAAGAGCGGGTGTCCTGGGGGCTGGCCCAGGCTTTCACGACACACAAAAGCGGGTGCCCTGCCCTTCTCGCGTTCTCTGCGAGAGGGCGGGGGGCTGGCCCAGGCTTTCACGACACACAAGAGCGGGTGCCCTGCCCTTCTCGCGTTCGTTGCGAGAGGGCGGGGCTTTTGGCTGACCTCGTGCCTAGCCCACCTTTGTGGAACGAGACCGACCCCTGCCCCATTCTTGGCCAACGACCAACGACTAACGACCAACGGCCGTCCCCACCCCCAACTGCCAAAACAAAAACGAATAAACATCCGTCAACTCTTCAATCTGCTTGTTAATCGGCTTCCCCGCGCCATGTCCGGCCTTGGGCTCGATCCGCAACAGAATCGGACGCTCGCGGCTCTGCCCATTCGACGCTTCGGCCTGCATCAACGCCGTCATTTTCGTGGCGTGCATGGGATCAACCCGGGTATCGCTTTCCGCCGTCATAAATAGGATGGCCGGATATTCCGTCCCCGGATTCACATGATGATAGGGCGAGTAAGCGTAGAGCCAATCGAACTGTTTGGGATCATCCGCCGTCCCGTACTCCGGAATCCACAGCTTGGCAATCTGAAAATTCTGGTAGCGCAGCATATCGAGCAGCGGGACGGCGCAGACCGCGCCCCGAAACAGCTCGGGACGCTGCGTGACCGCCACTCCTACCAGCAATCCGCCATTCGATCCGCCGCGTATTGCCAGATGCTCTTTGTCCGTATATTTCTGCGCAATCAGATACTCCGCCGCCGCAATAAAATCATCAAACACATTCTGCTTTTTCTCCAGCATGCCCGCGCGATGCCACTCTTCCCCAAACTCGGCCCCGCCGCGCAGGTTAGCCACAGCTAAAACCCCTCCACGCTCCAGCCACAGATAGCGATCGCCGGCAAAGCTCGGCGTCAGGCTGATGTTGAATCCTCCATACCCCGTCAGCACGGTCGGATTCTTGCCATTCAGCACCAGGCCTTTTTTGTAAAAGGTGAACATCGGAACCTTGGTTCCATCCTTCGATGCGAACCACACCTGATTGACTTCGTAAGCCGAAGGATCGATCGAAGGCGCGTCCACTCGGGCCCAAAGGTCCGCAGGCTTGCCCTCGGTGAAATCCACGCTATAGATGCTGGGCGGAACCGTGAACGACTGGAATCCGAAGAAAGCTTCGTCGCTGTCCCATTTGCCGCCGATCTCGGTGATCGAACCCAAGCCCGGTAGCTTCACCTCCGAAAGCAAGGTTCCATCCTTATTGAACATCTTCAGCTGAGAAGTAACATTCTTCTCATACAAACCGAAGAGGTTGCCGTGGATGATCAGAACGTTTCTAAGGATCGCATCCGATTGGGGAATAATTTCGCGCCAGAACGCCCGCCCCGGCTTCTGCGCATCCACCCGGAAAACACGGGAGTGAGGCGCATCTTCGTTGGTGAAAATATAAAGCTGTCCCCGCAGAATTTCGCCGCTATAGCTGAAATCTTTGCCACTGGTAACCTCGACCGGCGGCGTCCCCGCCTTCAGGTCCTGAAGATACATTTCGGTTTTGGTGTAGCCCACAAAGACGGTGATCAGCAGCCAGCGATCTTCATCGTCGGCGAGCTGCGCAGTCGGAATGTCCTCCATTCGCGGACGTGGACCGAAAATCACCGGGTCTTTCTCCGGATCGCTGCCCAGGGCGTGATAGAGAATCTTGACGTGATAGACCTCCTCACCTTCCGGCACGGTCCCTTTTTTCGGAGTGCGTCCGTAGTAGAAGCCGGAGTTGTCTTTTTTCCATGCGATGTTGGCAAAGCGGGCCCGGTCAATGGTGTCGGGCAACAGCTTCCCGCTGGCAGTCTCGATGATCCGCAGCGTACTCTCCTCCGACCCGCCCTCGGAAGTGCCGTAAGCCAGATACTTGCCATCATCGGAAGGCGTCCACCAGTCGAGAGCGACGGTTCCATCCGCCGACATCTGATTTACATCCACCAGCGCCCGGTCTTTTCCATGCATACCCTCGCGCACCAGAAGCACCGCCTGGTTCTGCGCCCCCTCGCGCCGCAGATAGAAGTAATACTTCCCGCCAACCTGCGGCGTGCCGATGGTTCCGATAGAAAGCAGTTGCGTAAGTTCCTGCTTGATCCCGTCGCGCCCCGGCAAGGGATCGAGAATGCCGCGCGTGTAAGCCAGTTCCTGCCGAACATAATCCTGCGTCGCCGGACTGCCAGCATCCTCCAACCACCGGTAAGGATCAGAAATCCCATGCCCCTGAACGGTATCTTTCACAACCTCCACCCGAGCCTTAGGAGGCCCCGCCGAAGAAGAATCCTCCGCCCAAGCCATAACCAAAAAAAAGAAAAACAAAAAAAGAATTCCCAACTCCCGCCCTCCCACCATAAGCACCTCAACCAAAGTAGAGTAACAAAACGAAGCCCGCAAAGTTTCCCCCAACCCCCGCCAATGATATGATAAACACGACAACAAACCGCCCCCCAAACACTCCTCAGTAGCTCAATGGCAGAGCATCCGGCTGTTAACCGGAGGGTTGTAGGTTCGAGTCCTACCTGAGGAGCCAATCTTTCAAAAAGTTAGGGGCACACGATGGCGGGTGCCCCTGGTTGCTGGTGAGGTCTAAGATCAATCGGAACGGAACGCGCCTTCCGGTTTTTAGCGTTCTCTGCCCGTAGCCGGACAATTCGTCGCCTCTCGGAAGCGGGCAACGTCAATCCGGCGCGATTTTGGCTGGGACCCCCTCCTTGGTGGCAATGGCAATCGAATGAAACGGGTGCGACGGGTAGCGGCTGCGGGCGTCTCGTTGGCCTTAACGGATCGAACTACCCTCGACGGCAATCTCCAAGTCCTTTCAGCCCGATCCACAACCTCTAACCACACAACCCGGTGCCGCGCCTCTAAACGAGATTTTGATTTTCCTATACGTGAACGATCCAATTCGCTAGGGCAAGCATAATTCTTCCAGTGCTTTTCAATTCAACTTGTTTTCCTGCCCCGAGGGTGAAATAGAAGGCGGCGCCCTTGTCCGGTTCCCCCTCCGCCCACACTCGGCCTCCATGCTTGTGAACGATGCGCTGCACCGTGACCAAGCCTATGCCCGTGCCTTCAAATTCCTCTGCGCTGTGCAACCTCTGAAAGACTCCGAACAACTTGTCGACATACTTCATGTTGAAGCCGACGCCATTGTCTCGGACCATGAAAACCGGTTACCCGTCTTTTTCTTTGTGACTGACTTCGATGACCGCGTGTAATGCAGGTCCCGGCGTCCCCGCCCGTGCACTTCCATCAGCGCCGGCGCGGGTTAAACTTGAGGGCGTTGGAGAGGAGGTTTTGAAAGACCTGCTTGACCAGGACGGGATCACACGTCACAAGGTAAGTCGGCGATAGCCCATTCTACCTGTCGCCCTTCGCTATCCGGCTGTAGAATCGCGATCACTTCCGCGACCATCGAGTTCAACCTGGTCGGTCGCCGACTCAGGGCATGGCGGCCGACCCGTGCCAGATTCAATAGTTCATCGACCAGCAAGCCCATCTTTTGGGTCCCTGCCTGAATGCGCTGCACGTAGTGCTGGGCGTTAGGATCAAGGGTGGAACCGAATTCTTCCAGCAGCAACTTCGAAAAGCCGCCGATATGTCGCAGGGGCGCCCGCAAGTCATGGGACACCGAGTAACTGAAGGCCTCCAGCTCTTTCGGTGAAAGACCACGGGCCACTGGAACGCAGCCTTGGTCTTGCTGGGAACTGGTACAGGCTTGCCGGGTTTGTCCGCTGCTGGTTGGTGCCTCGGTGACTGGGGTGCCTTATCCGGGTCAGGCGTGTGAGGGGTGAATGTGATGTGTGAACACGTCCAAAAATGAAGATATGGCGCAGGGTGCCGCGCCATCAGAGGAACAAGCGATCGTGGTCCGGATAGTTCCTCAACATCCCGGCTTCTAATACTTTTGCTCTAGTTACCACGCTTTCCACTGTCCGAATCTAGGAGCGACGGATCGTTTTCGAACCATGTCTCCAATTTCGTCGCAAACGCTGCTGCATTTTTTTTCAGGAGCTTGGCTTGACTAGCCTGACCAAGCCCGCTCAGCACGATGACGGGAATATGTTTCACCAGCACGTCGCCCCTTGAGAGCGCGAAGGACATCCCCCACGGGAGGAACTGCTCGTTACTTTGGTGACTAACTTGCCATTTAGATTGCCTCGCCCTCGCCTGCTCAGTGAGACTCTCGATATGAAGACCGCCAGCGTTCCAGGATGTTCAGGTTGAGCCATGGTGCTTTCCTAGTTGCTGATTGACCACCGGGCACTGAACAGGCAACTCCTAAATGGAGGGCTGCCGAAAAAGTTTGTGGAGTTTCACGCCTTTTGTGCTTTCTGGTGCACGGACCAGGTTGCCTTTCTGGTGGAGGATCACGTGTCACGTCTTGAGAACCCGATAATGTTTCCGGCCAGGGTGGGTCTCGCAAAGGCGAGGCTGGGCCTGCTCGTTCTTCTGCTGGGTGGGGGAGGCTTTGCCCAGCAGGCAACGAAGGACCTAAGTGAAGCCAGCCTGGAAGAATTGACCAACATCGAGGTTTACAGTGCCTCGAAGCACATGCAGAGCGCCAGTGAAGCGCCTGCCTCGGTGACGGTCATCACCGCAGACGAGATCCAAAAGTATGGCTACCGTACTCTCGCCGATATCTTGCAAAGCGTTCGCGGCTTCTACATTACTTACGACCGAAGCTACAGCTACGTGGGGGTTCGTGGCTTCGGGCGTCCGGGCGATTGGAATAGCCATGTTCTGGTGCTGGTGGACGGCCACCGCATCAACGACAACCTTCTCGGGCAAGCCATGCTGGGCACGGAGTTCCTGGTTGACGTGGACCTGATCGAGCGGGTGGAAATCATCCGCGGTCCCAGTTCTTCTCTCTACGGCGCCGACGCATTCTTTGCCGTGATCAACGTGATTACCCGCAAGCGGCCGCAACTGAAAGGTGTGGAACTCTCCTTTGAGCCAGCCAGCTTTGGAACCTACAAAGGCCGGGCTAGTTATGGCGGGCAGTACCGAGGGATCGACCTGCTGCTTTCCGGGACGTTCTATAACAGTCAGGGGCAAACCTTGTTTTACCCACAGTTCGCCGGCCCGGCTACCAATAACGGGATTACACGAAACACGGACGACGAAAACTCGCAGCACATTCTGGCCACGATCAGCTTTCATGGATTCACGCTGCAGGGGTTGTTCAGTGCGCGCGACAAAGGAGTGCCCACCGCTTATTTCGGCACCGTGTTCAACGACCCTCGCACCCGCAACTTCGATTACCACCAATATTTCGATCTCGGGTACCAACATTCCATCGGGGAAAAGTGGGAACTGTCAGGTCAAACTTCCTATGACCAGGCCCGCCTGCAAGCGCCCCTTGCATTTTCCACGAGACTGCCCGGCGGATCGACCACGGTCGACACGTTTTCTTTCCGGGGAAACTGGTGGGATGGTGAAGTGAAGTTGAGCGGAACCCTGCTCGAGAAACACAAGATCACCCTGGGCACCGAGATCACGGAAAACTTGCGGCAGGATCAGGGGGACTACACGCCCATCGGCAATTTCTTCACCGTCGAGCCAGCAAGTTCACGAATCTGGGCGCTGTACGCGCAGGACGAGTTCGCCATTACTCACGCGCTGACCTTGAGCGCCGGGCTTCGCCACGATCATTACTCTAATTTTGGCGGGACCACCAACCCGCGACTGGGGCTGATCTACCATCTCTTCCAACCAACCGCTTTGAAGCTGCTCTACGGTACGGCTTTCCGCGCACCTGAGCCCTTCGAAGTCACGCCTGGGTTCGGGCCCTTCTACGAAGATAATCCAGGCCTCAGGCCAGAAACAATCCGAAGTGTCGAGGGGGTGGTAGAGCAGAAGCTGGGCCAGCATTTCACACTGTCGGGCAGCGTCTTCCAGAACTGGATTGAGAATCTGATCAGTCTGGAGACGGATCCGAGCAATGGCCAGGCGGTATATCAAAACTCGGACCGGGCACGCGCCACAGGCACGGAGATCGAGTTAGACGGACACTGGGCCAGCGGTGTGAAAGGCGCGGCCAGCTACAGCTACACGAATGCACAAGACCCGGCAGCCCACCAGGTTCTTCCCAACTCTCCGCAGCACCTGGCCAAGTTAAACGTGACCGTGCCCGTGGTGCAGCAGCGGGTATTCGCCAGTCTGGACGCCCAGTACACCAGTCCGCGTCAGAGTTTGGCTGGAAACACTGTCAGTGGCTTCTCGGTTTTCAATGTGACCTTGCTCGGACATACTCTGGGGAAGCACCTGGATTTATCCGCCAGCGTTTACAACATTCTCGACAAGAAATACTTCGATCCGGGCCGTCCCGAGGACGTGCAGGACGCCATTCAACAGAACGGAAGAAGCTTCCGGATCAAAATCACGGGCAGGTTTTGAGGATCATGACGCGACACCGGGTTTGGAACGGCCAAACGCTGGTTGGTGGGACTCAAGACGTAATGCGGCGCATCAACCGTTTGAGAGTGACATGCAGCTGATGAATTTGACTCCGGCCAAAGTTGGGGGCATGCCAGGTCCATGGCGAGTGCCATGGGTCCTGGGCGTGGCCATGCTACTCCTCGGCGTCGCGTGTGCGCAATCCCCGACCGCCGGCGAGTATCAAGTGAAAGCGGCTTTCCTCTACAACTTCGCGAAGTTTGTCGAGTGGCCGCCGAGTAGCTTTCCGGATGCGTCGGCGCCGCTTCGGATCTGCGTTTTCGGGCGAGATCCCTTCGGTCAGGAACTGCGTAACATCACCAACGAAAAAACAGTGAACGGACGCAAACTCGAGGTCGCTCATGTGTCCGATTTGCAGGCCGCTAGAAGCTGCCACGTCCTCTTCATCGCCTCGTCCGGAGGAACGCCCGTGAAGCAGATCGTGGAAGGCTTGCGCGGCGCAAGTGTACTGACGGTTGGCGACTCCAAGGGCTTTACCGACCAGGGCGGAATGATCAATCTTGTGCTGGAGGACGACCGGGTGAAGTTCGAGGTGAGTCCCGCGGCGGCAGAGCGGGCGGGGTTGAAGATCAGTTCCAAGCTTTTGAGCGTGGCGAAGCTGGTAGTCGGGTAACCACAGGAGTCAGTGTGATGCGTCATTTTGGGGATTTGTCGATCCGCCACAAGCTCACCGCGCTGTTCATGGCGATCAGCGGATTCACCGCCCTTGCGGTGTCCTGCCCCATG
>Ga0210410_10001748_pt1 | contig 20010 bp, 17 predicted proteins | sample IncBWC4MmetaG_FD_161058 | JGI IMG/M metagenome (GOLD analysis project Ga0210410, IMG submission 161058) | Forest soil microbial communities from Barre Woods Harvard Forest LTER site, Petersham, Massachusetts, United States - Inc-BW-C-4-M | ecosystem: Environmental > Terrestrial > Soil >... | reverse complement strand
GTTCCGCTCACCACGCCTACGCAATCTCTCGGCCTGATTTATCTCGACACCCGAAATCCGGCTACACGCTTCACCAATGAGGACCTCCAGTTGCTTTCCGCCATCGCCGGCCTTGCCTCCGTGGCCATCGAAAATGCCAGCCAGTTCGAACGCCTCGGCAGCGAAAACCAGCGCCTCCGTGCCGAGGTCCAACTCAAGCACGACATGATCGGCCGTGGCCCGCGCATGCGCCAGGTCTACCAATTCATCGAACGCGTCGCGCCCTCCGACTCCACAGTCCTCATCCTCGGCGAAAGCGGCACCGGCAAGGAACTCGCCTCCCGCGCGATTCACCTCAACAGCCCGCGCAAATCGCGTCCCTTCGTTGCGCTCAATTGTGCTGCCCTCACCGAAACCCTCCTCGAAAGCGAACTCTTCGGCCACGAACGCGGCGCCTTCACCAGCGCCGTCTCCCAAAAGAAAGGCCTCCTCGAAGTCGCCGAAGGCGGAACCGTTTTTCTAGACGAAGTGGCGGAACTTCCACCCACGCTTCAGGCCAAACTCCTTCGCGTCCTTCAGGAGCGCGAATTTGTCCGCCTCGGCGGCACTTCTTCCATAAAACTGAACGTCCGCTTCATCGCCGCCACCAACAAAGACCTCCAGAAAGCCGTAACCGACGAAAAATTCCGCCTCGACCTCTTCTATCGCCTCAACGTCGTTTCCATCACCATGCCCGCCCTGCGTGAGCATCCCGAAGACATCCCTCTCCTCGCCGATCACTTTGTCGCGCGTTATTCTGCCCGCTCTAATCGCAAAGTCCGCGGACTCTCTCCCGCTGCCCGTACCTGCCTCGCCCAATACGATTGGCCCGGCAACATTCGGGAACTCGAAAACGCCATCGAGCGCGCCATTGTTATCGGCTCTTCCGATCTCATTCTTCCCGAGGATCTCCCGGATGCCCTGGCGGATCGCGCACTGCCCATTTCCGAATCCGCTGCCAACTTCCATGACGCCATTCGCGACGCCAAGAAACAGCTCATCCTCACCGCCCTAGAACAGTCTCAGGGCAGCTTTACCCAGGCGGCCAAACTTCTCGGCCTGCATCCCAACTACCTCCATCGCCTCGTCTCCAACCTCGATCTCAAGTCCACTCTCAAGAACGCCGCGAAACGCTGAAGCCACCCAATGCCAAATACCCACTTGACACCTCTAGCGACTCGAACTACATTTGTCGAACGAACGTTCGACACGCGTATGGCTTCCTCCACACCCATCCCCCGCGACACTGAGGCCAAGCTCCAGCACATCCTTCGCATCGCCTCCCAAGTCTTTGCTCAGCATGGCTTCGAGGGTGCCTCCATGCGTGACATCAGCCGCGCCACTGATGTTTCCCTTGCCGGCCTCTACTACTATTTCGAAAGCAAACAGCATCTCCTCTATCTCATTCAAAGTACAACCTTTACATTTGTTCTCGAAAGTCTCCGCTCCCGGTTGCATGGTGTCCACGAACCCGCCGAACGCCTCCGCCTCCTCGTCCTCAACCACATCGAATACTTCCTTTCCCATCCCAACGAGATGAGGGTCCTCTCCCACGAGGAAGACGCTCTCGGCGACCCCTACCGCGACAAGGTCCAGTCCATCAAGCGTCGCTACTACGCCCTGGCTCGCGAAATCTTCGACTCTATCGCCGCCGAGGGCCTTGCGCCGGGCATCCACCCCCGCATCGCCGTCCTCAGCCTCTTCGGCATGATGAATTGGACCTATAAATGGCACAAACCCGGCGTTGATCCGGACGCCGCCGAGCTGACCGCCGCCATCCTGGGTCTGTTTCTTCACGGTGTCCTGCCTCTAGGCTCAGAACCGAAGCCGGTATTCGCGGGCGGAATCACAGCAGGACACCCGCGCTAAGGAAAGTTCAAAGGGCTTTAGATTCCAATCGAAGGGACGAAAATACAATGATGGCCACCACAACAAGCTTCGCAACCAAGGAACTCGTAAAATACCGCGTCGAAGAGGGCATCGCCATTTTTGAACTCGACGACGCACCCGCCAACACCTACACCTACGACATGATGCTCCAGCTCGATGCGGCCATCCTCAAGGCCCGCATGGACGAAAGCGCCCACGTCATCGTGATCCGCGGTGCCGGCGAAAAATTCTTTTCCGCCGGGGCCAGCATCCCCATGCTTACCAAGGCCGATCCCCAGTTCAAATACTATTTCTGCCTCCACGCCAACGAAACGCTCAGCCGACTCGAGCAAACCCCCAAGCTCGTCATCGCGGCGCTCAACGGCCACACCGTCGGCGGCGGCCTCGAAATCGCCCTCGCTTGCGACATCCGAATCGCCAAAAAAGAAGGCGGCAAGATCGGCCTGCCGGAAGTGAATCTCGGCGTTCTTCCCGGCACCGGCGGCACGCAACGGTTTGCTCGCGCCATCGGCCGTTCGCGTTCCCTCGAACTCATGGTCACCGGCCGCACCTTCAGTTTCGAAGAAGCCCTCGAAATGGGCCTCATCAACTACCTCTACGAGAAAGATTCCTTCTGGGACGACGTCCTCGCCTACGCCCGGCAGTTCTGCCCGCCCAACAAAGCGTCCCGCGCCGTCGGCCGCATCAAGCGCTCCGTCGTCACCGGCACGGAAATCCCCTTCGCCGAAGCCCTCGGCCTCGAGCGCGAACTTCAGCAACTCCTCTTCACCAGCGAAGACGCCAAGGAGGGCCTTGCCGCTTACGTCGAAAAGCGTGCCGCTAATTTCAAAGGGAAGTAAACTCATAGGGCATCCAGGAAAGTGCCACTCGAATGAAAACGCTCCCAGACTACCTACGCAAAGGAATGAAGCTCGTGATCGTGGGTTGCAATCCCACGGAGTCTTCCGTCCGGGCCGGCCACTATTACGCCGGCCGCGGCAATCCTTTCTGGCCCTTGCTCTATGACAGCGGCGTCGTCCCCGAACCCTTCGACTATCCGGACGACCGCCGCATTATCGAATTCGGCATCGGCCTCACTGATCTCGTCAAGCGCCCGACGAAAACCATCGAAGAACTCAAGCGCGAGGATTTCGCCGAAGGCCGCTTCGTGCTTTCCCGAAAACTCGAGGAGTATCTTCCGCGCGTAATCGCCTTCAACGGCAAGCTCCCCTTCGAGCAATTCGCCCAGCGCAAATGCAATTACGGAATCCAAAAAGAGCTTCTCTACGGCGCGCACGTTTACGTGCTGCCCACGACCATCGGCGCGACGTCGCGCGGCAAAAGCGACAGCCTGAAACATTTTCGCAAGCTCGCCGATCTCGTGAAACGCACCGAAAAATCTCGCGAAGCGCAGTCCCCCTAAAAGGGCTGCACGAAACGGAGGCACCATGAGTCAAGCACCACAAACCGCTTCCAGCTCTTCCGTCCTTCAGGAGACCCGCCACGGTTCCGTCATCACCCTGGTGATGAATCGGCCCGACCGTCTCAACGCCCTCAATAACGAGCTCACCACCGCCTTAAACGAAGCCCTCGTCCGCGTCGCCAGCGATTCTTCCATCCACGTTGTCGTCCTCACCGGTGCAGGCCGCGCGTTCTGTGCCGGCGGCGATCTCGGGGCCATCGGCAAGGGCCGCGAGCGAGGCGATGCCACCGAACTCGCCCCCATCCTCCGCTCCGGCATGCAAGCCGTCCTGAACCTCCGCACCATGCCGCAACCCGTCATCGCCGCCGTCAACGGCCCTGCCGCCGGTGCCGGCATGAATCTCGCCCTCGCCTGCGACATCCGCCTCGCCGTGGACGGCGCCGTCTTCGGCCAGAATTTTGCCAAAGTAGGCCTCTTTCCCGACTACGGCGGCACCTACTTTCTTCCTCAGCTCGTCGGCCCTTCCGTCGCCGCCGAAATGTTTTACCTCGGCGAAATGATTGACGCGCAATCCGCGCATCGCCTCGGCATCCTCAACCATCTTTTTCCGGCCGACCAGTTCGAAGCCGCCGTCGCCGCCTTCGCCAAAAAAATCGCCGATGGGCCGCAGCTCGCCATCCGCGCTGTGAAACAATCCATCTTCGGCCGCGAAAAAGACGCTCTGATGGAAGCGCTCGAGCGCGAAGTCCAGGCCCAGCTCAAATGTTTCCATTCGCACGATTGCCTCGAAGGCATTCGCGCCTTCATGGAAAAGCGCCAACCCAAGTTTCATGGAGTTTAGTTTTTTCGAAGTGCCCAGCATTCTGACCAAAGGAGACTTCCCTCATGCCCGCAACGCGTCTTTCCACTTTCGATGACTGGGTTGACCTCTTCCGTGTCTGGCAAAAAGACATCGGCGTGGACTACCCGGAAATCACCGACTACAAATTCGAAGCCAAGTTCGGCCCCACGCGCTCCAACGAAATCGAATTCGGCGCCTACAAGGGCCGTCCCAAGTGGGAAAAAGTCGTCAGCATCCCCGACCAGCGCATGCGCGACGCCCTGCTCAACCTCATCGTCTACCAGGGCGACACCGAATTCGCCTCCGTCGAGCAGCAGCGCCGCCTCTTCGAAACTTCACCCAGCGAGCACGACCGCCAGTCGCTCTGCCGCGTCGTCACCGAAGAAATGCGCCACGGCTGGCAGATGTGCCACCTGCTGATGAATCACTTCGGTTACAGCGGCCGCGTCGAAGCCCAGAAAATGTTGGAGCGCCGCGCCTTCGATCAAAAGCGTCTCCTCGGCGCCTTCAATCAGGACGTCAACAACTGGCTCGACTTCTTCGTCTACACCGATTTCGTCGATCGCGACGGCAAATACCAGCTCACCATGCTCAGCTATTCCGGCTTCGCCCCGCTCGCGCAATCCATGATTCCCATGCTCAAGGAAGAATCCTTCCACCTCGGCACCGGCCAGGACGGCATCAAGCGCATCGTCAAAGCCGGCGTTGTTCCCACCCAGGTCATCCAGAAATACATCAACAAGTGGATTCCCGTCAGCCTCGACCTCTTCGGCGTCGATCGCTCCAGCTCCGCCCACTGGTTTTACGTCTGGGGCCTCAAAGCCCGCTACGACGAACCCACCGCCAAAGCCGCCGTCAACCTCGAACGCATGAACGAGCACAGCCGCGAACTCTACTACCAGGAATGCATCAAGCTCGTCGAAATGATCAACAAAAACGTCCCTGCCGGCCAGCCGGAACTCTACGTCCCCGATTTCAAGTTCAACCGGTTCATCGGTGAACACGCCCGCAAACCATACAGCGTCCACGGCGAACTGTTGTCAGACGAAAAATATGCGGAGCACGTCAAAGAGATGCTGCCGCAACCCGAGGACCTGCAATTAGTCAGCGAGATCCAAGCCGTCGAAAAACAGTGGATCTCGCCAAAAGGCTCCATCCAGTAATCAGGTACAATATTTTGCGGGTTCAGATTTTCAATCTGACTGGGTGCCTCAGGTGCCGGGTTTGCAGCTGGGGTCTTCGCTCCCTTTGGAGTGCGGTAGCTCTGCTACCGCTTTTGAGCACATAGCCCCAAGACCAAACTCCCGGGACAAGCAGTAGCCAAAAAAAGGATTGCGGAGTCCAATGAACGATCTCGAAATCACCGCCGCCGAACTGAAGCAACGCCTCGACAACGGCGAAAAACTCGTCCTCGTCGACGTCCGCGAACCGTGGGAAAACGCGCAATGCCGCATCGAAGGCGCCGTCCTGATCCCCATGGGCTCCATTCCTTCCAATCTCCAAAAGCTCGACACCGACGAACCGGTCATCTGCTATTGCCACCATGGAATGCGCAGCCTGGACGTAGTCAACTGGCTCCGCCAGCAAGGCATCTCGACCGCCAAATCCCTCGCCGGCGGTATCGACCGCTGGTCCCTCGAAATCGATCCCCGCGTCCCGCGTTACTAATCTCCATGCCAACCAAACTCATCTTCTACCAAAAACCAACTTGAACTACTTGCCGCAAAGCAAGAGGTCTCTTGCTCGATCTCAAACTCGATTTCGACTCCCGCGATCTCGACAAACAGCCCCTGTCCGAATCCGAACTCGACAAACTAATCGGCACTCGTGATTACAAGCAATTCCTCAACACACGCAACGATCTGTATCGCGAACGCAACATGGCGGAAAAACCGCCAACCCGCCCCGAAGCGATCAAGCTCATGTCCAAAACTCCCAATCTCATCCGCCGCCCATTGCTAGCCCGCGGCTCCCAAATGATCATCGGCTTTGACGAAGCCGCCTACCGCATCTTAGCATTGCGTACCAAGCCGTAATTTTGTTGGTCTTTGTAGGGCCCGCTTTCTGAAGCGGGCCGCTCTGGGAGACAATCTCCCCATGCAAATCAAAACCATCGCCATCATCGGCGCCGGCACCACGGGCCGCGGCATCGCCTACGCCTCCGCCCTCGGCGGCTACACCACCGTCCTCGAAGAAGTCTCCGACTCCATGCTCACCGAGGCCGTCGCCTGGGTCCGCGAATCTATCGACGAAGGCGTCCAACGCGGGAATCTGGACGCCTCCGCCCGCGACGCCGCCCTCGCCCGCATCACCACTTCCCAAGTCGTCGACGAAGCCATCCGCGACGCCGAACTCATCATCGAAGCCGTCCCCGAAGAAATCGAAATGAAGCTCGAACTCTTCACCATTTTTGATAAATTTGCCAAGCCCAACGCTATCTTCGCCAGCAACACGTCCTCGCTTTCCATCAGCGATTTCAGCGACATCGTCCTCCACCGCGAGCGCTGCATAGGCATGCACTTTTTCAATCCTGTGCCCGAAATGAAGTTAGTCGAAATCATCCGCACTCCATACACCTCCGACGAAACCGTCGCCGCGTGCATCGCGGTCGCCACGCGGATGGGGAAAGAAACGGCCGTCGTCAACGAAGCCCCCGGCTTCAACTACTCCGACCAAAAAAAGTAATCGTCTCCCACTGCCCGCACACTCAGAACTGTCATCCCGAACCCGCGTCGTTTGCTAGTGAGGGATCTGCTTTGCTTCTTCTCCTCCCGCCACCCCCAAATGTCTTAAACTACCAGCATGACCGCGCTAACCGACCGCATCCAAATCCAGCAAGGCGACCTCACCGAAATGGACGTCGATGCCATCGTCAACGCCGCCAACAACGACCTCATCCTCGGCGCGGGCGTAGCCGGCGCCATCGCCCGCAAGGGCGGCGAAGCCATCCAGCGCGAATGCGACGAAATCGGCAGCATCCCCGTCGGCTATGCCGCCATCACCGGCGGCGGCAAGCTCAAAGCTCGCCACGTCATCCACGCCGCCAGCATGAGCCTCGGCGGCATGCGCACCACCGCCAAAACTCTCCGCACCTCCACCGCCCACTCCCTCCGCCTCGCCGCTGAACGCAACCTCAAATCCATCGCCTTCCCCGCTGTCGGCACCGGTGTTTCCGGCTTTCCCATGGACGAGTGCGCCCAAATCATGCTCGCCGAAGCCCTCCAGCACCTGAAAGGCGAAACTTCCATCGGAACGATCTACTTCGTCCTCTTCGACGCCCGCTCCCGCGACATTTTCCAATCGGCCTGGCAAACTCTCCAAAAAGAAAACTCCACCGGAGCCGCCTCCGCGTGACACCGCTCACCGCCCTTCTCGCCGAACGCATCCACCGCTTCGGGCCCATCACCTTCGCCGAATACATGCGCGAATGCCTCTATCATCCCGTGCACGGCTATTATTCGCAGCCCGAAGCCCGCCGCTTCAGCGACTATTACACCAGCGTCGACGTCCATCCCATCTTCGGGCGTCTTCTCGCCCGCCAGTTCGCCGAAATGTGGCAGCAACTCGATCGCCCCAGCGAATTCCTCCTCGTCGAAGCCGCCGCCGGCACCGGTCGCCTCGCCGGCCACATCCTCGAATTCGCGCAATCTCATCTCCCCGATTTTTTCGGTGCACTCAGGTATGTCGCCGTCGAGCGTTCTCCCGCCCGCTGCGACCAGCTAGCCCAGCATCTCTCGCACTTCATCCGAAAAGGGAAGTGCCGTCCCTCCATCGAAATCCCCGCGCGCATTCCCGTTGGCTGTGTCTTCTCCAACGAGCTTCTCGACGCCCTCCCCGTCCACCGCGTCCTGCAACAGCGCGGCGCCCTGAAAGAAATCTTCGTCACCGCCGACGGAAAAGCTTTCTCCGAAATCCCCCATCCTCTCTCCACCTGCGCCATCACCGATTATTTTGCCGCCCAGCAAATCACCCTCGAAGAAGGCCAACTTGCCGAAGTCGGCCTCGAAGCCTGCGACTGGATCACCGAAATCGCCCGCCGCCTCGACCGCGGTTTCGTTCTCACTATCGACTACGGTCACGAAGCCGCCGACCTCTTCGACGCGCACCACCAGTCCGGCACCGTCGTCAGCTATTCGAAGCGCCAGGCGTCCAGCAGTCTCTACGCCGCGCCCGGCGAACAAGACCTCACCGCCCACGTCAATTTCACAGCGCTCCGCCAATGGGGCGCGCGCCACGGCCTCGAAACTCTAGGCCTCCTCACGCAAACCGCGTTCCTGCTCGCTTTGGGAAAGGGAAATGATTTCGCCGATCTCTACGACGACGGCATGGACGAAACCGGACGCACGCGCGCTCGCCTGCAACTCAAAACTCTAATCTACCCTGAAGGCCTCGGCGAACGCTTCCAAGTCCTCCTCCAACAAAAATCCGTCCCAAACGCACACCTGACCGCCCTCATTCCGCTCTGAGGTACATCTGCTGCAGCGACCGGCACAATCGAGCGCCGGAGGCGCGAAAGAAGTTAGCCCAGTGCGTGAGCACTGGGTACACGATGTCTACCGCCTCCAAGCACCGGAGGTGCGGCACTTCCGACTTCCCGCAATACTCACTCAAATTTCGAATACTTGATCTCTTCGTGCGAATGAACATCGCACCCCAATCGAACCGCCGCTTTCGCCTACAATCCTACGGATTCGGTCTCTTCAAGGTAGGTTTCTCACCCGAAGCCGGCGCAGGCACCTCCGCCTGCTTCCCCTTCGTTGGCGCCGCAGGGGTACCCGCATCCGTTGGCGAAGGCGTCGGCATCCCGTTTTCCGTATACGGCTTCTTAATCAGCGCCTCCACCACGTCCTGCGCCCCGCCCGTGTTGTCATTCGTTTGCCGCGCCTTGTTGTACTCATTCAGCGCGCGCTCTCGCTGTCCCAAAATGTCGAAGATCTTCCCCAAATAAAGGTGGCTCCAAACCTCCGTCCACTTCTCCGAAGCCTCCGGCACCGTAGCCAGCGCCTCGCGAAACGCATTCGCCGACGCCTGATAATTCTTCTGGTAGAAAAACGCCTCGCCCATCCGGAAATTCGCCAGCGAACGGCTGGGCTGAATGCTCAGCGCCCTCTGGTACTGCTGCACCGCGTCATAATATTTTCCAACCTCGGCCAATTCTTCGCCGCGCGCAATCGCCGCACGCGCCCGCAAATTCGGCGTACTCTTCAGTATCAGGTTGTTCGGGTCGATCCGGATTCCCCCCGCTTTCGGCCGTCCAAACGTTTCCTCGGTAAACTGCGTCTCTGTCCCGGTCACATAAATCAATTTCATTTCCGGGTTGCCCTCGGTATCCACGCGCAATTGCACCGGCATGCTGAACGTGTCCAGCGGCTGCTTGATTTTTCCCACAATCCGGAATCCCTTGCGCGTCCGGTAAACCACGTCCTCCAGTGAAAATTCCGGCACGCCCGTCGAATTCAGCCACTGCGCGAAATATCCCTGCAGGTTCGGCGCTTCCTGGCCTGGTTTCACGCTGGAATTCGCCGTGGCAATCGCCATGTTTTCGAAATCCAACATCGTGGCGGTCTTGCCGTGGTACTTCGCATAAAATCCATGCAGCACTGACTTGAACGCCAAGTCCCCCATCTGCCCGCGTAGCATGTGAAACAGCATCGCGCCCTTGTTCATCACCACCGAGCGGTATTCGCTCGAATACGGCGCCAATCTTGCCGACTGCGCCACCGGCGCCGAGTTCTCATACATCAGCGCGCCCACCGCAAACTCATCCAACGCCCGCAGCCCCGCCTCTTTCCCGAAATTCTGCTCCGCGTAAAGCTCTTCCGAATACCGCGCCAGCCCGTCGCTGATCCACACATCGCTGGTGCTCGCCGGCAACACCTGGTTGCCCCACCACTGCGTCGCCGTCAACCGGCTCAGTGTCCGGTCGCTGTACTTTGGATCCCACAGCCGGTGGCTCAGCATCACCACGCCCGGCCCGGAAAAATCCCGCAGCGTCCCGTCGGGCAATTCGATCACAGTCATGTCCGGGTCCGGCAGTGCCCCGAACATGTCCGAAAAAAGAATCACCTGGTGCGCGACTACGTTCGCGAATTCCTGCACCTTCGTCGAATCCGCCCGCGGCGCATAGACCGCCACGCTGATTCCTTCCGCCTGCTTCGGGCTCAACTGCAGCGGCCCTGCCACAAACGATCCATTCGGCTCGCGCCGCTCGCAATGAAAGGTGTACATAAGCCGCTTGCCCTCGGCAGCGGATCGCGGAGCCAAAGGCTGCGCCGCCTCGGCTTTTCCCGTTCCCGCCACTGCCATCGTATCCGGCACATTCAGCTTGAACGTCCCCGTGTACCGGTTCGCCGGATAATTCGTCAGCGGAAACCACCGCGCCGGCAGCAGCAAATACGCCCATTCTTTGCCGATCGAAGCCACCCTCACGTTCGGCACCGGGCTGTTCTCTTCGTTCGCCAGCAGCCCGCCATACGCAAACGTCAGCGAAACCGTTTTCCCCGTCGCCACTGGCGCGGGCAACGTCACCGAAAGATAGAGTGGATTGTCCGGCTCCCTCTGGAAAGAAAGCGGCTTTCCGTCCGGCCCTTTCACTTCTCGCACTTCCAGATTTTCGTGCAGCTCCACGCGCACGATCTGCGAGACATCCAGCGCGCGAAATTCCACTTTCACGATCGAATTGATGGTTTGCCCGGCTGTGTCCAGGTAAGCGGAAAGTTCGTAATTCTCAGCGAGAAAATTCGGGCCACGCGATTCCTGAGCCGCCAAAGAAGAACTGAAGATCGCAAGAAAAAAGGCTACGACTACCCAGCACGCACCCCCGACATTTTCCCGCCGCGTCATCGAGTTCCTTTCCGTTCTTGCACTAGGGACGATGGATTAATGTATATAGGATAACAATCCCTCAGAAAGCGTTGCCAGCCTTCCCTTGTAACAAACTTGCAATTTCATCCGCCGCGCGCTCCACCGCCCCCGGCGGCCCCAGCCGCTTCCGGACCTCTTCCAGTCCCCTCCGCTGCGCCTCCCGTGCGTTCGGCTCCTGCAAAAGCTGCAGCGTCTCATGCGCCACGCGTTCCGGTGTAAACTCCCCTTGCACCAGCTCCGGCACCACTTTTTTCTCCGCGATCAGGTTCACCATCGCAAAATGCGGTGTCCGCACCAGCGGCTTCGCCAACGTCGCCGTCAACGGCGACACCCGATAAATCACCACCATCGGCACGTTGAGCAGGGCCGCCTCCACCGTCGCCGTACCGCTCGAAACGATCGCGGCATTCGCCGCCGCCAACGCGTTATACGTCTCCCCCTCCACAACGCGCACCACCATCCCCGTCGGCCATCCCGCCTTCAATCGCCCCACATCCTCCGCGTGTGCCGCTGCAATCACAAATTGCGCCGGAACCCTTCCGTTGATCTGCGCGCACGCTTCCCGCAATACTGGCAGGTGGTGCACCAATTCCCCCGTCCGGCTTCCCGGGAGCAGGGTCACAATCGACCGGCTCGCATCCAGATTCTGCTCCTCGCAGAATTGCCGCCGATCCTTCGTTGCCCGTACCGCGCCCACCAACGGATGCCCGATGAATTTCGTCGGCACACCCGCGTCCGAGAAAAATTTCTCTTCAAAGGGAAAGATACATAGCGCCTTCGCAAACCTCCGCCGCACCAGGTTCGCGCGCCACGGCCGCCAAGCCCAGAATTGCGGGCAAACATAGTAAACGTTTCGAATCCCCTTCGGTTTCAATTTCCGCGCCAGCCGCAAATGAAATCCCGGAAAATCCGTCAGGATCGCCAACGCCGGCCGCCGCTTCTCTGCCGTCTGCACCAGCCGTTCCATCGCCCGCAGCAGCGAAGGCAGGTGCTTCACAATTTCCGTAATCCCCACCACCGCCACTTCCGAATAATCCGTGACAATCTCCACGCCCGCCGCGCGCATCTGCGGCCCGCCCATCCCAAACAATTCCACGTCCAGGCGAGCTTTCAGCGCCGCTGCCAAACGCGCAGCATACATATCGCCGGAAGCCTCTCCGGCCGAAATTAGCAATGGAATGGGGGGCATCAGCCTGAATATCTCACAAGTAATCGGCAACCACTCGCATTTCGCTGCGCGGCCTCACCACTGTGGCACAGCCATTCCTGGCTGTGCTCCCGGATCTCAATTGCTTCTGCATTGTCCCTGGCTTTGTAGGGGCCGGGCTCGCCCGGCCCTCTTGGGTTTCTCTTGACTCTGTAGCGGCCGCCTTCCGAGGCGGGCGCTTTTTTCGCGCCCCAAACGGAAATTCCACTCAATCGCTCGCCGGCGTAGGCGCCGGCAACACCGCCGCCCCCGCCCCATTCGTCTCCGGCAATTCCTGTTCCTTGTACTGCAACTGGTACAACCGGTAGTAAATTCCCCGCAGCGCCAGCAACTCCTGATGCGCACCCTCTTCACGCAGGCGGCCTTTATGAAACACCAGTATCCGGTCCGCGTGCTGAATCGTGCTCAACCGGTGCGCAATCACCAGCGCCGTTCGCCCGCTCAACAGCCGGTCCAGCGCCTCGCGGATCAAAAGCTCCGTCTTCGTGTCCACGCTGGAAGTCGCTTCATCCAGGATTAAAAATCGCGGATTATGCGCCAGCGCCCGCGCGAAACTGATCAATTGCCGCTGCCAGACCGACAGCGTCGACCCGCGCTCATTCACTTCCGTCTCTACGCCCTGCGGCAGCGAACGGATATACTCGCCCAGCCCGATCTCGTCCAGCGCCTTCTCCACATCCTTCCGCGTGATTCCGGGCGTTCCCAGCCGGACGTTCGATTCAATCGTCCCGCTGAACAAAAATGGATCCTGCAGCACGATCCCGAACTGCTTCCGCAATTCCTGCAAATCCAGCAGCCGGATGTCCACGCCATCCAGCAGGATCTGCCCGCGCTGGATGTCATAAAAACGCAACAGCAACGAAATCAGGGTCGTCTTCCCGGCTCCCGTATGTCCCACGATCGCAAACGTCTGCCCCGATTGCATCTTGAACGACACATCCCGCAGCACCCAATCTTCATCCGCAGGCTGCTCCACGTCCCGGTAACTGAACCACACGTTCCGGAACTCAATCTCTCCTCGTGGTGACGTCATATGTTTCGCATCCGCCCGTGACTCGATGGTGATCGGCTCGTCCAGCAGCTTGAAAATTCGCTCCGAAGCCGCCATCGCCGACTGCAAAATGTTAAATTTCTCGCTCAAATCCTGAATCGGCCGGAAAAACCGCTGGGCAAACATCGTGAATGCGATCAGCACGCCGATTTTCAGCGAGCCGCCCAGCACGCGGTTGCCGCCTGCCCAATAAATCAATGCAATGGTCGAAAAACTCAGAAATTCCACCGCCGGATAGAACACCGCGTAAGCCAGAATGGCATCCCGCCACGCCAGCATGTTGTCCTTATTCCGCTTGGCGAATTCCTCCCGCGCTTTCCGCTCGCGGTTAAAAAGCTGCACCACCGCCATGCCGGATATGTACTCCTGCAAAAACGAATTGATCCGCGCAATCGCCGTGCGAATCTTCCGGTTCGCGTCGCGCACGTATACCCGGAAAATCAGCGTCACCACCAGGATTCCCGGCAGCACCGCCAGCGTTGCCAGTGCCAGCCGCCAGTCTATTTTGAACAGCAGCCCCGCCATCACGACCAGCAGGAAAAAGTCGTTGATCATCGTCACGACGCCCGCCGCAAACAGATCGTTCAACGCATCCACGTCCGTCGTCACGCGTGTCATCAGACGGCCCACAGGGTTCCGGTCGAAATACGCCATCGGCAGCCGCTGCAGCCGGCTGAATATCTCCGTCCGCATGTCGTACATCGTCTGCTGCCCCACCCGCTGCATGATGCGGATCTGGATGTATTGCGCCAGGAAGTCAAAGATCAGGACGCCAAGATAAACCAGGCTGATCAGCAACACTCCGTTCCACGCCTTGGAGAGCGTCAAGCCCCCCTCAAAGCCGGGAACGAGGTAATCGTCGATTGTCTTTCGGAAAAGAAGCGGCGGTGCCAGCTCCAGCGGCGTCACAATCGCCACCAGCGCCAGCGCGATAATCACACGCCAGCGGTACGGCCGCATGTAGTCCAGCAAGCGCTTCATCAGGCGCGAATCGTACGCCTTGCCTAGCGCTTCTTCTTCGTGAATGTTGCTCATGCGCGTTCGAGCTCTTCTTCCAGCAACTGCTTCTGATAAAGGTCCGCGTAGTATCCGCCGCGCGCCATCAATTCGTCATGCGTGCCGCGCTCCACAATCCCGCCATCCTTAATCACTACAATCTGGTCCGCGTCCCGCACGGTGGAAGTCCGGTGCGCGATCAAAATGGTTGTCCGCCCCCGCATCACACCGCGCAGTTGCCCCAGAATCTTCTCTTCGGTCTGTGTGTCCACTGCGGAAAGGGAATCGTCCAGAATCAGAATCCGCGGATCGCGAATCACCGCCCGCGCAATCGCCGTCCGCTGCTTCTGCCCGCCAGACAGCGTGACCCCGCGCTCGCCCACCATGGTCTGGTAGTTGCCGGCGAAGTCCTGCACTTCACTATCCAGGCTGGCGATTGCCGCCGCCTCCCGCACCTGCTGCGGTTCGAATTTTTCCAATCCGAAGGCAATATTCTCGCCAACGCTCTCGCTGAAGAGATACGTATCCTGCGGCACATACCCAATCGCCCGCCGCAAGGTTTCCACCGGCCACTCTCGTATCGGCCGCCCATCGATCAGTATCGTTCCCTCCGGCGCGTCCCACAGCCGCGCAATCAGCGCCGCCACTGTCGTTTTCCCACTTCCCGTCGGCCCGATAATCGCCACTGTCGATCCTGCCGGAATCGTCAGGTCGATATTCTTCAGGACTGCCTTCGATTCGCGCCCGTGCCCATTCGCACCGTTCTTTCCGGCATTCATGTCCGCGGTCGGGTAGGTAAAATTCAAATTCCGGAATTCAATCGTTCCTTCAACGCGAGTCTCTGGGCTAATTTTTGCCGCGCGATCATCAATCTGCGGCTTGGCCGTCAGAATGTAGTTCAACCGCCCCATTGACGCGGCGCCGCGTTGAAATATGTTCGTCACCCACCCCAGCGCGATCATCGGCCACACCAGCAACCCAAGATACGTGTTAAACGTAATCAGTGCGCCCAGAGACATCTGTCCGTGCAGGTACCGGTAGCCGCCCTGCCACAGGACGATCAGGAACGTCGTCCCGATCAGCGCCGTCAACGATGGCATGAACATGCTCCACGTTTTGATCAATTGCATGTTCTTCGCCACGTACTCGCGGTTCGGCTCGTCGAATCCCCGAATCTCCGCTTCTTCCTGCGCGTAAGCCCGGATCACCCGCACCCCGGAGAGGTTCTCCTGCACCTTCGCCGACAAAGTCGCAAGCGAAGCCTGAATCTTTTCGTAGAGTTCGTGGATTACTTTTCCGAAATGCCGCACCGCAAATGCCACCACCGGCACCGGCAGCAGCACCCACAGCGTCAGAGAAGGCGAAATGATCACCAGGATGGAGATCGACAGAACCATCGTCACGACGGTGGTTCCCGTGTACATAATCCCCGGCCCCAGCACCATGCGCACCGCGTTCAAGTCGTTCGTAGCGCGCGACATCAGCTCGCCCGTGCGATTCCGCACGTAAAACTCCGGCTCCATAACCAGCAGCCGGTCCAGCAAGTCGCTGCGAATATCAAACTCGATGTCCCGCGAAACCCCGATCAGCACCCAACGCGTCAGGAACGACATCAGCCCTTTCAGCCCGATGCATATAACAATGACCAGGCAGTAGAAGCTCAGCGTTCCCCGGCTGCTCGGCTGATAATGCGGTATCAGGTTACTCAGCCGATTCAGCGCTCCAATGTCCGTGGCTCCGTGCGCCACCTGCTCAAACGGACGAGCACTCCCCGCAAGGGTGTCGGTGATGATGCCCGTCGCCAGCGGCACAATCACCCCGATCAGCCCCATGATCGCCAGCACCACCAACCCCAGCGCAATCGCTCCCGTATACCGCCCCAGATACGGCCACAGCCCGCGCAGATTCTCCCAGGTGGACACCCCCGGCTTCCTCGGCCCGCCCGCGCGCAGCACTGCCGCCGATGTGCTCATCGCAGCATTGACCTCGAATTTTCCAGTGAAGGCGCTTCGTTCAGGAAATGCTGGTAGGAAAGATCCATGGACTGGTAACGCTTCGTCGCCGGATTCCACGCCACCGCGATCGGCAGCGTCCGCTCATTGCTCCCCGTTTTAATCGGCGTGAAATAAATGGTCATCCCTTTTTCCGGGCTCTGCTCATACTGCAGCTTCCATCCGGTCACCGCCACCAGCGGCGTCTGTCCCAGGAATCCCTTCGGATTCTTCAAGTGCTCGTCGGCGCGCATCAACTCTGTCCACTTGCCGTCTTCCTGCTTTTCCGCCACTACTGCCCGCGTCACCACCGTACCGGCAACCACGCTCTTCGGCGTGTTTGGCACCACGTTCGCCACCAGCACTTCCTGCTTCCCGGTCTTCGCCAAATCTCCAAACAGCAGCACCTGCGCCTCGCTCCCCAGCAGTGCTTTTGCTGCATCCTGCATCTCTTCGGGAACCGCCGGCTCCGCCGTTTTCTTCTCGGTATCCGCGGCCGTCTTCGCCCCTTCCGAACCGCATCCAAACAGCACGAAGCTTGCCGCCATCACAAGGATTAGGGGACGCTGCATTCCGGTCCTTTCTAGAGTAGACGTGCTTTCAACCGATGCGTAATCAAAGCCTTCTGGAAAATTCCGCCGCGTGCAATCGTTAGAGGCTAGGCCCCGCCAGCGTAATTTCCACCACCCGCCCCGGCTTGCCGTCCGCCTCTCTGGTGCAAAGCACTTCCATCACCTGTGGCACATCCGCTCCCGCCCAGTCAAACGCGTAATACCATAATTCTAGCGGCTGCCCCTCCTTCGTGCTAGGACTCCTCGAATCCGGCTTGCCGTACAATTCAGCAACCTTCGTGGCGCTATCTCCGACCCGCAAGCCCCGTCCCGTTCGCCACGGGCCAAGCGTGGGCTTGATACAATCGCCCAACGACCACGCGGTTTCAATCGTCCGCACTACCTGAATCTTTTTCGCCCCGTCCAGGTCAATGGACAGAGTCTGCTTCTGGCAAGTCGCGCCCCAAACCATCAGCGAGTCCTGCTCCGTGAGCCTATTGCCAGGCTTCTTGTACAGTTCGATCGCTCTCCCCGCGCTGTCTCTTCCCGGCCGCAGTCCTGCCAATGTCATCTCGTTCGCCCGCTTCGCCGCTGCCTTCTTCGCTTGTGCTTTTTGCCCCCATGCACCGCCGGCGATAGCCAGCGCGCACACGGCCAAAACCGGCACACTACCTTTGGCCCAGAATCGCATCCAGCCTCGCCTCGAAATTCTCTTCGCCCTCGCTCCACAACACGCTGCGCTCCACCGGCAGCGCCGCCTGGATCGCCTCTACCCATCCCATTAATTTTTGGATGTTTTCTCTTGTCCGCTGGTGATATTGCTTCAGGTTCTCCCCGCTTCCCATCCAGGCGCGAAACCTTTTCTCCACCGGATGGTCCGAACTCTCAAACGGATTCGTCGCCGCTCCCGGCGCCAGCAATCCCCCGTGCCCGGTGAACAAATGCTCAAACCCCAGGTCCGCGATGAAATGCCCCTCAACCGCTCCCGCCCCATCTTCAAACGCCGTCCCCTGGCAAACCAGCGTCAACGGCTGCGGCCCGTTCTCCCACTTCAGCGTCTCAATATCGAAATTCCACAAATCCCATTTGGCTTCCACGATAAACGCCGTATCCGCGTTCAAATCCTGGATCGCCAGCGCCGCAATCTCCGCCGGCCCATATTTCGCATCCCGCAAATCCCACTCCACCTCGGCGGGTATCGTGTAATCCACCGGCTGGACCGTCAGCATCTGGAACCCGTTCGGCCGTTCCGACACCGGTGCCGCAGTCAAAAAGCGCGCAAACTCCGCAATCATCGTCTGTTCGGAAAAGTCGCGTGTCCACACGCGCAGATACGCCCGGTTGGCCATGGTCAGTCCCAAATTATACAGGTTCTCGTCGCTTCGTGTGGGTGCGCGGCCCGCCGCGCCTACTTTTGAGTGCGGGAGCGAAGCTCCCGCTTTTGAGGTCTAATCTCTGCTACAAAACTAAAATCCATCTACGCTCGAGCGCTTCCTGCTCACTGTTATCTGCTATCTATGATCCCTATTCGCCTGCGGAATCTTTACTCCTACTCCCATTATCCTCCCGCCTTCGCCCCCTGCCCCTTCTCAAATCCCGCCGCAATCTGCTGCAACTTCTCGCGTAACGTATCCCCAAAATTCGCGAACACCTCGGCCGAAGCCTCCCGCAACCTCTCCTCCGCCGTCGCCGCAATCTGCGCAATTACTTCCCGAGATTGATGATTCAAGGTAGTCACAGTCGCCACCATCCATGAATTCGAAATATTCTCCAGCCGCCCGCGAAATTCCACTACTGCCTCGTCGCCCAACTTGTGGAGCCCGCTTCGCACTTCCGCCTGTTGCTCCGTCGTCATCTTCCGCCAAGCTTCCCACAGCGCCTCGAACTCCGTCCGCACCTTCTCTTGCGACTCCTTCACCCGCTGATCCACCGTCTCGCCCATTCCGGTCTGGAATCGCCGCAAAAACTCGTCCTGCTCCACCGTCAACTTGTGGCTCATCTCCGCCCGCGCCGCATCCAGCCGCTCCCTCGACTCCTCCACCGTCTTGTGCATCAATTCCATAAACCCCTCCAGCTCTTGCCGTCCATTCCGCTGGATCTCATCCGTAAACGCCGCCGAAGTCGTATCTGCAGCCTCAGCCGACAAAATCCGTATCCGCTCAAACGACTCGCGCACCGACTCTTCCATCTGCCGGTGGCTCTGCTCCACATAACTGCGGCTCCCATGATTCAGCTCGCTCGCGAATAGGCTGGAAACTTCGCCCGCCTTCTCCCGCAGTTGAGCGCCCGCCTGCTCCACCAGCTTCTCCGTCGTACTCTGCAATTGCGTCTGCGCCTTCTTTTCATACCACTCAGCGGACTTGAACATCTCTTCCATCGTGTGGTGCTTCAGGTCCACCGCTTTGCTTTCCAATTCCTCCATGTGCCGCGCGGTGATCGCCTGTGCCGATTCATTCAGCACCTGTTCCACGGTTCCCAGATTTTCCCGGAAGCGTGCCAGCGATTCCGCAAACGCCTCATCCGCCGAATTCCGGATCCGGTCCTGCTGCATCGTCATCGCCGCGTCCAGCAGCGATCGCCCGCCAGCCAACCGGTGCACCGCTTCTTCCGTCCGTGTAATGTGCGGCTGCACCATCGATTCCACGTGCTGTTCGAACTTCTCCAGCGCCTCGCTGTTCGCCGCCTCAAAGCTGCTGCGGATGCGCGCGTGAATCTCCTCGAACAAGGTGCCCGACTGCCGGTGCAGCTCATTCCGGTGCAGGCTCAAAACATCGTCCAGTTGTGCTTGAAACCCGCTGATCGCGTGCTGCTGCACGCCCTCAATCCGCGCCGCAAACTGCTCCAGCCGTTCCGTCGCCTGATTCGCCCGCGCCAGCGTCTCTTCCAGTTGCCGCGTCTGCTCGCCCAGCGAACCCAGCACCGTCGTACTCTGCGCCGCGCTCTCCTGCTTCAACTCTTCCCGCAGTTGCTGCGTATGCTCCTGCAACGCCGCCGCTGCCAGTTGCTGCGCCGAGCCCACTTCCTGCGCCAGCCGCTCGCGCATCGAATTCTGCGCCTGTTCGAAAGTCGCGGTCACCTTCTGCTGAATCTCATTCAGCGCCGCGCCCAGCGTATCCTTCTGCGCGCCCGCCGCCTCTTCTCTACGCCGGGCCTCTTCTTCCGTCCGCTGCTTCGCCGCTTCCAGCCGCGCCTCCGCCTC